>VTLG01008748.1_pt1 | contig 45015 bp, 28 predicted proteins | sample 4694571 | NCBI WGS metagenome assembly VTLG01 (sample SAMN12604809, study PRJNA352737) | marine metagenome | biome: ENVO:00000447; feature: ENVO:00000209|ENVO:00000569|ENVO:01000036; material: ENVO:00002151; isolation source: viral sequences binned using virsorter ...
GTCTCCTTGAAGGAATACTCCTTCAATATACATTTTCTTTTTACTACCTTTTCCTTCGGTAATAAATTTAACGTCTGAGATTTCTTCTGTTATTAGTTTCATAGTCCTAATTTGTAAATCCTACTTTAGCACCTAACACATCAGTTCCTGCATTTACAAAAACTACATCTGTTGGATTCTTTTCCAACAATTCTGTTGTGTCTGCTAATATTGTGAAAGTTCCTATAGTAGCGGAACCACCGTTATTTTCAGCAACAGTAACCACTCTGTCGTTAGCAGATGGATTTGCTAAACGAACAACAGTTGCTTGACTAAAACTAGATGCAGCACCAACTGTATTCGGCACAGTTATTTGTTCGCCTTTTACGAGAATTCTTGTCATTCTTTTGGTTCCTCAGTTTTTCTTGTATAGAATATAGAATACTATCTTGTATTTATTAAATTAAGTATCTTTATTCAGTTTTCTCTTCTTCTTCTGGTGTATCAGTAACTTCAGTTTCTGTTTCTGCTTCGACTTCTGTTTCTGCTTCTGATTCAACTTCCCCAAACATACTGTTTGCGACACGAGGTTTTAGAGCGTCTATTTTTTCTGCTGCTTTGGCAAAAATAGCATCTTTCAAAGCATCGGAAACTTCAGATGCAGAAGCATCTGTTGCTATAGCATTAATAATATCTTCCATGATTTAATGTTATGTTTACTTTTATTTATACTAAATCTTTCCACCTTTTGGTTCAGGCAATACTGCACCATCTCCATCTTCGGGATCTACCATAGGTGCTTCTCCATTAGTAGGAACTTGACCAAGATCTCCTCCACCTTCTTGAGGTAATGGTTCTCCAGTTATTGGATCAACTGCACTTGGATCTGGTAAAATACCTTTTTGTATTTCATCTTCTATTTGCTCATCAATATCAATGATTTCAGCATCAGTTTGACGTAATACTTTCTTACGTACATATTCAGTAGAATAATACTTACCAATATATGGTTCGATAGTTGCTAATATACCTAATCTTCCTTCTAATAATTCAGATTCTTTAAGTTCAGCAAATTGATTATCATATAGGTAATCATATTGTATATGATCGCTAATTGATTCCCAATCTTCTGGAGCAATAATATTTTTAAGAATTAATTGTGTTTTTAGAAGATCGTTGAATAAATTTGAAAATCTCTTTCTTAAACGTCCTACAAATTTTGCAAATTGTAATTCATCTCTTAAAATTTCTGAAGATCTACCAAGATTAAAACCATCTCCACCACCAGGCATTCTTGTCTCAGGAACACTTAGTGCACGATATAATTTTTTCTGGAAATATTCTATGTCAGAAAGTTCTCCAAGATTTTGTCCACCAGGTAAAGTTGTAATTTCAGTTCCTCTACCACCTTCTCTTCTAGGTAGCCAGAAGTCTTCCATCATACTCATGAATTTTTTATCATCACGAACTTCTCCAGTATTTGCATCATAGACCATTTTATTTCTATAACGCATCATAACATCTTTAAGATATTGTTCTGCTTTTACTTTTGGAAGATTACCAACATCAATATAAAATATTCTTCTTTCTGGTGCTCTTGATATTCTATAAATTACAAGACTATCCTCAATCATTCTTAACTGATTAAGTGCTTTGATTCCTTTATGTAAGTAGGATAAAACAGTATTTCTATTTCTATCAACTAATCCAGATGTACAGAATGCAATTGAATCTTTTGCAATTTTGATAGATGCTTTTGAAGCACCAAAGTTACCAGGTCCACGATTAGCACCTGAGTTTGGAGTGTATATAAAGTGCTCTTCTATTTCTGGATAATCTATAGGTGCTCTATTACCTGGAGGTATAGTTCCTCTAAAACCACCTTTATCATCCCCTCTTTTCTTTTCTTTTCTAATATGTTTTATCTTTAAAGGATCAATGTATCTTAAATCTTGAATTCCTTTATCTGGATTATCAACATCAATTACTTTTAGATAGAATAATCTACCATCAACATACCAGTTTTTAAATATCTCATGAGATTTCTTGTCAAAATCAAGAATTTCTTTTATTGTTTTAAATTCTTCTCTTATTGCTTTCTTTAACTTATCACTTGCATTTAAGTTTGATAATTCAACTTCTATAGGAGAATCATAAAGATCACTAACAATTGCTTCATTAACAATATCTTCGATTGCTTTATCGGCTTCTGGATGTAACGACATCTCACGATATCGTCTAATTAGATCGTATTCAGTCTTATAGACACCTTCGATGTCTACGTACTGTCCATAAAATCCTGATTGTAGATAGAAATCAGCCCCGTCCTCATTATTTTGAGGAACGGGGGATACTATACCTTTCGGTTTCTTTTCATTATCTTCAATCGAAAAACCAAAGAGTTTCGCCATTATTAAATTCTCTTAAAATATTCCTATGTTTATTTAGTTGATGTTTTCACCACCTGCTGCGGAACCAACACCCTTGGCAGCTTCCCACCAGTGAACTTGGAACTCTGCAGTAAACTCTTGAATACCTTCCGTATCATATGATAGGTTGATAGGAGCAACTTGAGTTGGGAAAATATCGTAAAAACGATAAGATCTGAGTGTTTCTCCAGAACGATCTAGTTGGAAAACAGTTGCGTCTGCTTGATAAGATGCAGGATCTGTTGAACCTGTATTATCAGAGACTCTGTTTATCGCGTTCATCCATGCTTCCATAGCGGAACGGATAGCAAAATCTGTATCGTTAATAACTGTAATTGTCCAACTATCAAAAGTTCTATCTCCTGCTACGTGGAGAATCCTACCTCTGAAAGGAACTGTTATGTCAGATATGTTTGAAGCAGGTAAATTTGCTGCTTTAACTAAGAATCTTGCTTTATCAAGAACTTCTGAACTTGCGGGAGCAATACTAGGGAAGTTGAGTACAACTTCAAATAGATTACTTCTTGCACCACCACCAATTAACTTACTTTTAAAATCAGTAATCTTTCTTAGTGGGGGTGGATTAATTTGTTGTCTAGTGGGCATTTTTTAAACCTCTAATTAAACGTTACCGATTACTTCTTCAAATGAAACACCTGTTCTAGTTGCAACAAATGTTAGACCAATGAAGTTAATTGATCTTGCGGGTTTGATAAAGATGTCAGCGACGAACTCATTTGCATCAATAACTGCTGCAGTGTTGTTTGTTTGATCGCAAACAACAACATAATCTGTGATTCCACGCTTTGCCTGAACATCGCGTAAGAATGGTTCAACTATATTTACAAAGTTTGTCCTTGTAATTTCATCGTTAAACTCAAATAGTTGATCTTTGGCAGCAGCTGAGATCGCATCTTCTAGGAAGAGGAATAGACGACGAACGTTAATTCTGTCGAATGCTGATGCTCTAGCAAGACCTGTCTTGTCACCGAATAGAATAATTCCATCTCCTGGTGAGAAGATTACTGGGTTAATTCTATTAGTGTATAGGACATCTCTTTGAGCTTTTGTAGGATTATACGCTAGTTTGATAGCATTAAGGATTGAACCTCTTGCTGTTCCCGCAGGTGAGAACCAAGGGAAGTTGTTAATATCGTTTCTAGCACATATACCTGCAATGTCTCCGTTTAGAGGCACATACCTAAATGTGTTTGCAAACCTATCATACATGTATTTGTATCCACTGTCAAATACAGCGTAACTTGATGAAGGTAATGGTGCAAAGAATGATACTACATTGTCTGTAATTGCATCAGCAGAGTTTATAGTATTAGTTTTATTATCAGCTGATTCTGATAAAAATGCACCCCTATATGGTGATATGAACGCAATTGAATCTTTTCTTATTTCAGCAACTGAGATAAGTTTAGATGCTAATGCTTGTGCTTCTTCCTTTCCGTAACTTGCAGATCCTTGAATTAAGAAATCAACGTCATACTCTTCAGTATTTCCAAGGATATCGTATCCTCCATTGATATCTGCCTTAGTTGAATCTAAAGCACCTGCGGTTCCGATACCTGATGAATAATCATAGTTGAAACCGTTTGTAAGAGTAAGTGTCTGATTTCCAGATGCTGAGAAAATTATACCTTCTGCAGGTTGATCCCAAGCATCATCTCCTTGTAATGTAAATCCAGAACTAAATCCAGTGGTTGTTATACCTGCAGGTGCACCACCTCCAAAGATCAACTCTGAATTATTGTAAAGATATTTTCTCCAGTATGATGGACTTCCTGCTGAGAATACTGCATCTTTTGCCTTAGAAAGACTTAAGTGCTTCTCAAGAACCGTACCAACAGTTCCTGTTATAGCTCCGTTTCCATCAAAAACAATAACATGAACTTCGTCATTCTTAGACTTTCTGGATTCTGCAAATGCTGAAGTTCCTGGTCTTCCTGCCAGTGCGTTCCATTTATATGTTACTGTTGAAATACCTGATGAACTGATTTGAACTGTCTGTGTATCGAACCAATCAACTGAGTTACTGTAAACTCTTGAATCAAAAGCAGATGTTTCACCTACTGAATGGATACCAACTGTTCCTGCACCAGTATCAAACTGGAATGTTCCTCCTGCAGAGTAGTCTACATCAACTTCATCTCCATTTGGATCAATGTATGAGTTAACTTTAACTTTAACGGTACTTGTTCCTGCACCAACTTCAGTAACTATTCCTTTTAGATAGTATCCAACTAAGGATGAAGTGGTTCCTGAACCAATTAATACTTTACCATCAAGACTCTGTGTTATACCCATTCCAACTGATACACCTGTAGGATCTAGACCATTTATTGTTTGGTCAGCGAGCGAGTCGATGATTGCTACTTGAATACCGTTGCCCCAAGAACCTGGGTTTCTGGCAACTACTGTAACATTTCCGATTGTGTTCTCGTCGTAAGTCTTTGTTACGTAATCGTCAGTGCTATTGACTGTTATACTACTTGCAGCTCCTGCAAATGCATTTGTTAAACTATCTCCCGATGCTCTTACTACTTGTAAACTACCACCATATGCTAAGTATGATGATGCAGTTAACCAATGTTCGTAATGCTTGTCGATGGCAGCAGGTTCCCCAAAAATATCTACTAGTTGCTGTTCTGTACTTACCAGTGTTGGTAAATTAACAGGACCTTTTGGGAAAGGTGCTACAATTGCTCCAATCTTATCCGTTGTTGGATCAATTCGTCCATTAGTAAGATCAACCTCTCTTACCAATATGCCTGGAGATGCTAAATTTAGTGGCATCTTATGTTCTCCGAATCCAGAATTATACTGAAATTATTTATTGAAAAGCATATTTTCAACGGGGAAACCGTGCATGAACTACCAGTCTGGGTATTCCCAATTAATACTTACTTTCTTCTTCTTCGTTCTTTTTACTCTTTCTTTTGTACAATCCTTACATTCGTAAGAGTATGATGATAAGGTAGTTCTATTCTTTCTAGTTACATAAAATTCTTGTACAAGATCCTTTGTTTCTCCACATACACGACATTTTCTTTCAGTGAATAATAGATGATCTAAACTAATTTCACTGTCAAAGTCCATTATTCTACTTGAATTACTTCGTAAACCTCTGGAAATATCATCTGAATATGTCTCTCTATACCCATTTTCATAGTCTGATCGCTCATAGGACAAGAAGAACAAGCACCATGTAATCTTACTTTTACTATAGGACCATTATTTGTATAGTCTATTTCAACAAATTCTAGATAACCACCATCTGATTCTATATATGGTCTTAACTCATCTAAAGCAAGATTAACGTTTGTCGGTGTTAGTTCTTCTTTTTCCATTACAATCCTCTGCAAATTTTATCCCCTTGAGAGATAGAAGCACTATTTTTGTTTCAGTCATTTTCTTACTATAGAAAACAACTGGTTCATTTAGTCCTGCGTCTCCGCTCATAAATCCTCCGTCGTAAATTACCTTTATATCTACTTTCTTTCTTTCAATATATCATATAACCTTAATATTTACAAGTTTTATATTTTCTTTAGAATCTAATTTGTTACAAATCTAAGTTCTGAAAAGCATTATCTGGTATTTTAACCATCTTTCAAAATTTACCATTCTAATCCAAATCCAATCCCAAACCATCGTATAATATTGATTTATGTATAACCCAGCTAAATCAATCTGCTTGAATATTGGTGTAACTCTATAATCAAATTCTGCTTGTGGTCCAGTCTCATATTTTATTTCCTCATCACAAAACTCTTGACTTACTGCACCTTCTTTTACTAACTTTGCACACAATTCTCTTTTATCAAACATTTCATACTGTCTTTCTCTCCATCCAGTATAAACACCAGAAACATTACTGAATACAATTAAAGGCACTGCAAATGCGACTGTAAAATTAACATATGCTTTCTTTAATTTCTTAAACATTACATATAATCCCACATAAATGAGTTATCTCCATACTCATCTACATTCCATTCTTTGGTTTGTATGGGGTTTTCTTTAGTCCATACATCTCCACCATCCACAATTGGTGCCATATCATCGAAACCATCAGATACAAATCCAAAAGGTGCCATATCTTGTTCTATTTGATTCTTTTGCTCCTCATATATCCTTTTTCTTACATCATTATCAGTCATTTCTTTAAAGTAGTCCTGTGCAACTAACCAAGAAAATATAACTAAACACATTGCTAGATCATCATTACAACCCTCTTCTGCCATAAATGAGTTGTTTTTTTGAATAAAAGTAGTTAATTCTGATATGATTTCATAATCAGATACCAATAGTTTATCATCTTCAATTAAAGTTTTTAGATTTGAACAACCTAGTTTTTTAACTGCCTGAGACATTCTTACACCAAGTTGAGATTTTTTACCAGAAAAACCTGCTCCAACTATTTGTCCGTTTCTTCCTCTCATAGAACACATAAGAAGATTATCATACTCTAAATCAAAATGAAGAATACTTGCTACCTGATCTCCTATATCATTTACTTCTACTAATATGAATGCACCATTATACGCTTTACCAATATCAGCAATGATATTTGGATATAACATAGGTTTAATTTCATTATTTCTATACTTACCAACTATTCTATAGGGGAATTTAGTTATATCATAAATGATAAACGCAGAATAATCATTACCGATTCCACGAGCAACGTCTACAGTTATGAGATAATTAGACTCTTTTTTGGGATGTTCATATATGTCTAAACCATTATGTCTCTTTATAGGATCATAATAAACAAGACTTTTTAACTTATCAGGTCTTATAAGAGTACCTACTGATCCTAGAAATTCGCATTCAAATTCAATTTTAAATTGTTGTTCTGAAGTATTTGCTATTGTTTGCTCCTTCCATGCATCATCTCTACCTGGAACTTCAGACCAATGAACTTCTGTTGGCACATATTCATTTTTACCTTGTTCTGAATCATGCCACATACGATAAAAATGATTCATACCTTTAGGGGTAGAAACTATAATAACCTTTGTACTTTGTCCAGATGTAATAGTAGGATATACAGATGCAAAGAAATCATCTGCAATATGATTCGGTATAAATGCAAATTCGTCTAAGAATATAACGTTGTAAGATCCACCACGAACAGCAGATGATGATGTAGAGTTTGCTGATATTTTTGATCCATTCTCTAATTCTAAGGAACCTTTGTTCCAAGATATGATACCTTGTTGCATCCAAGTAGGTAAATTTTCATAAGCAAGTTGCAATCTGCCTAATAAATCTCTGGCAGTTGATGCTTTGTTTGCTAATATTGCAACATTAACATTATCGTTGAATACTGCATAATGAAGTAAATATGATACACAAGTAGTAGATTTACCTGTCTGCCGAGGCATTTTACAGATATTAAATCTATTATCGTGAAAATTTTCTAGTAACTTCTGTTGAAATGGATATAACTTAAATGGTTGCAATCCATGATCAAGAGTTACTATTTTTATATAATTAACTGCAAAATATACGGGATCTTCCCTACACTTTATAAATTCTACAATTTGCTCTTCAGTGAAGTTAATAGGAGTATTCGCTTTTTTCAGATTTGGATTACCCAAATATACATTATCATTCATAGTATCTCCTATGTCATTTCATTAGGTAAATGTTTTACTTCTTTTTTAGGAAGTAAACCATTAGTATGTTTATCGTGCTCTATGGTTTGTTGTGCAAGATTTACCATTTTTTCCAAGTTTTGAATCCTTTTTTCAAGGTTCTTCACTTTCGGGTCCAGTCCATCTTTGCCAGATTGTGTTTTCTTGTCCAAGTTTTTCTCTCCAGTCGTAATGCGATAACTGAAGTTTCTCACTTGCAAGAAGATCACTACCTATACCTTTTGAAGGTTTCAAAGGTTCAGTAGATATAACATCTATAAATTCTGCGTAATGCTTACCATTCGCATCTTCTATTGAAACAGAATCTTGCATATAACTGGATGCTGAATCCAATTTATCAGTTGATGTTGTTATTTTGCCTTGAACCCATGCAGGTATATCTTTTTCCTTCTTGCCTAATGCTTTTTTAAGTTTGGCGATGTTTCGTTCAGTTTTGGATAACTGTTTATGTGCCATTGAAACTTCGTGATCCGTTTTCTCCTTTTCTTCGGAGACATCTTTTTTGACTAACATTCCATCAGGTTTTACCATACTACCCTCTGGAATTGGCTTACATTTTTCATCGGTATTACAGTAGTAATATCCTTTTTTACAGGATTTCATATGTAAGTTTAATCGTCTGATGTATTAGTATTTATCATTCCTTGCTTTAGCAACTTCGCTAAATCTGAAGTTGACCCTACATATAGGGCATTATTTGTTACATTATTTGTAGTAGTTTTAGGGGAATCTTCTTCCAAATCTTTAATTTTTTTCTGTAAATCTAATAACTTATCTGTAGTATCTGCAACGCTTTTAATCAATTGTCCTGCAACTTCATATGCTCTTGCACTAGCACCTTCTTCTGCAACTTCCATGATACCATTAATTGCTTCTTGTCCTTTTTCAATCAAAGAATATAAGTTACCTCTGGTATATTCATAATCTTTTTGAATATCTTTATCTTCAGATTTTAGACTTTTTACAATTTTCATCTCTTTAGGTTCTGCCTTTACTATATCAGATGCAGTGTTAAGAGCTTTATTTAATTCTTCAAAGTTGTCACTCATTTACTTTCCATCCTGAAAAAATTCTAATCCTTCAGAGAATCCAAAATCATCTCCAGGACCAAGTAATGCATCATCTATTCTATCAATAACTCCATCATTATTCTTATCCTCTGTTGCTTTTGGTGTAACTGTATATCTCATTTCTCTCTTTGCAGTTACAGGATTAGTATTTGTATAGTAATCAACTTCAACTTTCTTGATAAGACCTGTTGCGTTATCAGCAATTTTACCGAATAGATATGTCTTAGCAGTAAAGTTTAATGTGTAAATCAGTGCTCTTCTTGTAGAAAAATCTCCTTCATAATCATCCACAAAAGAAACATTATTTAAAACTATAGGTATGTCTCTTTTTTCTCCGATAGAACTAATTAAATCTATGGTTACATTGAGAGATGGTTGGAAAAATGGTAATATTTGTTCTACGATTTGTAATGCATCATCATTTAACTTACAATATATGTTTAATTCAAATCCAATGTTATATGGAACAGGCATATAAACTTTTCTCATTGTATCAGATGCTTTATCAATTGCTCTAAATGTTTGAGTCATTCCTGTCTTTCTTGTTCCATCATAAGTTAAAGATGTCATCTCAAAAGACATTCTTGGTAAAGATATTGCTACTGCTTTGTTTAATTCTGATTGCTGTGTTAATCTTGCTAAAAATTTCTGTCTTGGAGCATATGCTAATGGAACTCTCATTTCATCAATAACATTACCCGTCTGTCCATCATAATGCTTAAGATAAATTTGATTGAATAATGTTCCGAAAGATACAATGGTCTTTCGCATTATTTCGTGGTAGTAATGACTTCCTAACATTAAACTTCACCAAATGGGTTAACTTCTGTAAAATCTAAGATCATATCTGCTTCTCCTTCAAATAAATCATTTTGATCATAATTATCTATATTCTGAACTGAACCTGCTGCAGGTACTTCAGAGAGTAACATATACTTATCTAAAATGTATATAGCACCAGATGATTGTCCAATAATCTTCTCTCCCACAAAGAATTTACCATTTTCTTGACCAATTTGCAGAACTCCCTCTTCTTGATCCCAGTTCTTAACTCTTGCTCTTATCAAGGAATCTTCACCAAGAACCACCTCATTAAACCAGAATGTTCCAACTCCTGCGTTTCCTGCTATTGCTGCAGGATCTTCTACTAATACAGTGCAAGGTCCTAGATAACCTGCACCTGGATTTGTCATGTTAACACGTAAGATGTTGTTTAGATTATTATCAAGAACTATCGTACCAGTGGCAGTTGAGAATCCAGATTCTCCATCCCTGTCTCCAATAGTATTAGAAAAACCTACAGTAGGTGGAGTTGTGTATCCAACACCTATCTTAGTAAATGTTACACTATCAATCTCTCCATCAAGACCAACGTTTGCAAATCCCTCTGCTGTTTGTCCAAGTGGTGGATCAATAGTAACACCAGGAGCAAGCAAATATCCTCCTCCCATTGATAATATTTCAAACTCACTTATCTGTCCGAAACCATTTATTTTTGCTCTACCAGTTGCTGTAAATTGAGAAGGGGATCCAGTTGCACTGCTAACTGCTACGTTAGGTGTTGTTAGATATCCTGCACCAGATGATGCTATAGAAACTGAATTGACAAATCCTTCGCTAATTGTTGCAGTTCCAGTTGCTCTAAAGTTAGTTGCAACACCTAATGGAGCATCTATAACTGCAGAGATTAAGGCAGTTACTATACCTGTTAGAGTAGTGCTACTATTATCAAGAGAAACAACTTCTCCATTTTCAATATTAGCATTGATGCTTATTTCTTGTTCAGTACCAATTACATTTTCAAAATCATCATAGGTTATTGTAGATGATAGTGTAGTTACTCCAAGAGTTGATACACCACTTAATGGAACATATGAACCAATACCAGAAAGAACATTGGTTGAATATATGTCATCTACAAGAATACCAGTGTTATATGAGTTTTTAAGAACTGGTGGAGTTAAATTAGCATTAGTTATTAATGGTTTATCTCCTGCTAATGCAAAACTAGTGCTATCTTCAAAGTTTCCATCCAGATATAGAGAAGTTAATTGAGAACCAAATTGATTTTTACTTTCTACATAAACATAATGCCAAGCATCATCTCTTACAGATGCAAAAGTAATACCAGTAACTGTTAAGACGACATCAGGAGCACCACCCCCACCAAGTGATGAATCAGCAATTGTTATCGTCTCAGAGGAGTAGTAATTTGTACCACCAGATACTAATGTAACTGTTGGTGTACCATCAGAAGAAACATCAACATCAAACTCAGCACCGTATCCAGATGCATTACCCGTAGCGTTAGTTATAGTATATGATCCATTTGGTCTTAAACTGTCAGCAACACCAACATTTGGAGTAAATGCACTAATTTCTCCAGTGGTTGAAGCGATGGATACAGTTCCAATACCTAATTCAACTCTTCCTAAAGTATTAATTCCTAAAGTAACATCTTCTCCACCATTAGATACTTTATTTAATTCTAAGATCGTTGAAAAACCTACATTAGAACTTTGTGCTTTGAAGTATAATTGAACTGAACCCTCTTGATCAATGGTAGTTTGATTTCCATTCCATGTTAAATTCCTATCATTATCAGCATTAATTAACTTCCATGCTACTGTGCCATATTTTGGAGAGGTTGCATCAAATCCTGCAGATAATGCAAGATATTTTATAGTAAGTGTTGGTTGACTTAGATAATATCTACCTGGACTAGTTAAACTATAAGTGAATGTAGATAAACCAGAATTTGAGGTAAAGGTTGTATTTGCAGTTGCTGTAGATGCTATTCCAGTTGGAGCATCTATAGTTAATATTGGATTTCCAACATAGAACTGTCCTGAAGATGCGATAGATAAAGTTTCAACATTTTCATTAGCATTTATTGTAGCAGTGACAACTGCAGTAGATCCAACTCCAGTAGGAGCATCTATCGTCACAGCAGGTTCTACACTATAACCTATACCTGCATTATTGACTGAAAGACTTACTAATTTACCATTACCAATTGCTGTATTTGCTGTTGCTTGTACAAATCCACTGCCAGTTGGAGGATCTATTGTAACACCTATCTTTCTATCTGGGTCATAATTACTTCCACCATCGCTTAATACTATACTATTAACAATATTATTTGATACTACTGCCGAACCTGTTGCTCCTGTAAATGTGGGACTTCCAAAAGTTACTACAGGAACATCTGTATACCCATCTCCAGAAGAAAGAACAATTGCTCTACTTACACCTTGTCTGAAGGATTCTATACCTACAGTTGCAGCAGCTCCAACTCCCCCACCACCACTAATCGTAACTGTGGGTGGTTCTCTATATCCTTCACCTGCATCAGTCAATACAATTTCTTTTACGGATCTTGCACCTCCTATAGAGGTTGTAATTGCAACAGCAGTTGCAGTTCTACCACTGATTGGTGGTGAAAATGTTACTGTTGGTGTTGAACTATAATTATATCCTTGATCATTTAAGAATATCTCTCTTATATAACCTCTTGTCATATCAACTCCGAGGACAGCAGTATTTCCGTAACCAACCATCTTAAGACTTATTATCTCTCCAACATTTGATGTTCTCTCATCAATTTCAGCTATATCAGTATCAATAACCTCATTTTCATATTCAAATAGTTCGCACTGAAGTTCATAAACGTAATTCTTTTGTAATTGATAGAATGGGTTTTCATGTTCTACAAATTTTACTTCAAAAAATCTACCACCTAATGGAAAATATATTAAATCTCCTTCTCTAGGTCTATGTGCGAGTTCTGTTTCATATGCATCTCCCATTGCTAAGAATGGTGCAATATAATCTTCCCATCTTTCCTTAGATATAGTTACAACCAATTCATCCTTGAGTTGCATACCAAATTTGGTTAATACATCTCCACCACCAGTGTACCCCTCATATGTGTTTACATATGCTTCGATTAAATAATTATCATCAAATTCTGAAGATTGTATTTCTTGAAAAACTGTTTTTCTACTTATTATTTCTCTAGGTAAGTAATATACCTCAATACCAAACATCCTCAACTGTTCGTTGACGAGATCTTGTACAAGTCTTTGTTCTGATGCAGATCCTTGAAGGAAGAATGGATTTAATGGCATTTATCCTACCCTATCATATCTAATGGAGGTAATTCGTAAGTTGATGACATTTGTTCTCTAATTGCATTAACTTCCTCAACACCATCCTGATAGATTTCTCTACCATTAAATTCTATTCCACCAGGTAATTTTACTCCTCTAAATTTAATTAAATTTTGTCCCCATTGTTTCTTGATCATTGCAGTGCAATATCTTTTTAAAAAACTATCATTATAAATTTGACTAAAGTTTTCGGGATCTAATGCTCTATAACAATCAAGGACAATAAATTGATTCACAGCTTGAGATTTCCAATCAATATCAAGGTATAATCTATCTTGTCTTTTATTAAATCTTATTTGTTTATCAGTTGTAAGTAGAAAATCAATATCTTCCAAATATCTTTTTGTCATTGAATATTGTAATAATTCAACTGAGTTGAAGAAATACAAATCATTCAAAAATAACTGATATTTGATACTAAACATACCACCAGATATAGAACTAGTATCAAACTTAAATACCTTTTCTACACCAATTACAGAATCTGGGCAATTTATAAAGTTTGAATTTTCATACCATGTATTACTAAATCCACCACTAGTTGCTGTTGTGCTTACTATTCCAGTGGTATTAGAAGTCAGAGGATCTGCTTGTCCTCTATCAATATCTTCTTGCGTAATTTTATATTTTAAATACATCCTCTCGACACCATCAAAGTGTCTTTCATTAAAATATTGAACTGCATCATCTACTATATCATCAAGTTGTTCATCTGATACATTAATTTCAAGAACAGGTGCACCAAGTTTTCTTAAGCAATGATCTATTAACTCTTGTTTGGTGGTGGGCTTTGCCATTAGTTAGAAATCTCCTTCATCCACACTATTTATTGTTTTCGATTTAGTTTTTTGCTTTGCTTTAGAAACAGTGTCTAAATTCTCTTCTTCTTCTGCTCTTTTCTGCTCTGCTCTTTTTAATTCTACTACAACTTCTTTTGCATGTTCTAACTCTTTAAGCAAGTCATTAACCTGTTTATTGAGTGCTTCTATAGTATTATTATTTTGTCCTACTCTTGCTTCAAGTGCTATTACTTGAGCGAGTAAATCCGCAGATTTTCGTTGGTAAGTTGCCAACAAAACCTGATAATCCAATTCATTATTTGGCATTACTAATTATTCAGTTGTATTATTTATACTATTAGAACGAACCCCCGTCAACGGTTACGTTTGATAAAATTCTATTACTACCATCGTGACTTATTATAGCAGACTGTCCTGCAGCATCGTTAACCCATAATCCACCAACTTCAAAGTTTGCGTAAACAATTTCTGTCATTACATTTGAGTTCTCAGTAACAGATGATGCAACTGCAACTCTTGCAGCAGAGTCATCCCAATATACAGCAGCAGTCTTCGCAGCACCTCCTGTATAGTAGTGCATAATCATACCAACATCAAGGTTATTATCTGTTGTTGGTGCTACTAAGTTTCCTCCACTATTAACAAGTCCAAGTTCAATTATTGGATCTTCAACTTTTAATGCTTCTGTATTAACAATAAACTGAGAACCTAATACTGTTATATCTCCAGTAACAGTAACACTACTTGCGAAACTTACGTTACCAGTAGTATCAGAGAGACTCATCGCACTGCTACCATCAGATGCCTTAATTGCTCCTACTGTAAGATTAGGAGTTGTTAATGTGTCTGAGTTTGCATTATACTTAAGTTGTGGATCAACGAACATGGTCTGTCCAAGACCTGTTGATGCTAAATCTCCTGCTGATGCATTTGAGAATGTTAGGAATCTGTCGTTTGAATCTGAAACAGAACTAACGTCTATAGAACTTGATCTTTGTGAAGTTGATATAGAACCTGAAATAGTACCGTTAATCTGTCCAGTAACAATCAAGTCTGATAAAACTCTTACAGCATCAGATCCAGTAGCAGCTCTTAGTTTTAAATCTCCTGAGTTTGTGCTAATTGTCTGATTATCTATTGTGCCGATTCCGATATTACCAACCAAAGCACCTTTACCAACACCACCTGCTACAGTAATACCGTTGGTAAATGTAGACATTCCTGTTACATTTTGCTGTGCAGTAACATCGATTGTGTTAGTAGCAGCATCTAATTTTAGATTTCCTGCAGATGTATTAATTGTAGTAGCATCAGCAACACCAATCTGAACTGAGTTAATAGTTGAACTACCATTAACATTAGCATTACCAGTTACAGTTTGAGTTCCTTGAACAAGATGATCTGCATCAGTAACAACATTATTGTTCTGGGCATCAAGAATTAAAGGACCATTATCTGAGTAAATTGTACGAGATGAAGTTACTCCAATTTGAACTGTTCCAAAGTCACCACCATTTGTAGCAGTAACAATACCACTTAAACTAGCATTAGCAAATGTCTTACCTGCAGACTGATCACCAAGATTAAAGGTATTATCAGTTTCTGGTAAAATGTCTCCTGAAATATCTGCATTTATAGTAATAACGTCTGTCTCAGCATTACCAAGATTTACGTTACCATTAAGTGATGCAGTTCCCTGTAGTGTTGATGTACCAGTAACACTTAAACCTGCACCAATATATGCGTTCTGTCCTACACTTAAACCACCTTTAATATCTACAGCACCTGTTCCTGCAGCATTTGTTTGTTGTGTACTAGCAAATGTTGTAATTCCAGTAACACTTAATCCTGCACCAACATATAAGTCTCTTGCAATTCCTGCACCACCATCAACAACTAAAGCACCTGTTGCAGATGAAGATGAAGGAGAGGTATCATCAACGTTTAACGCACCAATAAATGTACCAATACCACCAACTCTTAAGTTAGAACCAATATTTGTTGCTAGTTCTACACCAAGACCACCTTCTAATACTAATGAACCTGTATCTTTATCAGATGAATCAATATTAGAAGTAACTTTTGCAGCACCTTGGAAAGTTGATAAACCTGTTACATAAAGACTACTAAATTCTCCATTACCTAATGAACTAGACCATGAAAGAGTACCAGTAGCATCTGATTGAAGTAGACCTCCTGCAACTGGTGTGGCAGGAAAAACGTATGTTGTAACACCTGCTAACGTATTCGGTGCTCTTAATGCAATTCTATTTGTTCCGTCTCTATCTACTAAGTTTAGTCGTAACGAATCTATACCGTCTTCTCTAGTCCAATATCTTGACGCTCCTAAGAATTTATTGCCTCCAGAAGTTCCGTCTAAACCTATAAAAAAATCGTATTTGTCAGTTGAAAACCCTGGTTCACCCGCATTTAGTGCAGGAAGTCCTGCATACGTACCTCGTTTAAACTGAATAACAGCGGCTGCCATTTAATTATGCCCTCGCGTTGAGAATAGTCTTTATTTCACTTTATTCATTTAATCTAAGATGTATTTATAATTTAATCTACCAAACCCCTCCATCCATATCAACATTAGCACTCCTATTAGGATCTGTATCTAGTGCGTCTATGAATGAATCTGGTAATCCTGGTGTTCCAACCACTGTTCCAACAGTGGAAGCAGCTGCTATTAAAATAACATCTGGATCTACAAATTCGTATTTTTGGGTATTGGCATTGTAAGTCATTAGGAATCTATGGGACTGAGTGCTTGTATCTACATCAGATATATCTGATAGTTTACTTCCTGAACCAGATAATGAATTTGATGCAATAACCTTTACAGCATTAGTTGCTCCAACCCTTGCTCTGATACTCGCCATTTAAGTTACTCCTTCTCTTACTAATACACTCCCCTCAATAACTCTTGTTTTTAGAGTTGATGAGGTGTTTGTTATAACAATATCATAAACGTGTCTTCCTGCTTTTAATGCTGATGTTTGTGTATCAGTTAGTGCAAGAGAGATTGTTCCATTAGCAGCATTATCAATAGAAGCAGTAAAAGAAGTTGCTGAAGAATCAGCAGCACCTGCATGCTTTTTCATCTTAGCGGCTATTGTATATCCAGTTAAATTAAAGGAGGTATCTCCTATTGTATTAGCAAGGTTAAATGTCTGACTAAAATCAGTTCCTTGATTAACTTGGAGATTAGCAACATAGACTGCCATTAATAATGCTCAAATATAATTTCTAGTTATAATTATTTAGTTTTTAGTCAATTCAATAAGTAGTTTTTTAATTTCACTCAATTCATTCTTTACGTCTTCAAGTTCTTTCTTATCTTTTATCCTTCTTTCTCTTTCAGAAAGATATTGTGAATACCCCTGTGTATCCTTATTTACGATGGCACCTGAACTTGCTTCTCTATACAAATTCTTCTCACCTTCAACTCTAATTAAATCTGACATTATGCTAACGCGATTGCACGGAGGTCTTTAAATCTAGGTGCTCTTGCTTCATTCGTACCACTCATAACCAACTTGATTTGATATCCTGTAAATTGTTCAAGATTCTCAATACTAAATTGATATTCATTGAACTCATCAATATTACTTGGAGCAACAAGTGCGTCTGCTCTTCCACTGTTTTTAGAAGCATCAACCACAGTATCTCCAAATCCATCTTGATCTGTATCATTCATATTATCATAACCAGGAAATAGCACGTATGCTTGTTCCACTTCACTAGAGTCTGCCTTGAATAATCTATACATTACTCTAAAGTCGGCAGATGCATCTTTATATGCACCAACAAATACTTTAAGAGAAGTTGCAGGTTGCTCAAGAGTTACTCTATTAGTAATATAAACTGCTGAATGTGGATCTCCACTAAGTTGATTTGATCTAGAATCATTTACATAATCTGTAATTGGTTTATTCAAACGATTTCTTCCAAAGATTGCAAATGCAGTTTGAGTATCAATTGCAGGAGATAAGTTAGGATCTTGTGGATCTCTAGACATAGAAACTCCAACAGTTAGAGAACGATTCTTAGGTAAAGCAGTTAATCTAGTAGTTTCATTTATTTGAGAACAAACTAATCTTGTAGTAGAAAGTTCGTTTACATCATTTATCTGAACTGCTTCAAAACCTTGATCTATGAATGATGGTTCTGCACCACCTGCACTTGTTCCACTAACAGTTCTAACTGTTCCAGTAACACTAGATGATCTACCAGGTGTAATAATATCAAATTGTGGTTGCATCATATTAAATTGAACGTTTCTAGATGCTCTAATATTCTTTCCACCAACATTTGCTTCATCTCTGAAGTTAATCATGCTTTCTCCACTTGATCTACCACCTCTGTTAAATTCTATGTGGTAAGTGTCAATATCTCTCAAGTTAGATAGACCTGCTGCCATATCGTGTTGAGCATTGATTCTAATCAAAGAAACGTCTGCAACTTCATATTTGTAAACTGGATCATTTGTAAAGTGTTTTTGTATCGCAGTTCCACCAACACCACGAGTTGAGATTCCAAGTATTCCACTTCCAATACTGTTATAGTAAATGATTTCATTATTTACTTTCAAATATCCTGAAGCAGTTGTAATACCTTCAAATGTTGAATATGAAGTCGTATCTGCAAGAGATATTTGTGTATCTGTTATATCAAGATCAACTGAAAGAGTTGTAGGTACAGTATCTGGTGCAATTCCTTGAATATCAACTACGTTGTTATCTGCACTCATACCATGATTATAATGATTGAATTCAACAACGTTACCTGCAAATTTACCACCAACAGCAGTAGAACTTGTAACTACAGTACTTGCTAATGAAACTCCTACAGTATCATTTACATAAATTTGTAAGTTTCCACCAACAGTAAAGTTATCTCCTTGAACATTTGTTAGATATAGGGTATCAACGTTGATTGTATCCCTAATAGTCATTCTTGCTCCAGAACCTTTATTTCCTACATCAGCAGTTGTAATTCCAATAACATCTCCAACTGACCAACCGTTTCCTGTTTCAATACCTAATGTGTTGAGAATAATTCCATCTAAGGTTCCATCTGCCTTAAATGTAACTGTCTCTGCCATTAAGTTTCTACCTCTACCCGTAATTGGATATAAGTTTACATTCGTATATGTTCCTGCAGAATATGCAGCACCTACATTTGCTGTAGTAATACCTGTAAAGGAAACACCACCACCTACATTTTCAATATAACCATTTGTAAGAGATGCACTTTGCTTAACTCTTGTGCCTGGTACTAAACGATCTACAACTAAACCGAGTGTTGAACTTGTAATACCTACATCAATCTTTCTAGGATAAACTTTAACCGCATCTGGTTGTAATCTAGGTACGTTCTCATTTACAGTGTCTAGAGATGGATTATAGAAGAATGCTGTTCCTGCCTCTGGAATGAAGTTTGCTTTGTAAAGTTTGAACTTCATATCTTCAAACTGACTTGGAGTCCAGATAGTTCCGTTTTGAGACTTGAATAAACTACCACCAATATACTGCTTGGTTACTATAACTGCTTCAGCATCAGGTAGATTTTGTCCATTTACAGTTCTCTCTCCCATCTGAGCAATCCAGACTTCATAGTTATTTGTAGTAGGTGCAAGAAGAACTATTGCATATTCTCTATTCTGTTGTAAGTAGATTGGAGATGGGAATTTAACATTTGTTGCAACAGAAGCATCTGTAGAAGTTGTTATATCAGATGGATATAAAACTGCTCTTGCATAATCATGAACTAATCTATCTGTTGGAGTTCCAAGTTCGACTTCTCTAACTTCAACAAATACTTTTTCATTCTCATCTTTTAATGAGAAGTAAAGGTCTACAGATGTTAGGAATGCTCCTGTTTCATCCACAGTAAATGATTGTGCTAAAGGATCTTTACCACCCCTTCTTCTCCTTCTACGACGTTGACGGACTGTTTGAACGACAGTATCTTGTCTAAAGGTTTCAACTATTCCTGTTGCAGCGTATCTTCCTTCTCCATGACTGATTGATATACTACCAGGTAATTGTTCAGCATCAGATTCACTTGTAGTTACTCTGAATGTTCTATCTCCTGCCTTAATTCTAACTGTAGGTGGTGGATTTGTATTAGGATCTCTAATGAAGAATGATCCAATTAAATCTCCAAATGTATCAGTAATTAACCTTACATCTGTAACAGTTGCTGTAGCACCGCTATCTGCCCCTACAAGACTCATTCCTGTTGTTATGTAACCAAAGTATGTTCCTTGTGCATTATTTGATAGAGAGCGTGTATCAACGTTTACAACTGTTCCTGATGCAGAATACTGAGTAGTTAATTGTGCTGAAGTATTGTATGGATTTGCATTATATGTTACATCTGGTGCATTATAAGGACCATCTTTATGGTTTGGTTGTGCAGTTCTAAATGTTATTAATTTATCTGATCCAACAAATCCTTCTACATTTTCTCCAACATTAAATGTTCCAGATACCATTGAAACTTCAATAAGTTTTGGTATAACATCTATACCTGATATTCCATCCATAAATGGATAGAACCTTGAAACAGGTCTTAAACCACCAGCTTGGAACTGAACATTTCTTGAACGCATAAATGTGTCTGGTTCGCTACTGATTAGAATATCTTCAGTAAATGTTCTTGCTGTATTTCCAGTTTGTCTTCTTTCTCCGCCAGGTATAATAACAGTTCTTGTCCAGTTATCAGTTGCAGGAGTCATAACAATTCTTCCAACAAACTCGATCATATTAAATGGGTTTACATTTTCTGATCTAGATGCTAAAGGTTGTTCTAACCAACTAGTTTCATCATATCTTAATGTAATTAAATCTCCTGTTTTCTGTACGTTAGTATCAAGTAAAGTTAAATCTTGACTAAGATCATCATTAAATGTATTAACACTAGTTGAGTATGCAGGTTCTAATTCTAGAGAATAAACATCTATTGGTGTTAACAATTCTCTCCTACGTGCATCTATGTCTGCTTTTGCATCAAAATTACTTAATTCCATTCTGCGATTATCCGCAAAATCGTCAACAAAGAATCCAGACTTAAATCTATTCAAACCTTGAGCATCTTGAATTTGTAAAGTTTGAGTATTTAATTCGAGTAAACTTAATGAAGTTACAGTTTCTAATGTATCAATTCTATCTTCTAATTCACCAATATCTTTCATGGTAAATCTCTTATTATCAATTACACTTACTTCTGCATCATCAGGATTGAAGAGATAAGGTGGGAATTTGATAACTGCAAGAGTCATCGTATCATCAATACTTGTAGGTTCTTTTGGATTTTGAGCAGATGTTCCTTTAACAACTGAAATATTACCCTCAATATCTAAAATAATTTTATCAATTCTACCTAAGTAATATTCAACACCTAATACTGAACTTTCATTTGGTGCAGAAACTAAGGTTGTATTTACACTACTTGATCCAAATGCACGACTTGCAAAATCAAAAGGAGATGTGCTAGGTATGAAAGTGCTGAAATCAGCAACTCTTGGTCTAAAATCAAGAATGTCTGTTAGTCTAGTTCCATCTTTTAATGATGGTATTTCTTTACTATATCTCTCTTTATCATAAGAGTTAACAGTATAGAAATCTCCATTATCATTTGCAGGAACAACATATCTGTTGCAGATTACTAATAATTTTTTAGAAGGTGCAAGTGCTTGATTATTTCTTACAAGTTTTGAGTAATCATAATATTGCTCTTTCTGTCCACTATCAAGAGTAAATCTATCTGTAATATCAAGATAACTACCTTGTGTCATGGATTGTACTGAAGTTACGATTGAAGATTCTTCAAAAGTAACAGTTTCTCCAACTTGGAAATTATTTGCGTTTAAAGGAACATATCCAATCTCAGTTGCAGAAGGTTTAGTTACTATTTGTGCTACAGCATTACTCTTCTTACCAATTATTTTTTCTCCAATAATTGCATTTACATCCAATCCTAAACCACTAACAAACTGAAGTGTGTTTAAAGTTGGAGTTAATTTATTTAAAGACTCATATACCTTTAATACTTTTACTACATCGGGTGTGTTTAAAGATATTTCTCTATCTTCTACTCTTAAACCATAATAGAAAGTAGTAGATAATCCAGTTACTGATGTACTGATTCCAGAAACAGACTTATCTATAACAATTTGATGACTTCTATCATAAGTTTTTTGCTTACTAACTATACCCTGTCTCTTAATAGTTGTGTTAACTGTAACATCAGATTGTCCCCCTCTAAGACCACTGAAATTAACTGTAGTACCATTTGATCCAAAGGTAACTTGTGATGAGTCTAGAGGTTCAAATGTACCATCAGTGTAAGCAATACTGTAAGACTTACTTTCAAATGGTTCAAAGAAAGCACTTGAGAAACCTATATTAGCAGTATTCAAACTTAATTCACCAAGAGCACTTGTTGATTTTCCTGTTTCTTGATGAACAATTGTAAGTGTAGAATCACTCAAGTCTAGAGATGCAACATTTGGAGATGATAGTTTAGAGTATAAGAAAGCATCTCTCTCATTTCTAATTCTTGGTTCTCCTACTGTAAATGTAGTTGTAACTGTATCAATACCAACAACTCCACCATCATTAACTCCAGTTACTGTAGCAACACCAGTTAGAGTTAAGAATTGTAGATCGCTTGATACTCCTACTACTCTAGCAAATGTTTCTGTTGTAAAGGCATCTCTTTGATAACGAATTATTGTGTTAGTTGATATTCCACTAAATGTTTTTCCTGCACAGGATGCGATTCCTGTTGGGGAAATTGAAATTTTATCTGTAATCTTAAAGTTTCTTGGAGTTATACTCTCAAGAACTGTGTCTCCTGAGAAATCAGTAGTTATACCACCTGCACTTGCAGTTTGATAGACTGATTTAATATCTTTTATATTTTTTGCATCAACAGCAGTAATTGAACGAATATATTCTGTACCTTCATTGAAAGAAATTTGCTCTCCGACAATAAATTCTCCAGAAGTTTGAGTTACTATTATCTCTAAACTAGATGCACCAGGAGAACTGACAACATAACCTGTAGCACCACTACTTAAACCTTTTATATAAGATGAAGCAGGGCAGAATCCAGATGAAACTGGAGCACTTAGAGTTAAAGTTGTATATGTTTGAACATCATATAAGTAAAGATCGAACTGAGAACTATCATTAGTGTATGAAATATCATTTAATGAGAAACTATAAACTCTTGCTTGTCCTATAGTTACACCATTAGGACCACCACTAGTGCTCTTTCTACGACTCTGTAAGGTGACTACATTGTTGGTATTATTGATTCCTACTACAGGACTTCCTTGGACATTGTTAACTTTCAGCAAATTGCCCATTTTAAATGGAACAGATGCTCCTAAAATCTTAGTTGTATCTCTGGGTTTATCAAGATCTAAGATTGTGCTACCAGGAAAATCAACATCATATCCTCTAACATATGCTGTTCCTGAAGATACTCTAGCACAAACTAAGTCTTCACTAGGATCATTAAGTTGTTCTGTCTTTTGTTCTGCTGTGTATATACCGTTGTTTGATATCTTATCATTTAAACACTCTTCAACATCAATTGTAAATTCATTTACTGTATAGTTTCCAGATTCATCAAATGTTCTCTTAGCAAAATAATCTCTAATTATAGAATATGTTGTCTTATCCTGTAATTTCTTTATTTCTCCATTAACGATTCTTACTAATTCAACAAAATTCTTATCATCAAAATCAGTTATTGCTTTCTTACCTAATTTTGCAGTTATCTTTAATCTATCTGCACCTGGTGCAGCAAAGTTAGAAAAACCTCTAGCATTATCATATAAACTTGATTCATCTCCTGCGGAGACTAATTCTTCATTTACAACTAGACCAACTCTGTATGATGAGTCATTTTTATATGGATCTAATACAATTGTATCAGTCTGAACACTTGCAAATACACCACGAATGAAATATATTCCATTAGATACATGTACTGCTGATGAGGTAGCAGTAGCATTTAAGTCAATAACAGAAGCAAAACTATCTCCTGCACTAATTGTAGTGTTTCCATAAGTTACTGAATCTTCAGCAATTAGAGTTTCTCCATCTGAGAAAGGTCTGAATTGGAAATCTCTATTAGAATTAAGATATTTTACGTAGAGTGTTGGGAATTCTATTCCATCAGTTGGTGGGAATACAACTTTTTGAATAGTTCCTGTTACACCAGAAGTTCCTCCAGATATTTTTTTGCCAACAAATTTATCCAAATATATGTTCAAATCTAATCCAAAGTGTGTTGGATTTATTTTTACTGCCTCATAAAATCTATCGTATGTAACTCCACCAGGAATTACCATAGATCCTTCTTTGAAAATATGGCTACCGAATGATTCAATTTGACTTTGCAGTATTGATTGTAAAGTCGTTAGTTCCCTTGCTTGGATAGGATATCCAGGTTTAAACAGAACTCGATAAAAATTATTCGCCTTATCGAAATCATCATAATATGGATTTATATTTAAATTGGTCTTTTGTGGCATCTTCTTAGAACTCTAGAATAATCTTAATGTCTTCTTTTTGCCTTGCATCTCTAGTAACTACTGGTCTATTATCCAAATAAATTACATCACCCGACGTTTTATTTATCTCAGGTTCGGCAAGTCCCTGTGTAAATTGAACTCCAAGGTTGATATTTTTATTACCAGATGGGTTTGTGGTAATACCAGTATATCCATTATCTATTTTTCCAGAGAATCCATCGCCTGTAAAAACTTTTGGACCAGCTGAATCAAAGGAATATCTTCTACCTTCACTACTTACACCAACATAATCTTGTTGATCGTAAGTTGATGGGTGGAAATTTTGAGATCTGTCTTGGAAAAACTTAATAACTTTTGTAGTTTCATCATAAGATGCAACATATCCTTCAGCAGTAACAGATTTACCATCTACTGTTACACTTTGAGTTATCTTTTTACCAATGGTTAAGAAATTTTCTCCCGTAATTGTTCCATCATCTAACAATTTAATAGCATTTGTACCACAGAACTGGTTATCATCAAATACATTAGTTGAACTTACTCTTAGAGGGTTCTTAACTACAGAAATTTGAGCAAATGCAGTATCTGTTGGGAAATCTTTATCAGAATCATCAAATCTTGCATATAATAAAACTCTATCAGTTCCTAATTCCTTGTAAAGATCATGTCCATGTCCTTTAGATGGTGGAATAATTGGAATCAACTTAGCAGGAGTAGGTATACTACCAACTGGTTGTAATGTTCCCAAATCAACCATTGCATAAGTATAACCTTTACCACCAGATGAAATAACAGCATCTGTTATTCTACCTAAACTATCAACAGTTACAACTGCTTTAGCACCTGAACCATCTCCAACTATAGGAACTTCTCCTCCTGCATAACCTGCACCAGGATCTTCAATAAAGATATGTTTTATCTGGTTTTCATTCAGATCTGAATTACCGTTCTCTCTAACTGCTTGAATTTGAGAATCAGTTGATGTTGACCAGTCGTTTGGAACAGAAATATATTCTGTGGAGTCAAATTTGATTATATCGCTTGGTGCAACAGTGAACAAATACTTCCAAATATATCCATCTCCACTCTCTCCTGCTTTAGATGGTTCTAAATCAGTGAAAAATGGTTCATCTTCTGAACCTTTACCAGTTGTATTGATGCCAGAAGAACCATTGTTAATACAAACATAGACTCTGAAATCGCTATTCATCACATAATATTTTGCATCATAAAGTCTTGTTGAAGAAGTTTCTGGAGATTTATTTTCAGAACTATAATCGTGTCTGAATATTTCATACGTGGTTCCACGTTTCCAGTCAACTCTTCTTATTAATCTTCTAATATTAGAAGTGCTTAGTTTTTTACCAAATAGAATAGTATCTTGTGCGTGGTTAATATAACTAAAATTATCTGTAGGGTCAGGTGTTGCACTATCCCAGTTATCAACTCTACCAAAACCAACTGGAGCAGCTGGATTTGCTAAACCCACGGTAATATAGTATGAGTTACTGGTATTAGCTACCGACTCAATAAAATTGTTCGCGTTTAATATTCTGAATTGGTCAGTAATTATTGCCGACATTGTTAGACAGTTTTCTTTCTATTTATTACTTTAATCTGGGAGTATTTTTCTGATCGCTCCATTATCCCTCAAACCGTAACCTCTTCTTTGCATTAGAGGGTATGTTGAGAGACCTGAAGTTACAGTTCTACCAGAGACTCCTATGGAAATAGGTTCAGCATTTCTTACAAAATTAGTAAGTCTTCCCCAAGAATAGTATCCATTAGGATTATATATCGAAGTTCCAAGTGTCTGTATACCAGTAGATACTGTATCAGACTTAATATTACATACAATTTCATTTGCAACAGGGATTTGATGAACTCGATAAACGTTATCAACAAACTCTGTTCCTACTCCGATAATATCATTATCATGTGTGTATATTGAAGTAACACCACTTCCAACTGTGGTATCAGTAACAACAATATGATAACCAACTTGTAAATCAAGAGTATTATCAGTAAAGAACTTGATTGCTAAATCAGTTCCAATACCTGCAACTGTTGAAATACCAGTTATGATTCCAGTGTTACCTTGAACATTTTGAATGTTTGTTACTACCTCATTAACCAATCTTGGTTGAGGTATTATGATCTGAGGAGCAACAGGCACGTTAAGTGAATTGGTGTATCCAAAACCTGGATTAGCAACACTTACCACTGAAACTGATCCATTTACTATGGTTGCAGTTCCTGTTGCTGTTGTGCCAATACCAACCCCAACATTCTTAGGAGATGAGTATTTAACTTCAACAGTTGCTGTCGTATAACCGAAACCTGGATTGGTCACAGTTGTAGCAGTAACTTTTCCACTTGAATCTATTGTTGCAGTCGCAGCAGCACCAACTATTGGAATATCATCTATTACAACAGCATCAACATATGCAGTTACTACACTAGACTCATTTTCTTCATAATTAAAGAATTGTGCATTATCAAGAAGAATATCAGTATCTCCAACATTAACATCTCTGATAATTCTTGAAGTTGGGAATATCATTCCCTCAATAGAATCTCTTGCTTTAGAAACAAATCTTCCATTTATAAAGAGATCTCTCTTCTGTTTAGTCCAATTGACACTTCTATCATTGAACGCATCAATACCACTATCAGCATAAACGTTAGTTTCAACTCTATCTGAAGTTGCAATATCATAAACTATTCTTCCTTCTGTTTGATTTACAGATGTTGAAATACCAGATGCTTTTCTAACAGATATGGTATCTCCGACTTTTACTGTTTCAGCAATATCAGTTTCTACACTATCAACTTCTCTAGTTCCATTGTAGAAGAATATAGAAATTTTATCTTCTGGTTTTGGTGCTTCAAGGAATTGTACTGATGATCCACCATCAAAGATGTATGAATCTTTTGGTTCTTGTAAAACTCCATTTATAAAGATTACCAATACAGCATCAATATCAATTAGTTTTGAATCATTATCATTTTTATCTAATTGGAAACTAACTAATTCAGCATTATATAAAAGTGGGAATACAGTTCTTACACTATCTTGTAGATTTTCAATAGGATCAATAAAGTCTAATTGTCCAAACTGCCAAGAAGCAAATTTATCATTGAATACATCAACAACTTCTATTTCAAATGGTGATATTGGTTTTTTCAATCCTTTTGCTGTTACTAATCCAACAGGTTGGAATTTATCTCCAAGTTCAAATGCGTATCCAACACCTTTGATTGAGAAATCAGATACTTCAAAGAACTGAGCAGGAGCAAATGATTTTTTAGCAGATACAGTGCTAAAACCAATTGCACTAGTAACAATACCAACATATGAATTGATTGCTGATTGTACATTGGCACAACCACCAGGATCTGTATTGTATCCTACAGCAGGATCTGCTGTAATTGTTAGATCAAATACTTGATCTCTTACTGTGTAGTCAGATTTAGCAACTGCTACGTTATTAATAACTTTATTTGCTAAATCCCTTGCAGCGTGGAATACGTAGATTGATTCTTGCTCCTCTCCTGCAACATGTGCTCCAGTGATATAAAGATTTGCAGCATTCCATACTTCATCATTACCACCAAATCTTAAGTTAAATGCTACTGCTTCAAGAACATCAATAACATCATCCTTACAGTTTTGTGGTCCGCCTGGTACACTGAATGATGGGTATACTTTTAACATCTCTCCTACAGAGATATCAGCAATTAATAATTTGTTTGCATCAATTAGATCCCCTGCATCAGCAAAGCGATTTTCAAATATTGGTTTTGAATTAGGTCCTAATTTAAGATTAATTAACTCATTAACACCAGTTTCGCTAGTTTGTCCGATTCCTCTTCTAAATGTACCCTTAATATCTAAATTTGTGTAACTTGGTTCATCAACTAATACATCTGGATTAACATATCCAGTACCACCATCTACGATAGTAAATTTAAGTTGACCACCTGTTCCATTTACAGATGTTCCTGCGTTAACAGTAATTGTTTCAGTTGTTGTTGCACCTATACCTAGAACTGCTCTGTGTATTGGATCTGTTGCTCTTGGATATGAGTGGAATGTTGCATGATTATCTTGTGCACAAGTAAAGGTTAAACTTCTTGTATGAATACCAATTGAGCCATTCGGGCCATCAGTTCTAATATTACCAGACTGTGCACCTACAAATGTGTGTGCAGATGTGTCAGATGACGTGCCCACAACCACAGTGAACGTGTCTGCATCAACTTTAGTTATTGCTAACCATTTAGCTGCAGCTGGATCATCTTCTCTTGGATAGTAATGCTCAGATTTATTATTATCTTTTGCACAAGTGAATGTGAATGAGTTAGGAGCAAGTTGAACTCTTTCTCCAGTTACCATACCATGTGGAACACTTGTGGTTATTGTTAATACACCTGTAGAGGGGTTATAAGACGCATCACTGCAAGTTAATATTCCTGCAGCAGTAAACCCGTGTCCTGCTCCAAGGTTCAATACAAGATCACCTGTGGATGGTTCGTAAGACGCTGTGGATATTGATACACTAGAATTTAAACTTCTTCCAACATTTAAAGTAAATGCAGTTGTTGAACTTACAGTAACAGCAGTTGTTACTCCTGAAATTGGATCGTGTGGACGAGGATAAGCATGAACGGTAGCATAATTATCTCTTGCACATTTGAAACTAATACTACCATCATCAAGAGTTATAGTATCGCTAGTGCTCATTCCATGTGGACTAGCAAATGCTAGTGTCATATCTCCAGTTATTGGATCATATGAAGCACTGCTAGGTGTCTTTTGATTACCAGCTTCAGCACCACTTTGAACATTTACAGCACCTGTAGATGCAGAATCAAATGTATGAGTATATTGTCCACCATAATAAATGTTATTTGATGTTCCATACCAATATTTGTGTTCGTTAGTTAGAACTTCCGCAGATATAACAGCATTATTTCCTGTATGTCCAGGTTCATATACACTAACACCAATAGCAACTCTTCCATTATAACCAGATCCAAATGCTCTAGAAGTAGAGTTATAGTATGGATACACTGTTCCAAATCCAACATAAGTTTGATCAAATGTTGTAATACCTATTTTTACCTTTAATCTTGTGCTATCAACAATTTGAGTTATTGGGAATATGTTTCCTAATGTATTATTTCCATATGTTGTAATACCTAGAGCACTAGTAAACTTCAAATCTTCAAGATATACATCATCATTCTGTGCATTTAGATTATGGGCAGTACCTGTTGTTACATCTAATATTCCAGTTGTGAAGTCATAAGAAGCAGTACTTATAGAATATCCAGGTGTTGTAAATGTAGGAATACCAATTATTCCTGATATTGATCCACCTGCACCTATGATAGGTAAAACGTCAGCACCAATTAGAGGTGCAAATCCTAAACCATTAGTTGATCCTATTGAAACTATCAAACCACCTTTAGGGAAGGCATTTTGATTAGGATCTTCTAGTGAAACTACTGGAGTTCCATCAGTAGATGTTATACCTGTAAATACAATCTCAGTTTTACTTCCATCATCTTTAAAGAAGTAATTATTTCCTGCATTATTATCTGTTGTTGGAGTTTGGAATATTCCATTCAATAGAACTAATCCACTTCCAGTTTCTATACCAGTTGTATTAATACCTGACCTTCTAACTGTAAATGTTTGAGCAACTCCAGTAAATTGATTAGAAATATCATCATATATCAAGTTATTTGAGTAATCTTTTCTCAAGAATACTCTTCCATTAAATTCAGAGAATCCTTTAGGAAGATTACTTTCATTTACAGTTACTAAACCACTTCCTTTTGGTGGATCAGTAAAGAAGATATTTTGTCCAGAGAAGTTATATGATCCTCTATAAATTCTTGCTGATGTTCCGTCAGCATGTGCTGTTGCTGCAGTACCAACAGCACCTCTTACAACTTCGATAAGTCTTACATCGCCATCGCTTATTGGTCCTACTGATGTGGTTCCTAAACCAACACCACCGACTTTCATAAACTCATCTTCAATTTTTAGTATATCTCCATTGAATATTGAAGAAATACCAGTCATTGAGAATACTGTAGTTGCAGTTCCTATTTGTCCACCATTTGCTTCTAAATCATACACAATCGGTGTATATGCAAGAGGAGATTGAATTACATCATCAATAGAAATTATTGCTTTCTCTAATTTCTTAACCATTTCAAATGAATGATTATTTCCAGCTCCATTATTAGTAAATGTTACTGCTATTCCCGCAGATGCATATTCAGGTCTTGTAGCAATTTTAAATTTCTCGTTGCTAACTTTAATTGCATAAACTTGATATGGGAGTGTATTAGTTACTATACCAATAGAATCAGCAGTCGCTCCAATACCAATAGAAGTAGATGTAAGACCTGAAACTGATGTTCCTGCTCTATAAATTAACTCTTCTCCAGTTTCAAAGAAGTGATTAGTAATACTAAATTCACCAGTTTCCTTGTTTAACGTTGTAGTGTTAGCAGGATCCCAGAATTTTTGGAATATAGGTGTATCCTGATACTCCATTTTGAATGATGTTTTATTAATTCTAGAACTATTAGTTGCGTCAAATAGTCCAATCTTATATTCTTGTGTTTTTATAGAACCATAATTTATATTTTCATATAAACCTTCTTTACTGTCTTGATCTAATTCTTGATAAAGAACCTCATTAAATGATTTAACAGTAACAATTCCAGTTACAGTAGGTTCAGGGAAGAATTTAAGTTCAAGATTTGAACCAACAATGGCAGCACCAAATGTTCCTATTCCTGTTGTGCTTCCAACAGATAAGAAAGGATATTGTGTTGAATAAGTGTTTGTACTATCAGGACTTAGTGTTAGTATTTGATGTAAAGCATATGTTGATCCATAACTTACACTAACTAATGATTTAACAGAATTAACTGTGTCTGCACTTGCAGTAAAGATTGTAGTTTCTCCAGTTCCAACCACAGAGTTACCTGAGAAGAATGAACTTCTTTCATCTCCATCTGCTTGAGTCTTTGCAGTTTTAAATCTTAAAGCACCATCAGGATTTGATGTGGCACCAAATCCAACAGCATTTGCTCTAACAGTTACTGGAACAGTAAGTGGGTTTGTATATGATAATCTAAGTTTTCCTTCTGTAGTAATACCTGCATCAAAGTTTGAAAAATCATTACCACTAAATCCTTGAGCTGAATCAGAATCAAAATAGTAATCTGCTACATAAGTGTCTGTTCCGTCATGATGAATGTATAATTCAGTATAGTTTTGAGTAAACAGATCATTAGCATTTAGATGTAGATGAACGTGCATAGCATCAAAGTTACCTGCATCATATTCAAGTATTGTATTAGTTGATCCAACTCCTACTATAGCGTTTGTAGATTGATTCTTAATTAAACCAATAGATGTAGATGCTAATCCAACTACGTTACCATTAAATGTATCTTTAATTAATTTAATATCATAATCAATATTGAATACATCATTAGGAGTAAATCTTAGAGATAGAACATCAAATGCATCAACAAAACCCTCTAGTGTTGCAAATTCTTCTTCAGTATATCCATATTCATTAGTTGATGTATTTGCTATACCTGTAGTTGATAGGTATCCCTTTCTTAAGGTAAATACTGATTCAAATTCTGGATCATGAAGAACAATAATTTCATGGATAGCATTCTGTAAATTGTCTGTGCTTCTTGTTTGAACTAAGTATCTTGCAAAATCTTTTCCAGATTCATCTAAATCTATGAAACTATCATTTACGTTTTCTTTATTTGTAAACTGTTTACTTACATCATCAATTACAAGAACTCTATTTGTTTTACAAATAACACTATCAACAAAACTCTTGTTCCTAAACTCAAGGAATTTAGATGAATTTCTATTCTCTATTAACTGAACATCAGCATCTCTTGCTTGAGCAAATCCAAAAATTGTGTCAACTCTAGATTCATCTATTATATCTGTAAATATTAGAGATTTTACAGTTGTTACTGCCACACCTACTTTTGTAAGAGTTGCTATTCCAACATCAACAAAGTTCTTTAAACCAGTTGTATGGACTAAACGATTAATTACATCTATTGAATCCTGATACTGAATAGGACTCTTAACTGAATATGATAAGTTTTGATAGTAATCATTATCAGGTAAAACTTGTATATCGTTATTAAGTTGTCCAGTATTCTTCTTCCAACCTTGATTTGACCTTACAGAGAAATCAATATCAAATTTAGCATCACTCTTTATAATTTTTGATATAACTCCAGCTGAACCAGATTGGACTCCCCTAATAGTATCTCCAGATTTTACTTGGAATTTTCCAGATGTTTTAATGTAATCTGGTAAAACTGTACTTACGTTTAGATCTGTTGGTTGACCATTAATATATACCTGTTCTCCTTGTGTAAATATACTCTTTCCTTGAGTTACTTTGAACACTGGATAATCAGATCTCTTAATTATGTTTGCAAATGATCCTTGAGTAGTATCTGCTAGACCTGGATTAGTGGTTAAACCTGCCACACTAAATTTAAGTTTTGCAGGAATTAGATTTTCATATGATATTACTTCAAAGAATCTAAATCCATAATCTTCAGAGTTAAATCCACTACCACCTATTCCGTTTTTAGTAATACCTTCTACAAATATTTGCTCTCCAACAGTAAATGGATTAGTGCTGAATCCTAATAAAGGTGTAGTTAAGAAACATGTAACAATACCACTAGTTGAAGATTGCATAGTGGATATACCAACACCATTACTATTATTAACGGTAAATAAATTTTTACTGTTAAAATTAAGTCCTGTTGGTTGTTCAAAAATACTAACAGCAGAAACTGAACTTGATTGAACTTCTGTTGTTAATATACCATCATTAATTCTTTCTCCTGTAACTGAATCAACAATCGCAACATCAGGTGGGGTCGTATAATTATCTCCACCATTAAGAATTTCTACATCTGTTATTGTTAAATTAGATCTTAATTCAAGTGTAGATGGTATATTTGCTTCAGGTCTAATTGTTTTGTCTGTATTATACTCAAATGCTTGGTCAATAACTCTTATTTGCTTTATCTTACCTATTGTTGGAGACTGAGCAAACAGTATGGCATCAGAACCATCTAAAGTTGTAATACTTGAAATACCAGGTAATTGTTTATAATCATTACCCTCTGATACCATTTGAACTTTAGAAATAGAACCAGAAGCAGTCTTAGAAGTAGTTGTATACTCCATGGAACTAGTAATATCTGGTGTATAAAGTTCTAATTCAGGATCTTTAAGTAAAGATATAACAAATGAAGTAGTTCCTACACCAATAACATTATATGATCCATCGTACTTACTATCCTCAAATGTTATTTGGTTATAGTCAATAACTGTAGAGTCTGCTGTTGATATGAATCCACCTCTTTCTACATTATAGAATAAAGGTTGTGTAGGATCTGGTACAATATCAACTAAAGAATCAGTATATTTTAAGGTAAATGAAGCAGTTGATGTTACACCAACAGTTCCAACACCTGAAGTTGAGAATGTTGTTGTGTTAGCAACAGAAACGAATTGATTTGAGAATAATTGATCAGTATATAAATTAAACTTAAATCCCTGTAATGTAGAGTCTGATAAATCAAATACTAAATCATTACCTTTAGTTGGTAATAATCTTGGGTTGATAGCAGAGAACTCTTGCTCAGCTCCACCTGTAGATCCTATTGAAATAAGTTTAGGAGGAGATGCTACAGAATCTTCATATGTAAGAGCAAGTTGGAATCTATTTTTATCAACCTTGTAAACATAAAATAAACCAGGTTCTAAACCAGTTGCTACTTCGTCTGTAGCATTATAATATATTTTTTCTCCTGTTACGAATGGATGATTATTAAGTGTAACTATATTATCTAAAGTATTAATAGCAGTTGAAGTAAATCCGATAGGATCAATAACAATTTTCTCTATGTCAAAGTTATACTTAACTCTAACTTGAGTAGAAGATCCAATTCCAACACTTCTGCTTGGTTTTACTTTTAGTTTAATTAAATCATCAGGTTGTAAATTATGTGCAGTTGATACAGCAATTACTGCATCATTTTTCTGGACTACGCATATAATTTTATTCTTAGTTGGTTCTAAAGAATATTCATAATTATCAGAACCATTACTAAAGAAGAATAAACCATTTGTAGATGTGGTTAAACCAGATTGGGTTACAATACCAATAAGATCTTCAGATTTATTAATAACGAAAAGACTTTGATCTGTATCTCCAATATCAAATGTTGCAGAAGATTCAGTGTTTGCCACAGAAATAGAACTACCACCCGCATTCTTCCTTAAGATTACTCTTTCTCCTGTCTTGAATGGATGCTTGGGTAAGAAAATACTTTGATTAGGTATAGAGATAACATAATTTTTATCTCCTATAGGATACTCTACTCTATTTTCAACACCTGCGGTAGATCCAACACCAACAGATTCAGTTGGATTGAAGAATACTTTTTCATTTAATGATGAGTCAAAGAAGGGAGCATCAATATCAATTTTGATTGTATTTGGATATACAAATCCTCTAGTATTAGTTGCGTGTGCTGTGCCTGTAACACCTCTCTTTGCTCTAATTATACCTCTCTGTTTGAATATATTCAATACTGATAAAACTTCTGTTCCAATACCGATTGTAGATCCAATGGATACTGATTTTGGTATATTAGAAACATAAATGTCTGTCATGATACCAGAGGAACTATTAGCAGGTAATCCTTGGTATATGTTAAAGTTTTCTGTAGATATTGCGACTCTTCTTAGTCCTGCAATCTGATCTACAAAAGTTGATAAACCACTTATAGAAATTACATCATTAGTTTGAAAAGAATGGAAAGGATTAACTTTAACATTAATACTACCTCTATCCCAAAGTAATGTGCAATCACTAAACTCTGTTATAGAAGATGCTATAGAAAGAACTGTTTTACCCTCTACCTCAGAAATTCTTGCACTAGCACCACCACCATTGGTATTTGTGTTATCAAAGTTGATTATATCGTCTACTCTATAGTTTACTCCTTTGTTTCTAATATCTACACTGGTAATAGATCCCTTAGTAACAGACTCAATAGACGATTCTTGACTAAAGAAACTTTGAGATTCAATAACAAAATCATTTCTAGACCCATCTACACCTATTTGATGTGGAAAAGTATTTCTAACTAAATCTGATGAATTTAAATCAAAACTTTGATCTTTATCATCTAATTGATTCAATGATCTAAACTTTTTACCTACAAAGTAAGGGAATTTTGGAGTAAATGTTCCATCAGTCGATATACCTGCAAAATATGCATAAGTTCCATTTGGATACTCTGGTGTTTTGCAGAATCTTGTATTATGGATATCCAAATCTCCAGTAGCATCATATGTGTAATCTTCAATAAAGAATCCATCAGCAAATCCTTCTGGACGATCTTCTACAATAGATGAATCTAATTTATAACCTGTGTCTAATACTCTTACTCCCGATGAAGTGTCTAGAGGGTCACTAAATCCATAAGGACCATATATTGGATGCCCATCATAAGCATATCCAATAATTGGAGAGTGTGTTGTACCCGTATCATTAAATTCGTTTGATGCTATATCGTTTGAATAAGATAAATTAACATATTCTAATCCTTTTTTAAGAGTAGGATACAAATATTCAGATCCATGTCTTTCAGCATCATTTATAGTTAAAGATCTAATATTACTGGATAGGATTGCATTTTTACCTGCAGATACAATACTAAGAGTAGTTTTTTCTTGTGTATAATTGGTTCCACCAGATATAACAACGACTTCAATAAGTTGACCATCTCTGATAATAGGACGAACAACTGCACCACTACCATCTCCAACAACTGTTACTTCAGGAACAGAGAAGTATTCAGATCCTCTTGATCTAACATCAACTCTAATTAATTCTCCACCCACAACAACAGGATATAAAGATGCACCCTTACCATTTTTAATACTTACACTAGGTGATCTTTCAAAGTTTAAAGTTGTGCTTCCATAACCAGTTCCAGTTTCATAGAGATAAGCATCTATAATATTACCTCTAACATAAGGTGTTGCTGTGATAACCCCTGTACCCGCTGCAGCACCAAAAGAAACATTAATGTTTAACTTTATATCTGGATACTTAAATTCGTGGAATCCAGACCCAATAGAGTCTAATTTAATGTAAAGTCTACTATCAAAATTATCTCTAATAGTTCCACCAACACCTGCATCTGCAACTCTAAATTGATCATTATTATTTTTAAAGACATAGTATTGATTAGTGGTAACTAATCCAGATATAACAGTTCCTGTATTTTGATATTCTATTAAATCTCCTTCTTGGAATCCATGATTTTTAAAGTTAACAAGATGGTCTATGGTAGAGATACCAACTGGTTTAACATTTAATACTCTATTTTGATAATTAGATCCTCCTTCAAGAACTTTGACATCTTTTAAAGTTTTCTTACCATTGAAAGTTCTAAATCTATGAACACCAGAATTAGAAGTAGTGGTAAATCCAATTGTATTGATTCCTGTTTGGAAATCATTTGTTGAATTATATAATCTAATTGTCTTTGAGTTTACAAATTCTGCGATATATTTTGTATTCTCTACTAAGAATCTATTTTGATCTGCATTTGATCCTGCAAAGGTTCCAATTCCTAATGCAGGATTACCATTTGTTCTGTATACAACTTCTTCTCCATTAGCAAAGTTATGATCTCCTAAAAATGTGATAGTTTCTGCAGATTCTCCTATACCACCACCAAATGTCAATAATCTGGCATCAAAACTAGCAGATATGAATCTTTCTTCAACTACTGGTTGTAAAGCAACCCCATTACCAGGACCTCCACCAGTTATACTAACAGAAATAACTTTATCTAATTCTCTTGTTTGAGGATCTACTAAAATTTTCTCGACAGATCCGCTAATAACTGGTCTTACAAGTGCAGTTGTTCCTGATCCAGTATTAGCAACCTCAATAACTGGTGGATTTATAACATCGTACCCACTTCCTGAGTTTACTACAGTTATAGAACTTAAAGGACCTGAATAAATTTTATCTTGAGACTTATAATTTTTAATTTCAACACCATTTATCATCATACCCACAGTTTCAGTTGTGGTATCTTGTCCATCATTTTCCCTTGGTATTAATGGGAACTTTCTAAGAAGTTTCTGTGGTTGAATTTGTTTTTGATAAACAGATCTTAGAGTAAAAGTATGTTTACCTCCAATACCAACAAGTAAAGGTTCAAATTCAAGATTTAAATCTCCTTGAATGAAAGAATTAGATGCATATAATTTAATTTGCTGTTTATTTGGTAATACTCTAACGTAATATGATTTACCTGTGTCTAATCCTATGATCGCATTACTCTCTGGTTCGTAAACAACCTCATCTCCAGTTAAGAAAGGAACTTGTGTAGGAAAATTAATAATAGAATATGCTAATTCTCCTGTATCTGCTAAAAGTGCACCACTTTCAGTGCTTCCTGCACCAATAAAGGTTACAGCAGTTCCAACCACTATAGATGGTGTTGATGGTATGGTATCTTGTCTAAATGTGAAAGATGGTAAAGAGTTAGATGCAACATACATGTACTCATCACCATAAGATCCTTCATCAAGATCTTCGCTATAAACGTTCTGTATGTCCGAGAATAAGTGTGAATATTGTAAGGGTACAAATTTACTTGTAGTCTTCTTTGGCACCCTTCTAATCGAATGTGGGATGCTTGTATCAGTAGTAAATCCAGTATATTCTAAAGTTACTTCGTTACCTGCAATAGCAGTAACTTTAGCATTTTCTACTTTTATTTCTTTATTACTATCGTTTATAATATCAACACGATCATTTATTTTTAAACTTGCTTTATCAATTGAAGATTTTAAAGTAAATTGTTTTGCACCAGTATCAATACCAGAACATTCATAACTGGAACTTGTATTGTAAATCCATGAATTAGCAAATCTCTGTTTATCTGTACTTTCTGAGGATGATGGATTAGTAATGACATCTCCTAATTCTTTAATTGATATCTTTTCATTCTCTAATGCAAGACCTGCATCTTTAGAAAGGTTTATATCAGATATTATTGCTGCTACTCTTAAATTAACTGGTTTTGTAAAATCTCCATTTTCATAACCAAATATAATTTCATCAGATCTGATATCATCAGTTGCTAAGATGTCATTATCAATACCAGAACAATTTAAAAACTGATTTAGGGTTTTGTCTGTATATGCTATAGTATTAATACCACTAAAAACAGTTCCAGAATCTGGGAATCCAACAGTAGAATCAACAGTAATTACAGAGGAACCTGCTGAAACCTTGGTTATTGATTTTGTAGATGAAGTTACATCAAAATCTCCCTCTATGAGATCTTGATTGCTATATCCAATGAAAAGTGCTAACTTATAATATGTTTTGTTGTTTCTAGTTAATATTTCAATCTCAGATACTGCTGCTTTTGTTCTAGGATTGGTTTTACTATAAATTGTTTGTCCTACTAACTGATTTACATCTCCTGATATTTTTTCTACTAAAACTACTTCTCTTCTGATAAACTCTGCATCAGATGGTTTTAATAAGTATGATTCTAAATCAATAACAGTTGGAGTTACACCAAATAAAATTTTATATAATATTCTAAATGATTCCTCCGTACCTTTTGCTTGATAGAAGGTTCTTGCTTCTTTAATAAAGTTACCAACGTCTAATTCAGGTATAAAACTTACATCTTCTAAACCAGGTGCATAAGAATATTTTACTTTTCTATAAAATTCTTTTAAAAATAAAGAACTTAAATTCTGTACAGGAGATTCGTTATCATGATTAGCAGCAACTGAAGTATCGAATACTAATTCTTCTGAATCATTAATACTATGATATGAAGTTATTCCACTGAAACCACGAACACATCCTGTAAAAGTATTTGTGGTTAAACCTGTATATGTTATTATTTCATCGTCAATTTTTAAAAGACCATATTCATTAGGAAATCCTCTTGTGTTTATAACTTGGATTGTATCATCTGATGAATTTGCAGATGCAGTAAGAGAAGTAACACCCACAATAACTTGTGGTGTTAACTGATCAAGACTTAAATATTGATCGAGATTATCAATCAGGTCAATAGGACCTCCTTGATACTCCTGTGAACGGTAGTATTGTTGGAGAAAGTCAACTGTTTTTGGACTTTGATCTAAAATAAATTCAGGTAATTGTCCCTCGATCAGTTCATGAACTTTTACTCTCGATTCGATACCAGTTTGTATCATATTTTATCCTCTTTTTAGCTCTCCGTTGCTATAACTAGATGTTACCTTAAATCCAACTCCTGAAATCTTCTCACCTGAAGATATAGTGTCTTTAACCATATTTATCGTACTTTTTGAAACATCAAACTCAAGATATAGATCCTTTAATCCAACTACATCATTAGATTCTGGGAATGCTTGGACTTCAATAATATCATCATTCAAAACAGTGCTAGTTATCAAAGTTGTGGTTAAAATAACCTCTCCTTTTATGTAATCTACAAGACCTGCAGATCCTATAACAATTCTAGTCTCTCCAGTTTCTTCAATTGGTTTAACTATAGCAAGTGCACCTGTTCTTCCATCTGTATTAGGAATATCTGTTAAGTAACAAATATCTGGTTCATTAATAATAGTAAATCCTGTACTCTTTATGTTAAAACCTGCACTATTTACATGAAATCTGTTTCCAAAACATAATTCATACTGTGCTTCTTGATTTATGAGTGCTCTTAGATTTCTTCTAATTCTAACTCGTGTAATATTAGAAGTTATAGAACGATCTACATCATCAATTACGTTTAAAACCTTACTATATTTGAATCTTCCACCAAATTTACTTAAATCTACAGAATCTGAGTAAGATTGAAGTGCATTTGAAACATTTGTCTTCAAATTATCGACGTTTGTAACCTGAGATGAGTTAAAATATACAGAAGAATCAACTTCAACATAAAGAATTTTAATATCAACAAGTTTTTGGTTAATTCCTGTTAATGCATAACTCTTTAATCTACTAATAATGAAGTCTTTATCAAAATCAGACACAAAATCGCCATTTTTTGGTTTGATACTGATTCTAACAGTACCAAATTCTGGTGGATCTAACTCTTCACCACCAACAACTGATATAGATTCAGTATTTGGGTAAATATTTTGTATAATTGCCTCATAGTCTCTTGCTGTAACTGCTCTAAACTGTGCAGCATACAGTCTTGGGGCAAAATATTTGACTGATTCTATAGGTTCTATGTTTGTTCCACTTGTACTTTTAGTAATTGTGGTTAAATTTGCTGATTGAATAGTAACTGGGTTATTCAAACTGTTTATAAATGTACCTGCAAATGAGAAATTAGAAGCACCATTACCTAGTTCTCCATCTGTAACAATGTAAGTTACTGTAATTTCTGTTCCATTTTCTAATTTTTTACCAAAGATACCATCTCCAAAGAGTAATTCATACTTTTCATCCTGAACTTCTTGTATTAAGTATATCTCTGAATCGCCATCAACACCAACGATATTGTCTACAGCAGCATATTCTCTACCAGTTCCTGATTCTCCAGTACCTTTTACCTTGACAACAATAGTTTGTATGTCTATGAATGGGTTATCAAGTAGAAAACGTTGATCTAAACTACCATCAACTGTAAATTTTTTCTTTAAGAGTGCTCCTTGATAGATTAAAATTGGATCTGTAGCACTACCGAAGGTTGCTTTACCATCTACAACTGCTGTAGTAATGGGTTCTGGTATTGAAAATATATAAGAACTATCATCTGTAGCACCTACACATACAGGTCCTCTTGCTTCAAGTGTAAGTGTTGCCAAACTTGCCGAACATTCTACGTCTAATGTTATACTCGCTCTTGCACAAGTCCTTGAACGAGGAACATATCCGATTCCTCTTGCCAAAGATACGACATTTTCCCTCAAAGTTGCTGAATCTAAGAAAGATTCGTTAACAACCATGTTCGCATTGAAGGAGTTAATGTAAGTATTGTATGCTAAAGTGTTTAAAAGAACCGAAAAATTGGATCCCTCAAAGTCAAAATCAGTAAAAGTAGAATTTGCTCTCAAATAATCTTTTAACTGTGCTTTGATTTGATCAAAATCTAAGTTTGTAAATTTAGTAAAAGGCATATTATCTTGTTGCTTCTAATAGGAACGTATAATCTTGTGTCGGGGCAGATTCTCCAATCAAACTAAAGTCTACATTTACCTCAAATTGATTTGCATCTGGATCTGCATCCACTCTAACTCTTAAATCAGAGATTCTTGGTTCAAAGTTAAGTATTGCTTCTGTAATTTCACGTTCAATTACCGATGCTGTAGCAAAATCAACGAAGTCAAATAAAGATCTACGAACATTTGATCCGAAGAGACTATCAAAAAATCTTTCTCCACGAATAGTTTGAACTATATTACTTACAGATTTACGAATACACGCAGTATCTCTCAATATAGGTATATCTTTTGTAACAGGATGTGGTTCAAAAGACAGACTTATATCCCTAAATTCGCGTGATCTTAATTGGGATGCCATTTATACAATACTTCTTCAATGTATTTAGCACGTTTTTTTACAATAAGTTACAAGGATAATGAATATTGGGTTGTTCCCACCAAAAATGAAGGTCAAATTGGTCGCTATCGTAGTGTAAAGACACTAAATTGCACTTAAAACGACTATGTTGACTCTCACAAAGTGCTGCAGCATAGATTTCAGCACCAGATGCCCTTGTCATTATGTTACATAACTCCATTAAATTATCTCCCCACACTACACCTGATTGAATTAGCACAAATTTATCCCATCTTCTCTGCCATTTCATAAAATTCTGTGTAAATTCAGTTAAATACTCTCTTTTGTCCTCATCTGGGTATGGAACATTAACTGATTCTATATTAAATATCTCTTTTTCCATAGAAAGACTATGAGAGAGGATTTGTGTTGCAATTCCTGAGTAATCAGGAGCAATTGACAGGAAACAAGTGTCTTTTGGATGAATTGGCAACTCTGCCATCTTCATTTTATACGCTAATTCCTGTATTAATGCTCTCTCTTTGTCTTCTGATATGAAAAGTAGGTTTTTCATCCTAATTCTGGGTGATCAACGTAATTTATACCGTTAGAAGTGTCTAATTTGGTCTCTTTTGCTGTTTTCCAGAAATAATTTTCATCATTTCCGAGTCCATCTCTATCATGACCGTTCTCAACCTGATAATATACGGTAGAAACCTTAAAATCGGGTGTTTTTGGCACTTCTGGGGTTAAACTATTATCATAAATCCTCATTCTGTTGTTCGGATAGAGGCAAAATTGCCCATTATCGAGTTCAATCAGGTTATGAGACTTATGTTCGGCAGGTTGTTCGCTAGTTGAGTAGTCAATTGCGTCTACATCCTGATGATAATTGTCTAAAGTGCAAATATATGTGCCAGTTTGCGTTCCGTAGTCTCTTGTAAGCACTTCATAGTGCATAGAACCCACAAATTGCTTCTGAACAGCGACTACACCATAGTCCATACAGTTCCAAAACTGTAAATTATGCAATTCCATGTCTGGAGTTGGTGTTTCTGGGTCTGAAACGAAGGCAGAAATGGGTAATTTATCGAACATCGCGGCATATTCGGGTAAATACGTCTCAAAATAAAAGGCACGACCAGGAATACTCTTAGCCGATACCCAAACTCCCTTAACAAATTCCCCATGACCACTTTTATGGTCGGTTAAGTACTCTTTTCTTACCCATACTTCATAGGAAGGTAAATTACAAATTAAAGCGGGCATTTTAAGTTATCTCCCCTGTCCTCTGTATCTCTTACGAGCCGAGTTACGCGATGACGCGGCATATTTTGAGTGTTTACCTCTTCCCTGACGAGTTTTTTTCGGGCGGGATTCAATTTTGTTTGCCATACTTATTTTCTTATTGTTTTAAGTGATTCAGGTCGAGGGGTTCCCTCGCTGTAGAACTTCTGAGAAAGATCCATCATTGTATCGAAGTATTCTTCCTCAGTTAAGTCTTGATAGAGAATGACTCCATCGCATTCAATATCAAATAATTCTACTCTTTTCATGACCTACACGAACACGAGGGTCGCACCAAATTTCAAAACCTGCTTCTTTTGCATCAAGACAGAAAGATACGTCCTCTCCGCACATATCCTGCACTTCTCCTGATTCAAAGACCTGCATTTTAGGTGCGAACCAAGGATAAGGCATTTCTGGATGCTCAAATACTCCATGTTTAATCAGTAACCATCCGAAACCTGTATAGTCTACTGTAAAAGGTTTGCGTCTTTTCTGTATACTTTCAAGAGTTTCATGATTCATAACTCCACCATTGTTGCGGAAATCATCTTCCTCTAACCAGTGTGCAACTGAAGTAGTTTGACCATCTTCAGTACAATACCAACCACCACAGATTTGTCTTTCCTTAGTCGGATCAACTACAAGTCTCTCTCCAACTTTCTGAGATGATGGTTTTCCGTCTGCATTTAATACTGGTTTACCCTTATCATCAAGTATTTCTTGAATTACGTCTTCTTTTGATATTGCTTCTTCTGGTATTGACATCAGTATAAGTTGATAAAACTTCTCTGAGTTGAATACTATATCACTATCAATCCATAATTGATAATCATACTTTAACTTACCATCCCAAGGTATCTGATCAGGACCACGAAGAACGTTTGCTCCTAAACATTTACATCTTGCAAAGTTCACCATAGAACTATAATCTTGAGAAATCTGAATACTTGCTCCTGCTTGTACTAGATCAAAACATAGTTGAACGAATGACTTTAAAAAGATATAACTTACACCTCTACCAGGTAAACAGAATACTACTGTCTTTCCTTTTATTAATTGTCTTGCTAAAGCATAATCCCATTCTTCCTTTTTTGGTTTGGACTTGACGGGGGTTTTTGCTTTAACTGTAAATCCTTTTGCCATAATGTGTTGTAATTACATTCATATCATACACTATTATATAGTGGTTGTCAATTAGTATGAATGTTCATCAAGAGAGGGGTCTTCTATTTTTTGTGCAGGTAACTTAGTGTATGATAGGTCTTCTTCTTTATATGATGTATGCATTAGACCAACCATTGCTTTAAGTGTAGTCCACGTAACTTTGAAGTCTTCTTCTTTTACCGAATGTAGTATACAATCTTTTCCTGCGTAAAAAT
>VTLG01011024.1_pt1 | contig 45011 bp, 81 predicted proteins | sample 4694571 | NCBI WGS metagenome assembly VTLG01 (sample SAMN12604809, study PRJNA352737) | marine metagenome | biome: ENVO:00000447; feature: ENVO:00000209|ENVO:00000569|ENVO:01000036; material: ENVO:00002151; isolation source: viral sequences binned using virsorter ...
TTAATGGTGACGGTGTTTCTATATCTGCAGATGACATCACTGCAGGTAAAGCAGCTTACTTAGTTTGTCGTGTTAACTACTTACGTCCAGCAGCAGAGGTTGCATGGAGTGATATTTCATCCTTCATCGACTTTGCTTCTCAAGTAGGTGGAACAGACTCATAATTCATATTTTTAGAATTAGTAGAAAGAGCGAGTCTTTATGGCTCGCTTTTTCATTGTCAATAAAAATTTATTGAGTTATTCTAAATAAAGAAGGATTTTTTTTAAAATTATGTTGTATCAACACAAAATTACTGGAGGCATAGTAGAAAAGATATCTCAGCATGGAGAAGGTGTTTCTATGGTTATCAATGCTAATGATGAGACTGAATATGTAAATGATGAAGATTTAATTCCTTGTGTAGGAGCTACCAGTGAAAAAATAAAGACAGAAGAAAGATTAAAAGCAGAATTAAATGCAGGTGGAGATAAAGATGCAAAAGTATCTAACAGAGAAACTTTTCCTGTAGATACCAGATTAAATATAAATACAGCTGGAGCAAGACAAATAGCAGACGCTCTGCCAGGGGTAGGTTTAAAAACTGCAAGAGATATAAAAGATTTACAAACAACTTTAACTGGTGAAAGATTTACAAAGTTAGAACAGCTTAGAGGTATTAAGCGTATTGATTGGGATGAGATATTTAAAGAAAACTTAGTGAGAGTAGACTAGTAACAGGTAAATTTCCCTGTTTGAATGAAGCTCGATACCTTTATACAATCAAAAGTACGTTGGCATTTAGGTTATAACATAACTTCAATACCAGCTGGTGACCAAGCCAGATTAGAAGAAGCAATAAATAATGTGCAAGATTCTTTTTGGGTTAGTAAAATTATTGAGCAAATAGGACGTTGTGATGAAGCAGAGAAAAGAACTGATATGACTGGAAGTATTAATAATGATACTGTTCCAAGAAATAGAATTGAAAGTATTGCTGGTGACGTTGATAGAACAGTAGCAACTTCAGATTTTAGAGAAACTTTAAAAACTTGGACAGAAATTTATATCTATGAAACTGATAGATTAGCAATGCATTTATATGTTCCTAATTATAGAAATCCAGCTCAAGCAAGATATAGATTTAATAGAGAAGGTGCAGAGTTTATACAAGCACTTCCTGGACCAGCCGATGTAGCGGTTGGAACAAGATTGCTTTTAGAAGTTAGTCATAGATAAAAATGGTTTTACCCACAACAAAATTAGGATACACATTAGGTGTAAAAAGAGATAGAGATATTATTAGCCCAAGAGAGAGACAAAAAGCGAGTCCCTTCAAAGGTAGACGTACTAGAATGGCAGGAGAAAAGCGAGTAGATATATTCGCTGTTCGTCCTGATGAAGCACCTTTTTCTTACACGAAGGGTACTAATCTACCAAAACGATTTACTCAAACTTTAGACATTCCAATTGATAGGGAGGAGGAAGACTAAATGGCAGACAAAAAAGGTAAAATGCCACCACAATTATTAGAATATTTTAAAAACAAAAATAAGAAGAAGGAAGATGGCAAAAAAATGTCTGATAAAGAAAAACGTAAAGAAGCTTTGGATAAGTCTAAAATGATGAAAAACAAAAAAGACGATAAAAAAGATAAGTAAAAAACCTTCCTATATAATTAAAATAAGTCCTATGAATAAATAACGTGGCAAGTAGTAGTTCAAACAAACAACCGTTAATGGTTGATCGCCCAGCAACATCCTCAACACTATGTACAGTTGCGTCGGGACAATCATTTCTAACAAGTTTAATTCCAACAGCTGTTGGTAATGCAACAAAAGTATTTGATGTTGATTCTGCATTAACTGATACTTCAATTAGTGGTGCTTATATCGATGAAATTTGGTTTACATACGCAAAAAGATCTATACAAAAACTTGATGCAGTAACTGCTACTCAAGGAACTTATTCAGCAAATGGTACAACTTGCACAGTAACTTTATCAGGTGGGCATAATTTAGAGATAGGTCAAAAAGTATTTTTAGATTTTCTTACATATAATTCAGGTACTGTTCCAAAGGATGATACTTTTACTGTTGCCGACACTGTTAACTTTACTGCTACAACTTTCGATGTAACTATACCATCTTTAGGAGGAACTATAACTGGAAATGTTGCTGTCACTTTACCCATTGATTTTTGTTTTTATCTTGTTAGCACAGGTACGGTTACAAATATTAATCAATTCTTTCCCTTGTTTACTCAAAGTATTCCACAAGTATCAGAAAATCAAATATTAAGCACAACACTAACTGAAAAATTACCTTTAATTAATCATCCTACAGTTCAATCAGGAGCCTTAAATTTTGCTGGATCTAATAATGAAATTGCTCCAAAACAGCGAGGATTGATGTTAAGAAGAGGTCAAGCTTTGTATGTAGCTGCTAGTGGTGCTACTGCTTTGACAAATGGATTTTACTGCAACATACAAGGTGGTTTCTATTAAAGATTATGTCATTCGAATTCAAAAAGTTCGAAGATAAATCAAATTTCGAATTAAAAAATAATTTTAAAAATTTTGATAATATTCCAAAAAAACCTAGTATTTATCCGAGAGGGTCTGATGGATATGCATTAGAAAGTGAAATTAAATTTTATAATCAAGATTCTTTATGGACTAGATGGAGAAGAGGATATGAGTTATATACATTTACACAACAGATATTAGGATCTACTGCTAAGGAAAGAGACAAGAGAGGAGACTATAGATTATTTTTTACTTTTCAACAGTTTCCAGGAGTTTTTATACCTGCAAGGATATTTACATTCCCTTCTACTAATCAAGAATTAGGTGAGCATATATGTGGAATGAGAGATACAGACGGATTTAGTTTTTATGATTTTGGTTTACCAATATTAGATGTTAGATATTTAGCACCTCAAGTAAATGCGACATATTCTCAAAGTGGAACAACTTTAATTGTAACCAAAAGTGATCATGGTTTGTATCCTGGTGATGATGTATACCTAGATATAACCACAGGTAGTGCGACAGATGAGACTCTAACAATTGTAAGTAAGACACAGAATACTTTTACCTTAACTGCTTCAGGATCTGCAACAACTTCAGGTAATGTTGTTTATCACAACTCTACTGCTTTTAACGATACACGTTGGAGATTTATAAGAGTAAAACTAAGATCATTGCCAACAGAAGTTGCTTTTTTAGCAGGTGAGAGGATGGCAGATCGCATAGTAGAAAGAGATTCAGGTATATCTTCAACATATGCAAGATCAGGTTCTACAGTTACCGTGACTTGTAGTTCTGCTCATGGTCTATCTACAGATAATAAAGTGTTTGTTGATGTAAGCACAGGAGCTGTCATCTCAGGTAGATATACAATCGAAGTTACTAGCCCTACACAATTTAAATTCACTACAATTCCTACTGGAACAACTTCAGGTAATTTAACTTTATTTAGATTAATTAGAGGATTTAGATATGACGATTATGTTGGATATACAGTTACTGGATCTGATGCAACGACAAATGAAATTATTTTTCAAAAAGCAGATAGTTATGGAGCAAAAACTGTAGATACAATAGCTAAAACAACCGTACCTGCTCATAGAGGTTTTGCAGTAGGAAGATTTTTAACTACTGAATTAAGATGGAATTGTTCTTGTCAGGATTTCTCAAGAAGAGATAGTTACGATTTATTTAGTCAGAATAATCATGAGAGGTTTCCTGTAACTGCAATTCGAGATACAAAGCCAGGAAATATAATTCAGAATGATGGATCCATAGATGAAAGAAGAGATGAGCCTGGAGTATTTAGAGATTTAGGGTATGTAACTATAAATAATTTCTATGAGCTACCTGAATATGAAGATGAAAAACAAGATTCTTTTCAAAATTTACAATATTATCAATTACGTTGGTGCAAACATATTTACGCTGCTATGTGGTCAATACTTCATGATGAAGGTAATGAGCCACTTAAATTAGCTGCAAAATATACTCAAAATGGTGTAAATATTACTGTAGATTTTGAAGATCATAATTTAAATAAAAACGATAAAATTCAATTAAATTTTACAAGTGGAAATGCAGTATCAGGAGAATATACAATTACTGATGTTCCTAATCCTAATAGCTTTACTGTTGTTTATCCATTTACACAAATTACTGGAGGGTATGTTACTGTAGAAAATTTGAAAAAACATGAATATGTTGGAGCTTGGTTGTTAGAACCTAGTGATAAACCTATTGGAAAAGGATTAGAAAGTTGGGAAAGAAGATGGGCAAAAGAAAAAAGAAAAATGCAAGAAGCTGTTGAGGTATTTGCTTTATATAATCGATCAACAAAATGGGAAGGTAATAAAAATATTATTGGTGATTTTAATTTACCTCAAGAAGCAGCTAATTTTGATCCTTCTGTAATTGCTATGACTTTAACTGATAGTTTAAAGAGGGATGAAACAGGAGGTTTAAATAGATCAGGTAAAGCTTTTAATACAACAAATAGAATGATTGCAATGGTAAATAAATTATTTAATAAAGCTCCTACTGTTTTGGATGATATAAAATTTGGAATTATAAATAAACCGTTATCAGAATTTACGGATATTTTTGAATCAGGGCTATTACAAGCTGGAGATTATATAAACGGAGAATTAGTAGATGCTGCAGTTAATACAAGTAACATGGATGCTGGTACATACACTCCAGAGACTGCCCAAGATACAGTAGTAGATGCAGGACTATATATAAATGTCTAATTATGGCAGTACAAATTCAATCTCGTAGATCGAGCACAGCACATGACAGACCTTTTCCAATAAGATTAGGAGCTGGTGAATTAGCGGTAAACAACAATAATATAAGTCCAGGTTTGTTTTTTGCAGATAATACTGCATCTCCAAGTACGGGTTTAATTAAAGTAGGTCCTGTTCATATTGGATCTACTGCACCTAATAGTAGTGCTGCTGGATTTACTTCTTCTAGTAAGGGAGAGACTTGGTTGGATACAGCCAGTACTCATATATTTAAAGTTCATGATGGATCTGCATTTCAAATCGTAAAAGCAGTAGCATCCGTTTCTGCTGGATTACCAACTAATCCTGTTAATGGACAACTAGTTTGGGATACAAATCTTGGTGGATCTTTAAAAATATATTTATCTGCAATTAATAATTGGATTCCGATAGGTCCTGCTTCTTAATTTATTTATTCAATAAATGATCTAAAATTCTATCTAATTTACTATGGACTGCTTGCATTTCTCTTAAAAAATCTTCTTTTAGTACATAATCATGTAAAACTTCATTTTTTAATTTTTCTAAATTTCTTTCAACATTTTCAAATCTTCTATCTAATTTTTTATTAAAGTTACCTAAAGCCCTTGATATACCAGCAAAGGCTCCAACACTTCCTGAAATAATAGCTGCAATAACTTGAGGTTCCATAATTTAATTATAATGGTAGGCACAGTTTAAAATAGATAATTATATGCAAATATTATGGCTACAGGGTACGAACCAAATATAGAAGGTGCTATTACTGTCCTAGTTGATTTAATGACAGGTAATAGCTTCACAATGACTCGCTCACCTTATGAGCCGAATTTCAGAGGTTTAACTGATGCAATTATTGATTTAAAAGAAGGTTTTCCAACATTTGCTCCTTTACAAATTGGATTTGATGCTGAAACATTTGAAGCAGTTGCAGACGGAGATGCATTATTTATTAGAACTTCCGACGGTAAAGTAGGAAAAGCTAGTGCAGCAGATGGTACTTTAGAAGATGCAACAGTGATTGGATTTGCAAATACAGCTGGAATTTTAGGAGCAACAATAAAAGTTGTTGTTATAGGTATCAAAACTTTTTCAGGTTTAAATGCAGGAGATTTACATTTTCTTTCACCTACTACCCCAGGTGCTATAACTACGACTGCACCATCAAGTGCTGGTCAAGCTGTAGTAAGAGTCGGAGAGAGTGTTACCACAACAGAGTTTGCAATACAACCTGAGCCACCAATTCTTTTAACATAATGGCTAGTGTTGATGTAAACCAACCCTACTCTCCTAATTATGTAGGATTTGTAGGCTCTCTACAGGATTTAAGATCCACAATGCCTAATCAAATAGTTTTTAAAGTGGTTGGTTATGTGGCTGAATGTTTTGAAGATGTAACCCAAGGTGAAGCTTTATTCTGTAGAGATAGTGATGGGAAATTAGGAAAAGCTGTTGCTAACGATACTAGAGAAAAAGCTAAAGTAGCTGGATTTGCTGAAACGACACAAACTGCTGGTCAACAAGTTCGTTCAATAGTAAGAGGAGTTATAGCAACTTCTGGATTAAATGCAGGAAATAGTTATTTTTTATCTGCCTCTAGTCCTGGAGCAATAGTTGAGACAGCTCCAACAACATCTGGACAGTTTGTTGTACCTGTTGGAGAAGCAGGAACTTCTGCACAATTCATCATAAAAGTAGAACCTGAGATACTTCTTTCCTGATATTTGGTAGGCGTAAAATAAATATAAATAAGTTCTTTTGGTCAAGAGCTTGATCGAGATATTAAATGGCAACTAGGAAGGCGTTAGTACTTGTTTCTGGTCTTTTTCAGGAGTTGAATTCTTCTTCTGATAAATTAGATTTTGCTGGAAATAGTACTTCAGATTTAAGCGAGGGTTCAAATCAATATTTTACAAATACAAGAGCTAGAGGTGCAGTCAGTGTAGCAGCTGGAAATGGTTTAACTTACAATTCATCAACTGGTGTTCTTGGAACCAGTGCAATACCTAACTCTCAATTAGCTAATTCTTCATTAACAGTAGGAAGTACGAGTGTTGCACTAGGAGCAACAGCTTCAACTATTGAAGGTTTAACATCATTAGCTTCAACGACTTTAATAGCAGGTACAGAAGATGGGGGAAGTTCTATTGAAATTGGAGCTGGAAGCATTGCATTTGAAGGAGTAACTGCTGATGCTAACGAAATAAGACTTACTGCACCTGATGCCACAGGTGGAGATAAGGTTGTACAGTTACCAAATGCATCAGGAACCATTGCACTTACAAGTGACATTGTTTATCCAGTAACTCTAACTAATTCCGTAACTCTCACAAATAAAACTCTTGCTCTTGGATCTAATACAATATCTGGAACCCTAGCTCAGTTCAACACTGCTGTTACTGATGCAACTCTTGTTTCTACAACAGGATCTGAAACTCTAACAAATAAATCTGTAAATTTAGCAAGTAATACTTTAACTGGGACATTTGCTCAATTTAATACTGCTGTTTCAAATGCGACATTAGTTTCTACAACAGGGACAGAAACTTTAACAAATAAAAGCTTAACTGCTCCAGTTCTTACAGGATCTTCGGATTCTGCTGGTAGCATAATTTTTAAAGAAGATACTGATAATGGAACAAATTCTGCAACTCTTGTAGGACCTGCATCAACTGCTGATGTAACCATAACTCTCCCAGCTGAGACAGGAACTGTTCTTACTACTGCATCTTCAATTGCTAACAGTAATCTTGCAAATAGTTCATTAACAATTGGTAGCACTGGAATTGCTCTTGGAGGAAGTGCGACTACATTTACTGGGTTAGCATCAATAACTTCTACTGCAGTCGTTACAAATGACAGTGGATTTAGGATTAGAAATAATTCAGATAATACAAAAATTGGAGCTTTTAGCTCTGCCTCAATTACGGCTGGTCAGACTAGGACATTAACCTTCCCCGATGCAGATGGAACTATAGCAACTCAAGCCTATGTAAATACTCAAATTACTGCAGAAGATTTAGATATAACAACTGATGATGGTAACTCTATTGCTATAGATTTGGATTCAGAGACTTTAACACTTGCAGGAGGAACTGGTATAGCATCTACATCCACAGGTAATACAGCTACCTTCGCCATAGATTCAACAGTTGCAACTCTAACTGGATCTCAAACTCTCACAAATAAAACGATTGTTTTAGGGAATAATACAGTTTCTGGAGCATTAGCAAACGGTATTACAGCGACGACTCAATCTGCCAGTGACAACTCAACAAAAGTAGCAACAACAGCTTACGTAGATAATCAAGTAACAACAGGAGCACCTACAGAATTTGCAGATAATGTTTTCCGAGTAAAAGATAATTCAGATGCTACTAAAAAATTAGCATTTGAATGTTCAGGAATTTCAGGCAGCACAACTCGAACTATGACTGTCCCTGATACTGATGGGACAATAAGTACAGAAAGTTTTGCTACCGCAATAGCAGTGGCTTTAGGATAGTATTATGGCAACCCAAGTTCAATTTAGAAGAGGAACAACAGCAGAGCACACAGGATTTAAAGGTGCTGAAGGTGAAGTTACAGTAGATACTTCACTAAAAACTGTTGTAATACATGATGCGATAACTACTGGAGGATTTCCATTATTAAGACAGGATGGATCTAATTCTTCTTTTGTAAATGGATCTGTTACTAATTGCAGCTTAAAATTTCAAGGAGATCCAAACACAGGATTAATTAGTCCAGCTGCTGATAGCATATCTTTGGTTACTGGAGGAGTTAGCCGTCTTACAATAGATTCTAATGGATCAGTAACAATTCCAGGTAATGTAACTATTTCAGGAACATTATCTGCAACTACTACTAATTTTTCCGATCAAATTGCATTAATTCTCGCTCTCGGCTGATATGGCAAATACCTTCAAAAGTGACACGAAAACAAACGTCGTAACAGATGCTGTTAGTAGCACTAATACAAATGTTGTTACATGCGGAGGAAGTGCAACAATTGTTCTTCTAAGTATCCTCGTTTCAAATACAACAGGATCCAGTGCTCAAGTTGATGTGTTCCTTGTTACTGCTGGTGATGATGTGCATCTCATAAGAAATGCTCCAGTCCCAGCAGGCAGTGCTCTGGAACTTATAAGTGGATCAAAAATAATTATGGAAGCTAATGATATTTTAAGAGTGAGGGCTGGTACAGCAAGTGCTTTAGATGTAACTGTAAGTTACCTAGAACAGACTTAAGGAGGTATAACAAATGGCTCTTAATCAAGTTGGTTTAGAAAGACTAAATACAGCAACTACTGACAAGATTGGTACAAATAAAAATATAATAATAAACGGATCGATGCAAGTTGCTCAACGTGGCACATCATCTACATCTACTGGCTTTGGAAGTGTTGATAGATTTCAGATAAGTTATTCTGGTACAGATGAAGCACCAACACAAGCACAGGCTAGTGTTGCAAGTGGTACTACACCTTTTGAAACAGGCTTATCAAAAGCATTTAAAATAACAAATGGAGATCAGTCAGGTGGTGCTGGTGCTTCTGATCATATACACATTAGTTATTCGATAGAAGATCAAGATTTAGCTACTTCTGGATGGAATTATAAATCAAGTTCAAGTTATGTTACTCTTTCTTTTTACGTAAAATCAAGTATTGCACAGAATTTTTATTTCTACCTTCAATCAGATAATGGGAGTCAATTTCGTTATGTAATGGAAACAGGTAGTTTGTCTGCTGACACTTGGACAAAAATAACAAAAACAATTCCTGGTAATTCAAATATTGTCCTCAATTCTGATAATGGGATAGGTATGTATATTGTTTACTCTTTATTTGATGGAACTGATCGCACAGGAACAAGACCTTTAAACGCATGGGCTGCTTTAGATAATACATCTAGAACACCTGATCAAACAGCAACTTGGTATACGACAAATAATTCAACATGGGAAATTACAGGAGTTCAGTTAGAAGTAGGCAGCGTGGCAACAGATTTTGAGCATAGGTCATTTACAGAGGAGCTTCAGCTTTGCAAGCGTTACTTCCAAGCCCAAAGACCTTATTACAATGCTGCTCAATATTTAATAACAAATGAAGTTGCATCTAATACTGTATTTTTTAATCCAGAGATGAGAGCTACACCAACAGCAACACATGAAACATTAAGTTGTAGAGAAAATACTGATGGTTTTGTTAATGTAAGTGTCAGTTCAAATTATCTTTTAGACAGTAAAGGTATAAATTATGTTGTAACTAAAACAGGGGCAGCAACATCTGATTCATTTATAATTTTTGTAAATAACGCAAAATATGATGCGGAGCTTTAATCTATGACTTACACTTACAAACTTGTTGCAGACAGAACAGATCCTGTTACAGGAAAAAAAGAATCAGCACAATTTTTAATAAGAAAAGAAGATGGAGCTTTGATTCCTAAAGATGAAGAAAACACCAACTACCAAGAGTATCTTGAGTGGGTAAAGACAAACACACCTGACCCTGCTGATGTAGAAGCATTAACTTGGGATAGTATCAGAGCTACGAGAGATCAAATATTAAAAGATACAGATTGGACAATGACAACTGGTGCAACTGTAGATCAAGCTCAGTGGGCTGCATATAGACAAGTTATAAGAGATATTCCTCAGACTTATAAAGATAAAACTCCTGATGATGTTGTATGGCCAACTCAACCATCAACAGCTGGTCCTAATTCTTAAAATTCCGCAAGATTACTCTCTGTAAAATAGAAGAAGCATATAAAAGATTTCAGTAATCATGCCATATTTAGGTAATAATTTAAGGTCTAATAATGATTACAAAACGATTGATGATATTTCAAGTTCGTTTAATGGAAGTACAACATCATTTTCTTTATTAGTAGGTGGATCTGCACCCGTCCCATTTCCAAAATATGAGACTCAATTAATAATTTCTGTAGGTGGTGTAATTCAAGAACCAGATTCTTCTGGATCATCAGGATTTAGATTATCAGGAACAAATATAGTTTTTAGTTCTGCTCCAGCTTCAGGTGAAGCTTTTTTTGGAGTAATACTTGCAAGTGCAGATTATTTAAATGCAGGTGGAACATTTCCTGATGGAACGACTTCCGTTCCAAGTATTACGTTTTCAAGTGATACAGATACTGGAATATTTAGAGTAGGTTCAGGATCAATAGGTTTTGTTGCTAATGGAACAAAAGTTGCTCAGTTCCCAACTAGCACAGGGAGTTCAGGTCAGCTGTTGTCTACAAATGGTGCTGGAGTGCTCTCCTATGTTGATCCACCATCTGGAGCGACTGGTGGAGGTTCAGATAAGGTGATAGTAGAGAATGGAACAACCATAACCACTAACTACACACTCGGAACTACATTTGGAGCAACTTGTAATGGTCTAAGTGCTGGACCAATTACAATAAATGCAGGTGTTACTTTAACTATACCTAGCGGTTCAGTCTACACAGTGGTTTAAATTATGCCGATTGCTATTAATGGAACAGGAACAATAACAGGAGTCTCAGTAGGAGGTTTACCAGATGGAATAGTAGACACAGATATGATTGCTGCAGATGCTGTGGATGGAAATAAAGTTTCTAATGATCTAACAATTGCAAATGATCTTTCTGTTACTAATGATTTAAAAGCAAATTCTGGATATGGTTCAGTAGAAAAGTTATATGGGGTAAGGGTTTGGTGTATTATTAATAGCTCTCATACTGTAAATGGTAGTGGTGGCATTACTTCAGTTACAGATAACGGTACTGGAGATCAAATTTATAATTTTTCTATTACGTTACCTGACAGCAATTACTCACCTGTAACAAGTACAGGTCTTGGAAGTGGAACTGCTCATGTGCAATTAATTTCTTTGACAACAACTAGCTTTAGGTCAGTCACTAGATACTATACCTTTGGTGCTTTTGATTCAACTGTTTCTATGATGATAGTGAGGTAAAAATGAGTAAAATTATTTATTTAAAAGATGATGGAGTTATTGCAATTATTCATCCAATATTAACTGAAATTAATCTAGCTACAGGTAAAAATTGGACTTTAGAAGAAATTGCAAAAAAAGATGTACCAACAGGAAAAAAATACAAAATAGTAGAAGATTCAGATATTCCGACAGATCGCAGTTTTAGAGATGCTTGGACTGTTTCAGAGTCAGATTTAATTGATGGAGTTGGATCATGAGTATTATTAAAACAGATATGGCGAAAGCTAAAGAAGTTCATAAGACTAACATTCGATTAGCAAGAAAAGATAAACTTGCTGAACTTGATATTGAATTTCAAAAAGCATTAGAAACTTCAGCGGATACTTCTGCAATTGTTGCAAAGAAAAAAGCATTAAGAGATGCCCCTGCTGATTCTGCAATTACAGAAGCTTCAAGTGAGGCTGAATTAAAATCACAATGGAATACAAGTATTTTAGGAGCTTCTCCATATAGTTAATTATGAGTTCAATTAAACTAACAGCTGATTCTGGAGGAGGTACTTTTGAAATTAAGGCTCCTTCTTCTAGTGGAAATACAAGAGTATTAACTTTACCAGATACAGGAAATCTTACTTTAAATGGTGGAAAAATTCTCCAAGTACAACAATTTGCAAAGAGTGATGTTGTTTCTGCAACACCAGGCCAAACTTATACAGATATAGCAGGATTTACAACATCAATAACTCCCTCAAGTACAACTAGCAAAATACTTGTTCAAATTATGATGTTTACTGTTGGTGGTGACACTACTGCCCTACGATTACTTAGAGATAGTACAAGCATTTTACAGGGTGATGATGTTGCTGGAAAAGAACTTGTAGCAGCAGGAAGATATCAATCAAACAGTAGTACTGGTAGTAATTATTATGGTGCAGAACCAATTACGCTAGTAAAGCTTGATAGTCCTTCTAGTACCTCTGCATTGACATACAAAATGCAATGGAAAACGTCGAACAATTCAAATACGCTTTACTTAAATAGAAACCTTAGTGATACAAACCAATACTCTTTTAGGACAGTTTCAACCATAACTCTTATGGAGGTAGGAGCATAATAATTGATATATTTAGCTCCTCTAAAATAAATACATAAATAAAAGGATTTTTTGATATGGCATTAGACCATGAAGCAATTTATAAAGCATATTCAGGAACAGTAGTTTCCATTGATGATAGTGCAGGGGCATTTGATAAAGATGGTAACTCTGTAAGTCTCGACCAGAGCAAAATTGATAGTGCTAGAGCAACATTAGATGCTGAGGCTGCTGCTGTTAAATATCAAACAGACAGAACAACTGATGGTTCCACAACGTATGACTCTTATGGTAACCAGCTCGACATGATTTACAAAGATTTAGTTGCAGGTAAATTTGATACAACTGGTACTTGGGCAACACACGTTAAGGCTGTTAAAGACGCAAATCCAAAGCCATAGGAGATAAACAATGAGCAGCAGATTGATTGTTAACAGTGTTAGACATACTGGAGCATCGGCTGATGCACTATCACTTAGTTCAGATGGTAAGGTAAGTTTTCCTAATAACACAGGTAATATTCTTCAAGTTAAACAAGTAATAAAAACTGATTCTTTTTCAACAACTTCGACAAGTCCTGTTGATGTCACAGGTCTGTCTGTATCTATAACACCTAGTGCTTCTTCAAATAAAGTCTTAGTAATGTGTTCTATGGCTTTAGGATTTGATGATGCAAACTTTGTCTATGCAAGATTATTAAGAGGTAGCACACAGCTTGGTGAAGCTGATGCAGCAAGCAATAGACCAAGACCTACTTTTATGGCTTATGACACAAATGAAGGCATGGTTGAAATGGTAAGTTTTACTTTTTTAGATTCACCTGGTGATACAAATTCTCATACTTATAAATTACAAGTACAAGCTGCATCTGCTGGAACGGCTACTGTAGGAAGATCATTTAGAGAACTTGATCAAACAGGGTTTGACCCACGTTGTTCAAGCACAATAACACTTATGGAGGTAGCAGCTTAGACTGGTTAGATTACAAAAATAGCACTAGAATAAAAATATAATATTTTTTAAAAAATGCAAAAAATTATTAATGCAATAGCTGTTGCTTCAGGTGTAGTTTCTTTAACCGTTGTAGGAGTTGGATTAGGTGTTTATTTAAATAAAGATGCAATTATCAATCATGTGAAAGAGAAGGCGTTAGAGTCGGTTACAGGGGGCTTAGGAGATGCTATAGGAGATGCAATACCAATACCTAATGTGACTGGTGATGTAGTTCCTAGAAAGCCTACTCTACCTATGAATCCATTATAAAATTGTCTGAAATAAATCAAATAAATATAAATAAGTTAGAAATAATTCCAATAAATAGTTATATTCACACGCCTATACAAAATATACCTTTTAATCCTCCTGTGACTTTGACTATTGGTAATCCAATAATTCAAGTTCCAGGATGTGTTGTTTTTAATCCTTCTAATGAAAAATCAATAAAGTTAGTAACTGAAGATGACAGAGGTAATAGAGTTTTGTGTGATGGAACTGTTCCATATTTTTTCCCTATGGATTATGTTCCTGAAGATTTAGTTTTTGTAGAAGATGTAGCTCCACCTAATGTAAATCCAGCTCCAGAATTAGAAACTCCTCAACCTAATTTAGATAATATTCCTCCACCACAAAAAGAAGTTGAATGCCCTGCTCCAAATCAACCAAGAGTTGGAGATCTGACACGTAATGGAGAAGAGAAAGTTGTAGGTCATGAGCTTAGTGCTGATAAAAAAACTTGCATAGTTTTGTATGAACCTAGTACTGCAACTGATAAATATTTACCAAATACCTCTCAAGTTAGTACGACAGCAGCAATCGCTGTAGTAGCAACGGCTTCAGCAGCTGCAACACCCTTATTATTAAGATTAATACGTCCATTATTAAAGCAATTATTTAAAAAAATTCAGGCTTTATTTGGTAAAAAACAGGGAGAAAAATTCAAAGGATTAAAAAGAAAGAAAAAACTTATTTCGGAATCTCGTGCTGATGATTAGGTATAACTCCATGAGGATTTGCAACTACAATATCTGCACAAATCTGAGCAGCTGGACTTGAAGGATGAAAGGTTACGCCCAAGCGTTCTTGCTCCGCACAATGCTTTAATCTTGCCATCTCAAAATCTAATCTTTTATTAGCTAATATTTGCTGATTTAATTGATTCTGAGTATTAGCAGCAGCCAAACAGCCCTCGTTGTGACGTTTATCTAAAGGTATGGTTATATTCATACTAATCCCCCATCCAATACTATGGTTAGTTTTCTGACCTGTTCTAGTAGGCTTGTAATAAAGTACACTCCCAGGATTGTCCAATACCCCATCATTATTGGTATCTGAATTGTCAAATACTGGATCTAAATAGCTTTCTTCATAAGGTTCTTTCCATGAATCTTGCAGTGTTGCAAACGGAGTGATGCTAAGAGTTGCTCCCTGACAAGACACCCCATTTCCGTGAGTATTAGTTATATACGGGCCACTTAAATTTTGGACGGCTAAATTAGATACACTCCCGGACGAATTTGCGACCGGGTTTGCCGTTGCAGACACCCCTCCTACTTCATTTGCATAGATAGGAGTACTAAATATATTTAAAGCTAAAATTAAATATTTTACTGACTGAAGGTTGAAACCGTATCTGTGACTGAAGTTATTTCTGTTGTTCTTTGTATTATTGTCTGAGATTTTAATCCTGGCTGACTGAGAGTCGTTGTGAGTTGCCACGGCTTGCTTGAATCCGTCACCGTGAAGTTTGGCATGTTGGTTGTATCTAGATTTGTCCACGTCGAATTTACACCATTTACTGACTGTGTAACACTCTGAGCTGGAGGAACCAAGCTACTTGCATCTGTACTAATGTTATTACCAGTTACGGTATATTGCCACCCAGTCTGATAATCAATAACATTTATGGTTTCTGTGACCGTAGAAGTAGTCTCTGTATGGCTCGTAAGACTACCAGTCTGAAAGTTGGGAACGACTGGTACGGCTTCTACAGACGCACTCAGTGAGCTTAATACGACCACAGGTATTACACTTTTTAGGATCTTTATCATCTTCACTTTCTTTAATTGCAAAAGCATGATCCTTTAACTTCATCTGATAGTGATCTCACTTACAAATTGACCTGTTGCACTAGTGCCTGCCCCTCCACCTGTTAGTGTAATTGTTGAACTTGAATCGATAGTACCTGCTAGTGTTCCTGCAGTACCTGCTGAAGTTGAGGTCTGACTAGAAAAAGGACTAACAGCTCCTGTAGCTGGAGCAGTAGTTACCAAGGCATCTCCTTGAGTAAAGCTTTGAGAGAATGAGAAGCTTTCTCCAGCCGTAGCTTGAACTGCTGATAATGTAGGAATTGCTCCAACTCCTGATGAAACTGTTAAAGATCCGATAGAGTTTGTAGCTGATCCTCCTTCAGGTGTGTACTGAGTTGTTACATTGTTTCCTGAAACGCTATATGAGGTTCCTACTCTTTCAACATTAGTTGCTGCAGCATTAACTTGTAGCTGTACGCTACTTGATAGTTTATGAGTGATATCTGCCTTTGCTGCTGGTGCAAATATCAATATCAACAAAGGGAGAAATTTTCTCATCTTTCTATACTTATTGTTTGCTATACATAAGTTTACATGAGCGAAACTTAGTATGTAATCGGATTATAAAATGACTGAAAATTTAAAAGAGTCTTCTAAATCACAGCAGAAGAAAAATGTTTTTGCGAAGATTAAGGAAAACATAGATGACAAAGAAGAGCAATTAGCCTTTATCTCAGTTGTAGTCAGGCTTGTTGTAATTGCTTGGAGCGGATTTATTGTTAGTCTTAACTACATATCTATTCCAGGATACAGTAATGAACCCAAGGATATAACTTTTCCAGCTTCGATTCTAACTGCGACGCTTAGTTCCTTTGGTGTAGATGCATCACGAGGTAAAAGTCAAAAAGCTAAAGACTCAGTCAGTAAATCCAATGCAGTTCATACTCAAATATTGCGTATAGAACAGGCTCCAATAAAAATTATTACCGAAGATACTAACAAGTGACATGTACTACAAACAAAGAAGAAATTGGGGAGTTATAGCTTTAGTAAGCATCTTAGGAATATCTAATCTTTCTTTGATGAATACTTTAGTTTCTCAAAAATTTAAAAGTCCTTTTCCAAATTTAAATTTACCAGTTGGTCCTTATACAAGTTATAGAGTTGTAACTTCAGAAAAGGGCTACAGTATTAGTTATAGAGCTAACGATCCAAAAATTCTTATGAGAAATAAGCTCATAGATGAAAGTAAAGGTCTATTTAGTAAAAAATCAAATGTAGCTTTAAGAGAAACTTACACTATGGATGATTCTGGAGGTTCTAATTCATCTAAAGAAGGGACTGTGATGACTGATAAGGATATAGCTTGCATAAAGGTAGAAGGTAGTGGAAATGCTACAGGAAGGGTCGTAGGAGCCTCTGTAGGGGTTCAAGCAGCTCCAGTAGTAAGTAATATCCCAATAGTTGGATGGTTAGCAGCTGGGCTTGTTACAATGTTTACTCAGGATAAAGGTTCTGAAATAGGTGGAGATATAGCAAAAAATTATAACGATTGCTAGTAGCTAGATAAAATTCAGGAAGCTATACTCGAATTAATAGAATATTTACTATGTCTTGCCAAGTTTCTTTAGAAAAATTAGATGACACAATGAAGCAGCTTGTTGAACAGCAAACTGCTTTAGCTAATGATATAAAATTGAAAGATTTAGAGATTGCTCAAGCAAAAGAATCTTATATGAAAGTTTTGGGAGCAATAGAGATCGTTCAGTTTCTTAAAAAAGAAGTAGAACATCCACCTGAAGGGGTAGAAAAAACTGGGAATGTAGACATTGCTGAGGTTACATGAAATGTTATCGGAGATGAATCAAGAAAGATATAAAGCTCTTAGATTGTTAGCCGATCATATTCGAACCCCGTCCCGTGATTTATCTTTAAATGCAATATTCAACGATGTAAAGGATGAGGATTTGAAGTGGGTGACTGAAAAAATTCATTATTATTTATTAAGATTGTTAGAAGAATCAGACTGTGAGATAGAAGAAGAGATTGAGTTAGTGTCATTAATGGAATAAAAGATACATTTGTGCAAGTTTATGCAGCATAGAGTTTTCTCAAAGCTGCATAATATATGATTAATTGCGAGCAAGATTTATTAGTCAATCTAATTGAATTATCTCCTCGTAATGCTCGACGAAAATTTAGACAGTCAATATTTGAGTCATGGGAATGGAGATGTGCTTATTGTGATAAGGAGTTAGATGCAACATCTGCAACTATTGACCATATCGTTCCAAAGTTTAAAGGTGGACACAATGTTAAATCGAATATGATTTGCTCCTGCTCAAAATGTAATAGGTCAAAAGGATCTGTATTACTAGAAGATTGGTATAATCCGTCTAATTCTTACTATTCAGAGGAAAGACTTGGTAAAATAAAGCATTGGATAGAAGATAATAGTGCTCCTATTAAGCTTGTATCTTCAGATAAAGCTACTCCGTATATAACAAATGACTTCTACATCGGATGGATCTCAAGCTAAAGCTAAAGCATTCTTAAAAGATAAGAGCCAAAAAATCATGGAATATATGCCTGAATTACAGAGGGCACGTATGCCAGATGCTCTTGAGAGAACAGAGGGTGGGCAAGGACAAGATATTAGAACTAAAGTAAGGGAAGGAATTATAAAAATTTAATGAGTGCTGTAAATCCAAAAGACAGATCATATGTTAATGATCTAGTCATTCAGTGTTTGAGAGACTCTATGTTTGTTTTAGAGACAACTAGATTAGTCCATTGGGGTTTAAATGGATCAAAATTTTATCAAATACATCTTTTAACAGGAGATATACAAGATGAAATGCATGCAGGAGTGGATGCTATTGCAGAGCATGCTAGATCAATAAATGTAATGACTCCATTAAGAGTTGATAATTTATTAGGTTCGAGAATTAAAGAAATAGATATGAGTAATCCATATGATGAAGAAAAAGTCATCTTAGAATTAAGCGTAGCTCATGACGTTCTTGCAACACTTTTTGAAGAGTTAGCAAAGTACGCTGGTATGATTGGTGATGACCTTACTCAAGATATGGCAGCTGATCGTGGTCGAGAGCATAAAAAACATCAGTGGCACTTACGATCAACACTGACTTATCAGTACGAGACACAGACAGATGTCAACGAACAGCAAATCTCAGAAAAGAGCGAAGGCTAAAAAACTTTCAAAGGATCATTTGAAATGTAATAAGCCAAAAAAGACACCTAATCATAAGACCAAGTCTCATGTTGTAAAAGCTTGTAAGGATGGTAAAGAAAAGATAATTAGATTTGGACAGCAGGGTGTTAAGGGAGCTGGTAAAAATCCAAAGACGGCTAAAGATAAAGCTAGAAAAAAATCATATTATGCAAGACATAATGCACAGGATCCAAATCCTGATAAGTTTTCAGCTAGGTATTGGTCACATAAGGTTAAGTGGTAATTAAATCAAACTCCAGCTTCTCCACCATTTAGTAATAATATATTTTGAACCTTTAATTGGTGGTAACGCCTCATGCATTGTTTTGTAATTAGGAAATCCATTTATATATAAGTTATTCCAACCTATTAATAAGCCTTTTTTTGGTTTAATTTTTAAATTTAAGTATTTAAAATAAGTTTCTCCTCCTTCCTCAACATTATTTAGATAGATCATAGTAGTCCAAGTTCTTTGTCCCATCCATTCACAATATGTTTTAAATTCGTGATTAAATGGTGAAAAAAAATCATAATGCTCTTTATAGTATTCTCCTACTTCATATTTCTGAGCTTGCATTGTTTCACCAAAAAATGGTTCTAAATCCATTAATTTAGCGATTTTTTTATCTATTGATAAGTAAAAAGGATCTTGAAAATAATTTAAATCTGCAGTTTTACTGGTTCTGTAATTATTTACTAAACAAGTATCTCCATCATCAGCCACAGTAGATGGTCTAAAACTTTTGGATATCATTGAAATTAAATCATCACATTCTTTATCCGATAAAAAGTTTTCTTTTTTATAAAGTTGCGTAAAAGGATAGTAGATTCTTTGAGTTTTTTTTGTGATATTGTTTTTATAAAAATTTTTATAATTAATTTTTTTAGGTTTTCTTTTAAATTTTGCTAATTCTTGAAGTTTATCTATTTGCTCATCATTAAGATTATATAATTTTTTAAATGTTCTTCTCACTTGTGTCTTACTAGCTCCACTTATAGAAGCCTCTATAAAGTATCTAATTAACTCTTCTACTGTCATACTTAAGTTTTACTAGTCTTAGAATACAATGAAATACAAAGATTTCAAATGGGAACAGTAGTTATCAGTTTTTTTATATTATTTGGAAGTAGCTATGGAATTAGTTCTGTGTTATTGAAAAAGAACATAAAAATACACGACTCCATTTATCACGTTTCACAAACAACCACAGGTATTTATCCGCCAGTAAAGAAAAATCTAAATATTAAAGGATTTTAAGTAAGAAAAGATTAGTTTGTATAGCGTTGCTCCTTAATTCACTATTGGTAATATATGTATAAAGGTTTTAAATTATATGGAAGTCAATCTCCCAGTAGATCAAGAATTTGCAATTCATGCTGCTGCGATCGCAATCCAAACTTTAGACCGAGTAGAGTTAGAAGAGGCATTTATTGAGCTTCTACATCAAAAAGCATTAGATCGTCAGATGTTTTATGGCATTATGAAAGATCATGGAATAGATGCAGACATTCAATTTCAGCTTTCAACTGAAGGTCAAATTACGTAATTATCATGGCTACACGAACAATTGAAGCAACTTTAGATACATTCAGTGTTGATTCTGGATCTGAGATTACATATCTTGGTCCTACCACAGCTGGAAACAAAGGTGATGCTGTAAGGGGATTTAGAATTAATCCTGGCGGTACAGGAGACATCAAAGTAACTCTAGATAGAACAGAGGGTGTCAATACAATTCAAATATTTCAAGAAGATGCTTTTACGTCAGGTAGTGCTCCAACTGGATATCAAAAGTTTTTTGATATAGCTAAAGCAGGTAAAGGAAAAGGAGCTGTTGGTGTTACAGTTACTAACGCTGCGAAGAATTATGTTGTACTTCTTGATCTAGATGGTTATTCTGAAGTAAGCTATAACGGATCTGTTGTCGTCCCTTAATTACTCATTCTTTACTGAAAAAGGTTATAAATTAACTAAATCTTATACTTCGGCCAGAACATTTTTAGGTTTAGGTCGATATGCAACTTATAAAGACTTTGGAGAAGAGTCGTGGAAAATTGGGTATGGGAGCACTGAACTTAATGGTCATGCATTAACAGCAAAGGATAGAGCTACTCAAGAAGACATAGATAAACAATTTTTCTTAGATTTAAAAGAATTTGCAGAAAAATTAAAAGATTATGTTTTTGTAAATCTAAATTTAAATAGACGAGCAGCACTTTTAAGTTTTGCTCATAGTATAGGTATTCAATCTTTCAAAAATTGTAAATTATTAGAGCTAATTAACAGTTATTCTTCTAAAACTAAGATTATTAAAGAATGGAGTCCATATATCAATACTTATTGGATGTCTGGTGGTGATCAAATGGTTGCTAGAAGACGTGCTGAGGTAGACATGTATTTTGCTGCAGATAAAGAAATACCTACGTTCTACCGTCATACATGCCATACTGAAGCATGTTTATTAAATTTAGTAGAAACTTACAACGGCTCTTCTAATCAAATAAAAGGTATTGAGTATTTAGAGAAAAAATTTAAAGAATTTGATCCTTCAGGAGAGATTTTACGTCGATTTTTTCGTTACTGGAACGAGAAGCCAAGTGGTCTAGGATCTCCGAAGCGAGCCAAGGTTGATCTTTAAGATAATCCAAAGCGTCAATCAGTTCCATTTCTGGAGTGTAATTTTCAATTAAATCTTTGTACTCAATCATCTTCTTGTGGGATATCTTTTAAATGTGCAGGAGGGATTGTTACATGTTTAAATCCTTCATGAAAAACTTGAGGTAAATTTTTCATTTTTTCTTCATACATTCCTATTTTAAGCAGTACTAAATATCCAATTAAATCATTTACAACATCTTCATCTTCTGCAAGTAAACCAGCACCTTGCATAATTCTATTTAATTTGTCATCTATTCGAACTAACAATTGCTCTACTGCAGATGACTTACTGAAAACTCTACATGGTTTTAATGCAGAATTACCATATTTTCTATTTTTATGAATTAAAAGTTCTTTAATATCATCGCAGACTCCACTAATTTTAATTTCTGATTCAGACATGGTCATGTTAATTCCTCTTAGAATATATCTATGAAGTCTCAATCTACTAGCAGTTACGATGTTGATAATCGTTATAGGTTCTATAAATCATTAGATCCTGAAACTGATATCAGCAAAGAACGTCGGGGTGTAAGACCAGGCGTTGACGATGGAAGTAGAAAAAACTTTTTAAGATCATTTATTAATAATTTAAATGATAGCGGTTTTCCTACGCCAGGAAAGTTAAAGGATCAAGAATTTCCTAGAGATAATTAAGTAACTACTTTTCCAATATGAGAAAAGATATCTTTAAACCTATCTGTTTGTTGAAAACCAAATTCTAATTTAGGTAAGTATATAAAATATCCCCAATGAACAGGAGACTGTAAAGTATACATACCCTTTCCATGAATTAAGTTAGCTCTATTTGTGGGAAAACACATTGGATAATCCCATATTTCTGGACATATTCTAAACATTTCTGGATATGTAGAAAAAAATAAAGCTTGATAAATATTTCGTAATTTCCATTCTCTAAGTAATCTTCTAAACCAAATTACACTAGGTGCTTTAGCTCCAGTGCCTGCTTTTACACTCCACCTCCATGTCCCTCTTTCTTGAAGAAAAGAACAGCGTCCTATGGTTGGAGGGAATAAATACACAGTTCCAGTCCACGGATCATTAATGTTTAAGCCATCATCTTTAGGCGTATATATCTTTTTTGCTTTTAAAAATTCAACATTGGCACTATGAGTTGAGCAAGGATCTAAATCAATATCACCTAATAATGCATCTATGTAAGGTAAATATTCACATGGAGTAAGCCAATCATCAGTTAAATCATTTATCTGTTTAGAAAGATATGGCTTATTCTTCACATCATTTTAAAACTCGCACCTGCACTGTCAATTTTGTAATGCACTAAAGACATTTCTTTATCATCTTGGATAATAAATAATGCTTCTTTGTCAGGGTCAAGCTTTTCTGCTCTTACAATTGCTTGTTTCATGACATCTGCTGCACCTTCCATATCTTTCTTATTAAGATCATCCACGGCACATATAAGGTTATCAACTGTTAGATAAAACATTGACTTCTTCTCATCTTCATGACCCGGAACATAAACCATTGCCCCTGGACCTTCATTGCTATAAAACTTTTGATAGTAATCACACATATCAATACAAATTCTTTCAATTGTAAGTTTATAAAGTTTTGCTTCATCCTCTCCCGTAGCCGAGCCTATCAATTTATTTAATAATTTAATTCTTCTGCTTGTCATGTAGTTTTTGCTTCTTTTACATTCTTATCATTTTTTAGCTTCTTGTCAATTTTTACAAATTTTCCTAAACCTGATTTACGTAGTGTTTCTAGTAGTTTTGGTAAAGGTCTATATAAAACAACCGCCTTTTGCATATTTCCAATTTTTTTAATTAATTTACCATTTTCATCTCTTAATTTAGTTAATTCACCTTGACGAATTAAATATTCAGCAACACAGCGATATCTACGCTTTTCTGCAAGATTGATATCTGGATATCTATCGCATATCGTGCTTGTTTTCATATCACTAAAAGTAATTCTGATTTGATCTGCTAAAGATAAACCTAAAACTAAATCAGTTGTACTAGTTTCATATCCTGAAATCAATTCTAAGTATCTTCTTAAGTCGGCATTAGAGAAGCTTCCAGATGGAGGTATAAATATTTCTACCTGTTCTATTAAAGAAGCACATAATTTTTTTCTAAAATTTCTAGTCGTTACTGAGTCGATATCTAAATTCTTAAATCTATAACTTTGATACGTATTATCAGGATCTTTTAGAGGAGCATAATTAGTAGTATCTAAAATATCTAACCAATCCTCTGTTATTTCTACTGGCATCTGAGGATTATATTACATGTATCTTTTTAAAACATAGCTTACTTTTGAAAATCTTCCCAATCTTAGCTAATATCGATTGAGAAGATATATTTTTTATCATGCGTCGCCCGATTACTTACGCTGAATTACTTTTGCTTTTAATTCTTGTTCCACTTGGATATATAGGAGGCACTCATTTATATGAGTATGTTACAGATAGAATTAACATAGAATGTTCTATTAAAAAATAAAATGGGTGGAAGTAGACCATCAGCACCAACTGTAATAATGCCTGCTGAGACTAAACCTCAACAGTTTCAGACATACATACCTGAAAAAAGTTTCAAGGATTTAGGTGAGCAGATGAAGAGGATAGAGACAGAAACTGGGAAAATACAGGAACAAAGATATGACGAAGTAGGAACTCCAGCAGAAATTGGTGCTAGAAGCAAAGGTACAAATATGTTGGCAGCTGCTGCTTATTTGTCATCATTACCAACATCTACAGCTGATACAAGTTTTCAAACCACTCCAAGACCTTTTAATGTAACATCGACACCTGCATCTGCTAGAAACGTACCTGGACAAACGGGTGCAAAAGCTGGACAATCCACAGCAACTGGAACAACTAAAAAATCTCAAATGGATTTTGTCCGTGATGCAGCTAAACAAAACTTAGATCAGGCTAAAAAGGAATATAGTGATGCTCTTAAATTAGCTCAGACAAGAGGTAGACCAAAGCCTACTATTACTAAAGATCCCTCATTTACTAAACAGGATTATAAAGATTACTTACCTAGACAATACAATCCAGATACTGGAAAAATGGAGATAGTTTAGGAAATAGATCCAAAATCTAAAAGAGATATAACTCTACCCGTTGTTAAACCAAAATCAATAGATTCCTCAAATTCCTCTGTAATAAATCTCCAGTCCAATATTTGTACGTTTAAGTTAATTGAATAATTAGTCTCTAGATATCTAATGTCATTTGTAATTAAAAATAAATAATTGCCTTTATCAAGTGCTGTTTTTGGATAGTCAGTTATCAATGCTCCTGTGTCATCATCAAGATAATCAATAGCACTCTCTTTATATACGTAACCTTGGTCATTTATTGGTAATTCTTCTCTTCTTCCATCTTCATGTATTCTGTAAAAAGCAAGGAGAGTGTTTCTATTCGTATTTTCTTCGTATGAGAACTGTGAAAAATTCTGAGTAAATTGAACAGATCTTCGTCTTGTTAAATTAATTTTATAAAATGTTGTTTGTTTTCTTGTTAGTCCACCGTGAGTATTTTTAATTACAAAAGATTTAAATATGGATGAAAAATCACCTAAATCTATTGGATTATTTAAATTATCTCCGTCTTCTGAGGGTCTTGGATCGGATCCAAAATAAGATGTCGGACCATAAGCTGTAGGTCCTCCGCCACCTGTCGGGTAAGTTTCTACAAGTCCTAAGTTAACAAAGCCTGTGTTACTTGGTATTGTGGTTAGGAATCTGGACATTTTTGGCAGCTTGGTTTTTGTCTATTCTTGTAATACTCGAATATGTTGTCATGACTTAGTTTAATCGAGGTAATTTTTTTTGGTTCCTCGCAGTCTTTTAATTCTTTAATAGTGAGGTGTTTAGGATTGCAGCAAAAAGACTCGCATGTATTTTTACTAAATATTCTATATTTACCTGTATATCCTCTACTTAACCAAAAAGCTACTCGTGGAGCTGATTGAGTTTTACCTGAATGGAAGGGAGATGGAAAATATGCGGTAGATTCAGAATTATTCTTTCTAGTAGCTCCTTTCCAAACCCAACAGGAATCCTCATCTTTAACATCTACTTGTTCCCAAAATCTTTTTACTTGCCAATACCATCTAAAATCAAATTCTCTTACATCAACAGTGCATCTACCACTTTTGATTTGTTTCATGCAATCCAGACACTCACCCATTATTCCAAAATTACCTATATGAGTTTTTGTATCTTTAATGTGCCAAGGACATTCAAGTTGTTGATTCACGAGAAAATTTAATTTGTATTTTTTTGATTCTTCAGGAAAAGAAAGAGATATTTTTTCACATATCTCTGAAAGATTATTCCAGATTTCTTTCTCATTGTAATCATTATTTCTATTCTCAGCATCTTCGTAAGTCTCATAAGAGCAGATTCTACGTACTGAATGATATGGAAGTCTATATGTTTTTGATAATTTTCTACTACTAATTCCCTTCTGACTTTCCTTTCTTAACTTACTTATTAAGAATGTATCAATACTATTTTCATTAATTGATGCACTTTCGTAAGCAACATCTTTTCTAGTTCCCCAATAATAATGAGCTGGATTGAGACAATAAGGAGACTGACAATAACCTTTCCTTACGATTATGGATTTTTCAGGTGTTGGTTCTCTACCTGTTAGATACAGAAGAAGCTCTCTTGCATCTTTACCTTGATATTGAAGTTTATTCTTTTTACTTGTATTAAATCCTTCAAATGCCGAGTGTTTTATTTTTTTCATGCACCAGCATTTTTCTTTTCCTAAAATTTTTAAACCTGTTTTAAAGGCATTTACGAATTTTATTTGATCATAAGGGGTCAAAAGATTGTATAGAAAAGGATTTTCAGTTTGCATGCAAGTAGGGGGTGTGGTGATTTTTAGTATAGAACCCTTTCATAGCAATGGCAATCGTTGAACACCCAAAACCCAATTTTTTTTACCTATTTTATTTACTTCTAGGGGAAGTGAGGTTAGGTATGTGACTGTTAAATATTTTATATACACTCTCTTCCTATCCTCAACATACACGTAGCCGAGTAAAACCCCCATTTTTTTTGTGAACTTGGGTGTTCATAGTAAATCTATTGCAAGAGAATAGTTTTCAAAGATAGTATAGTCAAAAAGTATACTAACCATACCTACTATTTTATATATAAGGATGCTAATTTCAAAAAATGTCGAGGTAGGGGTGGGTAATTGGTTGTACATTTCGAAAAAAAATAATATACAATCACTTCCTAACCCTAGTAGTTTTGTGAATGTTAATATAAAGAAACAGTTCTAATTACAAAAATGCCTGGATATTCACCGCAAGCTGGATTTGATAATAGTGCTTTAATGCAAGATCCTAAATATAAGCAGATGGAAACGATGAATCAAGGGATGGAGGTTAGTGAGCCTTATTTAGAAGCAAATAAAATAGCTTTTAGTAAAAATAATCCTATGAATGCTATATCTCAAGAGACTCCCGTTGGAGATAGGGTTGATGAATTTTTAGGAAGGATGGGTCAATAGTTATGTCTTATTTTCAAATTTCTAAAGGTTCTAAAGATCCATTTGGTGAGACTCTAGATCCTTATGGTCACGCTAATAGGGAAGTTCAAAAAGAAATACAATCTGACCCACTTGCTAAGAGTAATATAGATACTTTAGGTAGAAGAGGCAGTTATTTAGATGAAAATAGAAATTTAGGTTTAAAAACTCGTGATCAAATAGTATCTGGTGTATCTGATAAATTTACTGATGAAAGAAATAAGTCAGATAAGGAAAAGAATTTTCTCGCTGCTTATATAAATACTACAGATAAGTTAAAAGGTTCGGCTTAGTTATGGGTGATAATGACTTCCCAACAGTAATGGCAAATGGTGGAAAAAGTTTTGTAGATGGTTATATAAGACGTAAGAATTTGTATAGTCAATCGGGTTCAGATATTCCTGCTCTCTCAGTTGAACAAGATTTTGAACAAGAGCTAGGAAAACCAGCAATAGAAACAGTAAGAATTCGTAGATAAAGAGAACTTAGAATTATTAAATATAATTTTAAGTGTAAATGTCACAAACAAAAGTACAGCTAATTAATAATGTAAGTGGAAATTCAGGTTTTGGTCTTGCAAGTGCAACTGGAGTTGTCCATCTACATAAGGCGAGTTCAGACAGTGTAGAGGGTTTAAAAATAACAAATTCCACAACTGGTACAACAATTAGTGATGGATTAAGCATTGGACTTCAATCAGATGAAGATGTATTTATTCACAATTATGAAAATACCTCTATGCTTTTTGGAACTAATGATACTACTAGACTTACTATTGCTAATGATGGAAAGGTTGGAATAGGGACAAGTACTCCTAGTGCACTCTTAGAAGTAATTGATTCTACTAGTTCAAGAGCATATAGTTTATCGGGTGCAACAGAGTTAGTTGTTGAAAGGGCTAGTGATGTTAACCTTTCTTTAATTACAACTAATACCCATAATTCAAGAATACGTTTTGGTGATACGGATGACGAAGATGCTGGGGCAATTGATTACGACCATAACGTCAATAATTTAAATTTTTTTACTAATGGAGCTTTTACAGGCAAAATTGATTCTGCTGGTAAATTGATAATGGGAGATCCCACTTCATTTACTGTTGGCACAAGTGTTGCATTTTCAATAGTTACTCCTGGAAGAATACAAAGCGATGCAAGTTACAGTCTTACAACCAGTTCATCAGCAAATGTTCATATAGGTTCCAACGGCCTTTTGCGAAGATCAACTTCTTCAGCAAGATACAAAAAAGACATTATTGATGCTACATGGGGTCTTGCTGATGTTTTAAAACTAAAGCCAAAAACTTTTAAAAGTAATGCAACAGGTGAGGATGCTGATGATAAAACCTATGGTGGTTTTATAGCAGAGGATGTTCACGATATAGGTCTTACAAATTTTGTTGAATATAATGATAGTGATCAACCAGATGCTATACATTATGGAAATATGGTTTCATTATTAACAAAGGCAATACAAGAATTAAATACTAAAATTACTACACTGGAAACTAAAGTTGCTGCATTAGAAGCAGCCTAAGAGATTAGGCAATTTAAAATACTTATAACAAAGTATTTTGAAATAGATGGCATACATAGGACCAGAACCTAATCCTGGGCAGAATAGGGAAGTAGATGATATATCCAGTGGTTTTAATGGAAGTGAAGTTAATTTTACTCTTCAGGTAAGCAGTCAGAATGTTTCTCCCGGAAGTGCGAATGCAATAATTGTTTCTCTTGGCGGTGTAATACAAAACCCAGGGACTGATTATACAGTTTCTGCAAGCACTCTTACCTTTACAACAGCTCCAGCTAACGGATTAGCATTTTTTGGATTAGTTTTAGGACAGAGTATAGATACTGAAGGAACTGCAGATAATTCTATAACGTCAGCCATGATCATAGATCAAGCGGTGACTTTAGCAAAATTACCACATGGAACTGGTTCAACTGATGGTAAATTTTTAAGAGCAAACAATGGAGCAGATCCTTCGTTTGAGACTGTAACTAGCACGACAATAAACAGCAACGCAGATAATAGGGTTATAACTGGATCTGGTTCTGCAAATACTTTAAATGGTGAATCTGGATTAACTTATAACGGATCAGTTTTAACTGTAACAGGCAATGTTGTACCAGTAGCTAATAATACTCATGATTTGGGAACAAGTTCAGTACGTTGGAGAGATATATTTACCAATGACCTTAATTTATCAAATGAAGGATCATCTAATGATATTGATGGAACTTGGGGGAATTATACTATTCAAGAGGGAGCTGAGGATCTTTTCTTGATTAATAGACGAAATGGTAAGAAATTTAAATTTGTTTTAAAGGAGGTATCATAATGGCTATTGAATACGGAGATGGATCTAATTCTGACACAGGTAGAGTTATTCAAGTTGCATCAACAACAAAAACTAATACATTTACTACTGCTGATGCATCATTTGTAGATATAACAGGACTTAGTGTTTCTATCACACCCAAAGAAACTACTAGTAAAATTTTGATACTTTTTGGAGTTTTTGGTTCTAATAGTTCATCTGGTTCAAGATGGGCTGTTCGAATGATTAAAGATACAGGATCTGGTACTTCTGCTATAGCTATTGGTGATGCAGTCGGTAATAGAGCACAAGTTACAGGGTCATCTGAAACTTCTGGTGGTGGTGGTAATATGAAATGTTTTTCTGGTAATCATTTAGATACTGGTGGACAAACAACTCAATTAACATACAAGTTTCAAGCTGCAGCTATTGATGGTAATACTGTTAAGATAAATGCTAGTGTAGCTGATTCCAATATTTCTAGTTATCCAAGAACAGCAAGTTATATTACGGTTTTAGAGATAGCAGTTTAATATTACTAGATATTGAATAATTTTTTAGAGTAGATAGAGTAAGAATAACTATAAAATTTAAATGCAGATAGTAAATTTCTTTCTGTCTAGACCATCTGTGTACACTTTACCAGGTACATGGGAAAAGCAACCATTAATTAAACATGGAAATTATGCTGGACTTCCACCAGAGGGTCAGATAATTGCTATCATCCTTATATTATTATTCCTAGTTACAGCTTACGGAATATATATGGCTTTCGGACCACCTAATAAAAACCTAACCGATCCTTGGGATGAGCACGACGATTAAAAAAATTATTAAATTTATTACTATTCTTTCAGGGGTCGTGACTTTTTTTGAATTTTTTGCAATTTTTGCTTAAATTTTCATAATATTTTTTAGCATTTTCTGCTTGATTCTCTTTATTTCTACAATGAGGGCAGTCACATTTATTTTCTAATACTTCTCTTGCTTCCTGAAAAAATGGTAAATTTCTTAATTCGTACCGCTGCAATTTTTCATAGGAATTTTAATTAAATTATACTTCTAAAAAACCATATAATCCTGCCACTGTGCCTACAATGACAAAAAAGCCAAACTCAATAAGAGGATAATATGGACTATAAAAAATCTTTTTATGCATAAACAATAGCACTTAAATCAGTTACTAAATAAGCAGCGATTATTAGTGTGAAAAATAAATGATTCATTAGGTTCCTTGATATACAGGTGACATAACACCTCCGCCTTCATCGTCGTCGTCATCGTCATTAGTTCGTAAAACTAAATCTAATAAAACGACAAATCCTATAGGATAAAAGCACCATAGGATTGCCTGAAAGGGTGATATTTCGTTTATTTGTGATAACTCATGCATCAAAAAATGCCGAAGAACATATGTCCTGTGAGTAAATCAGATGTTGCTGCTGCAACTAAACCAAGCATTGCAAGTCTTCCATTAAGAGTTTCTGCAATAACTTTTTGCTGTTCTAGCTTTTTTTCTTTCATTAGAAAATGCCAGGAATGATTTGTCCAGTTGTTACGTATGCACCAACTGCTGCAACGAATCCAAGCATTGCTGCCCAACCGTTAAATCTTTCTGCTTCAGGAGTCATGATAATAAAGGGGTAATTTAAAAAATGCCAGGAATAATCTGACCTGTTGTTGTATAAGCACCTAATAAAGCTATAAAACCAAGCATTGCCCAACGTCCATTAGCTTTTTCAGCTTCTAGTGGATAGCCTTGATAATTAGGATCAACCTGTGGTCTAGGCTCAATAGAGTAGATGTTTTGGCGACCGCCTGATTCTGTAACTGTTGTCATTAGGATTTTATATCTTCTTTATATTTTAACCTTGTTACATTTTGTAACACAAGTTAACATTACTTAATATTTAATTATATGAGAAATAAGATTTTCTAATAACCCTTATGTAGAGTGCTTTTCAGGCAGTATAGTTTCAGCAGTTTTATATTTTTCGTCAGAGTTTCGAATTACTAAACCTTTAATAAATGGTCTACCTTTTTTACTAAATTGTCTAATTTCTTTCATACCTAGTTGGTTTTTACAACAATCTAATAGCAAAGATATAAATCTTTTTTGTCCTACAGGTTTTGATCCCGTATCCTCGCAGTAAGAGCAGTAACTAGCATATAGATGAAAATTAGAATTACAATATCTTTCTTTTGATTCTTTTGCAGCTGGTATTTTTTTACCTACTGCGGAAACTGCATTTTCATCGTGAACGACCTCTGATTGTAACCATTCAACTAAATTATTACTTGTTAGTAAAATGCTATTTCTTACACCTTTTAAATGATGAACTTTTTCGTAAGTATCTAATAAATATTCACGCATATCTTTACTGTCCATAGCTAGAACCCAGTTAACTAATCCTGGCAAATAACTCTTCCATAAGCCGTTTACTTCTCCGTTTTCTAGCTTAATCATTTCAACTGCCTGAGAATTTTTGTCCCATAGAGGTCTATTAAATTCAACAGTTAATCTTCTTCTTGTTAGTCCCGATGTGTTATCAGTTGTTTGTATTGGTTCATTTGCACAAACCATAACCATTCCTGTATAGACGAAAGGTTCTCCAACATTTTTATTTTTTTCTTCAAATCTTAGATTATCTCCTCCAGTTAAAGCTTTAAAAATTTGTGCAGAACCACCATATCTTTCTGAGTCATTTATTAATGTAAGTCTTTTCCCTTTTATTGATGCAATCTCAAAACGACTTTGTTCTAATTGATTTAGTGTTGTAGATGCATAGTTTCCATTACCAACTAAAGCACAGCATAGATTTGCAAAAGTAGATTTACCTCTACCCCCTGGACCAATTACTTCTAAAAATCTTTGTAATTCATGACCCTTTCCTACTAAACAAGCTTTTAACCATGCTCTTAAAACCTGTACTCTTTCCATATCTCCATACTGAGTCTTTTTGAGCCATTCAATAATAGGACCAGACTCTGCACGAGGATCATAATCAAAATCTAGACCCCAAGTTAAATAATGCTCCTTATCATGATCTAAAAACTCACCTGTACTCATTTCTAAAACACCATTTTTGAAGGCTAATTTATCAGGATCATCGTTCCAATATGGTTGAGTAATATAAGCTTGAGTTAAATTAACAACATCTGAAAGTAAATGAGATGTAAACCCTCCTGGAGTAGGAATATTTTCCCTTAAAAACAAATCTTGAACAAAATGTTTGTATTCAGTTCTATATTCTTCCCTTCTCCATGTACCTTTTGAAGATTGATAGAACATAAATGTGTCATATTTAGGGTCATATCGCCAACCACATTCGATTACCATTTGAGTTACATACTCAGCTAGTTCTGAAGCAGGAGGAGTTTTTGGTCTACCTTTATTTTGTAATTTTTGATTAATTTCGTTTAATTCCTTATCAGTAGGAACACCAAGTATTTCATCTAAAACTTTATCTACTGCATTTTTTGAAACTATACTATCGGTTTCAAATATCTTTTTTGCTTTTTCTTTTAGTGATTTACCAGTTTCTACAACAAATCCTCCTACGTCAACATAACCATCTTCTTTAGCCATTGCTCTCAAATGGTGTAATCCACAATGATTTTCAGGACTAGGACCACCATCAACCACTTCAAAAGTATTCCATTTTCTTTCACAAGCACCCTCTTCAAAATTATCAGCTTGCTTAGACCATTCAATCCATTCTGATAAAAGTGAATCATCAACTTGTTTTAAACACATTCCAACTTTTACCCACGAGTCATATTCCTGTACTCTTTCAAGATTTAAATGATCTAGATAAATTTTTGCATCATTAATATAAACTTCCTGTTGATATTCTGATCCCTCTTCGTATTCAATGTTTACCTGTTGAGTAAGTATTCCTTCTTTTAAAGGTTTTTTATATTTATTCGTGGGATATGCTTTGGTTATTGCTTCGAATAGCCACTCAGGAAGCTCTGGAGGGTTCTTAGCGTGTTCAAAACCACCATGAGGTGTTGTGAAATATCCATCCGTGTCAGGATGGCTTCCCATAATCGCTCCTTGTCTTGATCTAAATAGAATTTCAAAAGAAGGTATTCCAATTTTTATGGTTGCTTTATCAGGCAATAATTTTAATTTATTAGTAGGAACACTAAATAGCATTCTCTGTCTTGCCTCTTTACCCGATGAAATAGTAAGAGTAGGCGGAAATGCTGCTGATATTGGAGCACCTGCTAATTCCTCAAGATCTTTTATTGCTGCAGGACCATCAATATCTACCCATACAAGACCACCTTCGTTTGACCATACTCCAGTAATTAATCCAATTCCTGTTGCCTTTCCCTGATCAAACTCACGTTTAATTTGATCAATTGTATAGGGTTGTGAAGTCCAACCAGCAATATATGCCCTTTTTCCTTGTAATGGTGTCAAAGCCCAATCTCTTGGGATGAAATCAAAATTGACTTCTCCAGCCTTTAAATGCTTATTTGGTTCAGGTGTCGCTGTAGACATTATTTTTATTTCTGTGTGTGAAGATAATCCAACTAGAGATTAGCCTTTATTTCTATCAGCGGAACCCCTATATCTGGAGAAATTTTCTATTTTCTTTCTATTTCACCACTAAATGTGGTTATTTCCATACTTAATGTATTGTGCATAAATTTCTATAATTATTTACATAATGTCACCATCTATGCCCAGCATTTCGATTTCACGTTCTTTTTGTTCTGGTAGGATTACCTCATAATATTTCTTGACTGTTTCTCTCCATTTGTTTTTATATTTCTCAATTGTGCCTTTTTGAATTACAAATACTTGAGATATTTCTTTTGTAGCTACAAACGTCATACATAGTTCAGGAACGACTCCAATAGTGTGTTCAAGTCCTAAAGCGTAAGCAGCTAATTGTAATTGACATTTTTGATATTTCATAAATCCTGATCTTCTTTTTCCGTATTCATTTTTAGGTGTATCAGACCCAGGCCATTGAGAATAGTAAGGTCCATTACTTGTTTTTAAATCACCTAAAACTATTTTTCCCTTATATTCAGCAACAATGTCAGGAGCACCAGCCCATCCAAAGTTTTTTCCTTCATGAAAACCAGGATGCCATACTCTTGAAATACCATCAGATCCTTTACACCATGCATAATCATCAACATTAGCTGGGTTTTCAGCCCAAATAATATTTTCTAATTTACTTAAATTTTCTGGCAAACCTTTCCAAAATAGAGCTATTTCTGGATCTTCTATCTCAGGATTTTTATCAATTCCAAGAAGATAGTCCTCCATTAAAGAGTGTACTTTTGTACCTCTAGCTGCTGCAGCTTCTCGACCTCCTGGGTTTTTCTTAGCCCATCTTTCGAGTGCTGCTTTACTGCCTGATGTTTCAGAAAGTATGGTGGTTACTGAGGGTAAGGAACCATATGGGGTTTTGTAATGACGTGACCCATTGATCGTTAGCCTAGTATCACCTTGTGATCTATAATCCAAGGAGTAGTTTCTAAGGATGTTGGAAGGATAACGCCCCTTAACCTAAAGTCAATCGTGCTCTACTTCTGGAGGTTTTTCTTCGAATACATTTTCTATTTTTGATGCAAATTCAATATTTTTATGATTTGCTACATGAAATTGAATTCTTTTGTGTATATCAAAGGCTGATTTTATTGCATCTTCGGGACTAATTAATAGTTTTGAATTAGATAAAAGACCAGCTGTAAGCATTGTTATAGCTAATTCTTGAGGGTCTATAGTAAAGCCTCTTAATGACTTTCCATTATCAGTAAAAGATGAAAGTAGAAAATCAAGATGCTCAATGTAGGGATCTTGTCTAGGGTTTCCGTTGGTAGCCATTACTCCTCCGTATTAAAAATTTGATAAAGAGTGATTGTATTTCTCTTTATTATGGGCACAAGTAATCCTTCATCTTTCAGAGCATTAATTCTTCTCTGAATAGTTCTATGATTTCTATCAAACTTTTTAACAACATCTGTTATTGGAGTTAAAACGAAATGATTACCTTCGAACTCAGTAGAAACTTCATAGAGATGCTTATGAATATTCTTTGCTAGTTCATCCATAAGTTTAGTCATACTGGGGGCTGTTGTCACTAACATAATTTTTTTACAGATTAATTCTAATTAAATTTTATTTTTTGTTCTTTAAATGTTGCTGATATTTTAATACTCCATTTTTAGCATCTTCTAAATTAGTAGTCCAGCAATTCTCCCAATTATGATTCTTACTAGGATATCTGAATAAGATGTGTCCAGTATTTCCATGTTTCAAACTTTTTATCTCATAGTCTGAAAAAATGACGGGATCTAGTATTTCACTTGCCTGACCCTTGTACTTAAAGTTCTTTGAACTTACCATTGAATATTTGCGAGTAACTTAAGAATATCCGCACTATATCCAAGAGTTATTGATTATCTATCGTAAAGTCTGTAGCCCTCTAGAGTTCCAATTTTTGTTAAGTTTTTTTGTTTTTTAACCATATCTATAAAATTTAACTGATCAGCTGACTTTGCAGCATCTTCGATGAATTTATTGAATTTTTCTTTAGTTTTCATTGGTTTTTTTGGATTTTTATTATTGTAGTAAAGGTCTATTCAAAATCAACTTTATATACCAATTCTTAATCTTTTTCTGAGATTGTATGTCAAAGAAAATTTTCTCATTAAATGTGCTTCTTTAGGGGCTTTGCCATCATTATTTTGTAGTGACTCTCTAAGTAGTTCTTTATCAGGTAATGTTTCTTCATTCCATTCAACTGTTGAATTGTCTTTAATTCTTTTAATCATAGTTGTTTTAAACAGACCAAACTCTTTTCTCTCTTCTGTAGTCCAGACTGTAAAATTATCAATTAATTTTGATTTAACACGTCTAATGGTAGCTTCATATTTGTTACCAGTGGGCATTGAATCTATTAACTGATGTTCATAAGCCTTCTTAATTATGTTAATAATATTCTTACGCTTGTTTTTCCAAAAATTTTGGTTTCTTTTTAATTCAATAATTTCTTTTTCTCTACTTGCAATTTGTTTATCACAATCTTTTATTACGCTAATTATGGCATCAAATTTAGATTCTTGACGGGATTTAAGTGAGTCCCAAATGTACTCAAGTTCTTGTTTATCCTCTAAATCTATTTCTTCAGAATTTAAAAAAACATCTATAAATTTAATGTTTTCTGATATTTGATTATAAGATAAACGGTCAGCCATAATGAAAAAGAATTCGATTAAATTGTACGTGCTGTACGGTTGCTGTCAATAATTGGAGTAGAATAAAGAAAAAGGAGTTAACTTTATGTCATCTTTTGAATTAATCGAGTTAGCATTTGATCCCGAAGATACAAAGCCAACATTAGAAGATGATTTAACTCTTAATGTTGTAGGAAGAGATATAGATAAATTAGATGATGTTGAACATTTAAAGATAGTCTCCAAACAATTATTAAAAATTATTGTACAAAAACAAGCAATGATGAGAGGTCTATGTAAAAGAATGGTTGAATTAGAGACAGGTGGAAAGGTTAAAAGAGTTTTATTTAAAGGGTAATGAAAACTAAAAAAACTTATAAGTTGCTGAAATTAGCAACTAAAGCAGAGCTTTGTCTCTCAAGAGATAATGCACAAAAAATAATAAAAAAAGCAGAGAAGTTAAATAAAACCTCTCTGCCTAAATAAATTTTGGACTGATCTAGCTTAGACCACCAACAAGAGCACCTGTTTCATCTCTATCACCTAAGTTATCTGCAGCTGGTAGAACAGGATTTGTAATATCAACCCCTGGTTTTAAGGCATTAATACCAATCTCACGTTCACATTGTTTGAAAAACTTCTGTGCATATACTTCTGGCGGACAAGTTTCATATACATCTTCATAATCATCTATGAGAGATTCTTTCTGAGGCCAGAAGTTTAGGATTGTATCTTCATCAGGTATAACCCATGACTTTGGTACAGCGATGTCAGATTTTCTTGTTTCTCCATATTTTTCACTTCCAAATGTTGGAGTCCAAATTACAGAGGCACACATCTTACCACCAAATCCTTGTGCAGCTTTATCTCCAGTTGCGTTGGAGTATGCAACTTCTAACTGTTCTAAGAACTGAGCATAGCGTTGACATAAAATTTTAGCTGCTCCTCCATGTAATGAAAGAATTAATGGTTTCTTATGGAGAGGAGCTCCTTTTGAATCCACTAAGTAGCAAAGAACTAAACGTCTTCTTCTATATGGGGTTGCTTTATCTGGGTTGTTCTGTGCCCATACATCCCATAGATGACTCATATCAGAGTAAAGTCCTTCAATAGCACCTTTCTCTGCACTGTTTTCTACAAAGGTAGGATCATCTTTGTATCCACCACGAAGAATTACTAGACGTGGAGTTCTAAATAAAATTCCATCTTCTAGTTTTCCATTGTCACCAAATTCCTCTTGCGTGTGCTCAGCATCAGGTAGTTGGGAGGGTTTACCGAACCATCCACATCTATCAGCATGAATATCTTTTAAGAAAATTCCAGGATTTGATCTTCTGTTAAGAATGATCAGCATTCCTAGTTCACGCATCTGACGTGGATACTTTTCAGTATCTTTAAAACGGTCTAATACAGACATAATTGGTCAAATAGTTTCGATATTTTTAAATAGTCGGACAAGCCGACTTATCTAATCTATCAAAAGGGAACATCGTCGGCCACATTCTCCTTAACATAACTTTTTGTATTAATTATTTCTTTTACTTCTTTATCTATTTTCTTCTCAATGTCTTCAGTTTTTTGATTTTTACCAAAGAATGAGTACTGCATTGATCTTACTCTTACTTTGTAATTTCTCCTTTGATTACCATCTCTATCCACCCAACTTTCAAATTTCAATGTTCCACCTAAAGATATAGCTCTCCCTACAAAAAGAAATTTCTTCATTCTTTCTGCATCGTCACCCCAACTTTCTACTTTAAATCCAAGACTATCTTGCCAAGTGTGACCTATACTTTTTTGAGGAGGTGCTTGTACCATAATTCCGAAATTAAATGCATCCTCACGTCTTTGCTCTCCTATATATCCGACTGAGCCAGCTAAATTTACCTGATTAAGATTTATAGGCATTTTTAAGCTCTCTAGGGGCTGTGTGGGGACTACATATAACTTTCCATCTTCTGGATGAGGGTAGATCCTTCCATTAATAATCATGTAAGTGCCTTCTGCATATCTACCAGCTGCACATGAATCTTGTGCTGCAAATCCGGGGATAAGTGTTATGGGTACTGGTATAGGTTTTTTACCACCAGCAGGAGGAATTTCAAATAGCATGGTTCTAAAACCACGTTCAGTTGTAGAATCGCCTTTGTATTTGGCACAAATAGTGATGTTGTTCATAATGTTTTTTGATTTTCAAAGCGAGCATGCATGATTCTTGCGATGTTTTCAAGACCTTTAGTGGCATGACATCGTAGTGCTATGAAGCCATCTTGTAATTTATAGAGCTCCTCGTTAGACATGTCTTCTAACTTCTCTTTTTGCTTAGATTTTTGGTTCATAGTGTTCATACTGGCGGTTCTACTATACTTGTATATCTTAAGATATCAATAGAGTGTTTTGTACTATTACGGATTATGATGAATCCATTACAATCTAATTTATCTGATAAGGATAGAAATAAGTTAATTGAGACTTATGGTGGGAATGATAAGTTTAAAAATTTATTTAAAAATATTTTTGATAAAGGCACTGGTAAAAAGGTCGAAAATTTTTTACAAGAGTATGAAGAACCTGATTTATTTGGATCAGGACCGATTCAAGCTCCTGATCCATTTCCAACACAATTTATGGGAGGAACTAAAGTGGCACATGATTATGATGAAGATCCTTATATAAGGAAAACAATTATGGAGATTATCAATACACCAGGATATGATCCAGCATCAGTAACAGAGGCTCAAAGACAATTGTTAAGAATGAATCAAGGTTTACCAAGATTCCCTAAAGCATAATGAAAAATGTTATCCAAGCAATACAGAGAAAAATATAGAGATGCATTAAAACTACAACGGTGGCCGTTAGTAGATACTAGGAAGATGGAAATAGAAAAAAAAGAAAAAGCTAGACAAGCTAGGTTAAGAAGACTTTATGGTTTAAAAGACGATGAACAATTAAAGACTTAATTTATTCATAATTTCATCAATAATACTTATATTTATATCCATAAAAGGTGGAACTATTCCTAACAATCTAAGAAGTCCATCAACAAATAAAGCTAATGTAGTAAAGCCAAGAGCCATACTTATCATGGTTGCTTCTTTGTTATGTTTACGCATTGACTCCTCATCAATTCGTTTAGCCTCATTTACTGCATATACAATTAATTGATCAACTTCTTCTTTGGTATAGAATTGACCAATCTTTCCAAATTTGTAATCAGATAAAGGTAATTGAAGATCTTTTATGGTCATAGAATTCCTTTTTAAGAAATTGTACTCTTTATATTTTTAATATCAATGGGTTTCCATCCAATTTTTTCCCTCCCTAACTTCACCTGTTAAGGGGCACTTGAGATTAAAATACTCTCCAGATTTTCTAAAACAATCAACCGCAAGTTTCTTATATAGACTGACATGTTGTGGTTTAACCAAAGCTTGAATCTCATCATGTATATGAGCTACAAATGCATAGTGAATACCCCAACGTAATTTGTTTTCTTTTAAATCCTCATAAAGAATACATGTTGCCTTTTTCACACACAGACTACCTGTAGATTGTAGCAATTGATTCAAAGCTGAATGTCTGGATCTTATCTGTAGATGTCTACCATCAATACCTATCAGGTATCCTCTATCTATTACTCTTTCATCAACTTTATCTTTTAATTTTTTTATAGCTGGTAAGTTTTTATAAAAAGTTTCAATTGTTTCTCTTCCTAGATCTTGTTGATCATATTGTCCTAAACTTGGATCAAGTATTGTACCTAATTTTTGTGCACCAGCCCCATACAGAACTGCGTAAATTAGTGTTTTTGCTTGTTCTCTTATCCGTTTTTCTATTGTTCCTTGACCATCATATATTCCAAACAATTTGGCGTTATGAGTATGAATATCAAAACCATCCGTACTAACTAATTTCGCATATTCTCCACCATCAAAATAAGCAAGTTGAGCACCTAGTCCTCTAAGTTCTAATCCTGAAGCATCACAACCCACCTGTCTCCAACCATGTGGAGCATAAAATAATCCTCTACATTCTGCACCATAAGGCTGACCAACTCTAGGAATTTGTGCCATATTTGGATTTCTATGGGAACATCTACCGCTAACACAGGCATTTGTTATAACTGATCCATGTATTCTTCCATCGTGATATCTTTGACTATGCTTTAACCAAGCTTCCTTACCTTCAGATATTTGACCTAATCTTTTATTTAACATCTGATATTCAGATAATAATTTTGCTTCAGGATATTTTTTACCTAACTTATCTAATACATCATCATCTAATTTGACGTTTCCTTTTTGAGTATGAGCAAATCTAATCTCAGGATATTTAGCTTTTAATCTTTCATAAGTCTGTTTTCTTGAAGCTGGATTAAATATAGTTACTTTAGTTTTTAATTGTTTGCCTGTTTTTTCTGAAAATCTTTCTTCTGATATTGGAGGAAATACTTCTTGTAATTCATCATCTATTTCTCCTCTTCTAGATTTTAAATTATTCACTAAAGCAAAAGCTTTCTTTTCATCAAAGGGAAAACCAAAAGATTCTTGTCTAGCCATTATCCTGGCGAAATCATGTTCTAAATTAAAACATCTTGGATCAAGACTTTGTGTCTCAAAATATTTGAATAATTCTAAAGAAACTAAAGTATCTCCTTCGCAGTATTTTTGCATCTCCTCTGACCAAACATCCCATCTCTCTTCATATTTATCTGCCCCTTCAAAATTTATTTTCTTTACATTTAATCTTTCTCCCCATGCACCTAGTGAATGCTTTCCTTTATATTTAGGGGGAATATGAGAAAATTTAGCTTCATCTACAGGTTCTAACTCAGGCCACAGAACTCTACTTACTATTAATGTGTCATTTATTTTGCAATTTTTCTTCAATTTAAAACTTTTATAGACTTTTTTTAATGCTCTAAAGTCAAAAGAAATAATATTATGTCCGACTAGTAGATCAGCCTTAGACATCATATATAAACCACTAGCTATTGATTCGTATCCATCATGATCTGAACAGCTGGTTACATCTCCAGAATCTATATCCCTCAATACTAAGGAATGAACTGTATCTAATTCATGGAGTAGACCATTTGTCTCACAGTCAAATACGAACCTCAACATTAACCTTTTCCGTAAAGTTCTTGTATATCCACTATATCCATATCTTCAACTAGATTTTTTTCTCTTAATGATTTGTACAAGACTTTCATAGTAGAGATGTCACGTAAGCAAAAAGCTTTATTTACGTTCTCTGTTTTATCAGTAGTAACGTATTCTACGTCCCCAGATTTTGTAAGGACAAGTGCTTTCGACCTTTCAGAGTCGCATAAAACGTATCCGTACTGCATAATTAATCTCTTATTGACTCCGCATTTGGTATGGCTTTTAATAAAAACATATCTAGTGCGATATGGAGAATGTAAGGAACCATGATATATGACTTCTTTGGTAATCCTCCAAATAGAGCAGAGAGTTTATCTCTTAGATCTGTTCTATGTAATTCTTCAAATTCAACTGCAAACATATTTGCTACGTTTGTAAAGAACTCCATAGGGTCTTCGTCTTGATGTTTTAGTTGTTCAACCATCTCCCATAGTTCGGGATCTTGTTGAATAATTTTCAATAATTCTTCCATTATGAAAAAGTGCAATCGCAGACAGTTTACTACCTCCACGTTTTTTGTCGAGGGGCAGAGGTGTAAAATATTTTTTCAACGTCTATCAGAATTTAAAAAAGGCTTTTGGCTTTGGAACGTGGGATTTGCGGTTGGCAAGTCAAATCGTCAGTTAAATGACTGGTATTGGAAGAAAAAAAATAAAAGAGCTAGGTCTATTAATAACAAAATGACAGGAAAAGCTGGATTAAAAACTATTAAGAAAGGTTTCGAAGAGGTGTTGAAACTCAGATGGATTGTAAATCCTGGAGATGTAATATTTTTAGATTGCACATCAGGTGATCCAGAAAGACAATTTAAAGCTTGGAGTCGCTGGCATAGATATCATCCTGAATGGACTATTGATTATGAAAAGAAAATATTTTTTTGGCATAGACCGCCACATGCTAATGATCCTCTGTGGGATAAATATAAAGTTATAGGTAAAATTCCAGCTAATCCTCTACAGAACACGGAGCCGTGTCGACATGAGGATTGTTTTTCGCTTCTTCCACTAGATCAACATACGGCCAAATCCAAGTATCAAAATTAATTTTTATTCTTTCATCCGTTTGCCATAAGACTAAAGTACTAATTGCAGTTTTTAAAAAGTTTTTAGATCCTTCATCTCCAGCAATTGCATCTTCTAAAACAGCATGTAATGTATTTCTTAACCATTTACGATAATCCACTCTTGGATCCATGTAGGCAGTTTTATTGGATATCAATAATGATTTTTCGAAGTCCTCCTTTGTCATCTCTGCATTCGTAGATGTTGTATTCTCCGTCACCAATTTCTGTATTTATAGCTGTATACAAATTATAACTAGGTAGATCTATTGAGCCAGTATCATTTACTTTTATGTGGGTATGATCAATAACTGATATTACACCAGAGTCCACAGCAACACTACCAATAAATTTTGGTTTGTAAATAGCAGTCACTGGACTAGAAATTACCATTATAAACACTATTATAAATGAAGGGGCGAAGAAGAACAGTGGTAGCCCCAGAGGAGGATGTAATTTTTACTGTTTCTTACATCCAGTAAACGATCGCACTGCCTATTGGAACAGGGGGTGGTGCGACTCCTCTTTATTTCTATTTGTAAACAAAGAGTAGATATTATTAGATTCACTGCCAATATAAGTTTGTCAACAGCAGCCTCCTAGCTCTGAAGACTATTCTGAAATCCTATTTAGAATACTTCTAAAGTTTCCCCTCTTTGCCTGAACAACAGAGAGGGGATTCTTTTTGTCTTAATCTATAGCTGGAATATGGAGTAACTTTTCTTCTATTGATTTAACAAGTTTTAGTTGTTTTCTATATTTTTTCTTTGTATCTAAACTCAAATTATATAGACGATACTTATTTGGTTTTAAAGACCCTTCGTAAAGTCTTCTTTCTTCTCTAAGTAAGTCAAAGAGAAAGTCTAATTCTTCATTTGTCATGGTGTGATTTAAGTGGTTTTGTTTATATAAATCGAAAAAGTTACCTCTTTCGATATAATTAATATAGCTGAAAACCCTTGCTATGACAAGGATCTGTAACATTTTGATGTAATCGAGACTAAATACTACATAAATCTTAACAATTTCTTAAGATTTAATGTTTAGTAACAAACGGTAGTAATTGCTACAAAATGTGTATAATAGATACGTAGTTTCAACTACTAGTCGTTCATCCTAATTTAAGGACGCAGTTCGAGCTATTCCAGGGAACGGGGGTATAGCCGTTATGTTAGGTGTAATTATGAAACAACTTACTTACAGAGGCATTGCTTACAAGAAGAATGACAACAGAAATTCTTCAACAAAGCTAGTTTCAGGTAGAGTGAACCATGTTTATCGTGGAACTGTTTATCATTATGAAAACAGCAAAAATAACGAAAAAACATCCGTTTAATTTCTGTAATCACTAAAAGAAGGAGGGGTTAGCCCCTCTTTTTTTATGTAATGAATTTGTCAACAATTCATGACATATTGATTGTATACTTATATTAAGTCATCGATTCGGATGGCTTTTTTTATATTCATTACAACGGACTCTTATGGCAACATCAGTTCTACAGCGTCAGAAAAAATCTGAGCTGTTAGGCGGTTGGCAAGCATTCTGTGAGTGGGTTACATCAACTGACAATAGATTATATGTTGGTTGGTTTGGTGTCTTAATGATTCCATGCTTACTTACAGCTGCAGCTTGTTTTATTGTTGCGTTTATAGCAGCTCCTCCTGTAGACATAGACGGTATTCGTGAGCCAGTTTCTGGTTCTTTCTTATATGGAAACAACATCATCTCAGGAGCAGTCGTACCAAGCTCTAACGCAATCGGACTGCACTTCTATCCCATCTGGGAAGCAGGCACTCTTGACGAGTGGCTCTACAACGGTGGACCATACCAACTTGTTATCTTTCACTTCCTTATCGGTATCTCAGCTTACATGGGACGCCAATGGGAACTTAGTTACAGACTAGGTATGCGTCCTTGGATCTGCGTAGCTTATTCAGCTCCAGTGTCAGCTGCTT
>VTLG01014528.1_pt1 | contig 45003 bp, 28 predicted proteins | sample 4694571 | NCBI WGS metagenome assembly VTLG01 (sample SAMN12604809, study PRJNA352737) | marine metagenome | biome: ENVO:00000447; feature: ENVO:00000209|ENVO:00000569|ENVO:01000036; material: ENVO:00002151; isolation source: viral sequences binned using virsorter ...
CCAGATGAACCTGCACTGCCTGCGGACCCTGTTGATCCTGACGATCCTGCACTACCTGTTGAACCTGCACTACCTGTTGAACCTGCGGTGCCTGCTGAGCCTGCACTACCTGCTGAACCCGCAGTTCCTGAACTACCGCCTGAACCTGAAGATCCAGTTGTACCAGACGATCCTGCACTACCTGCTGAACCTGTAGATCCTGCTGACCCAGTTGATCCTGCAGTTCCTGAACTACCACCTGAACCTGAAGATCCAGTTGTACCAGATGAACCTGCTGAACCTGCAGATCCTGCTGAACCAGATGTTTGACCTTCAAGTATAATAGATTTAAGAGTGACTTCTCCAGGATTATCACCAGGTACTAATGAAAGACCATCACCTGATGTGACAGAAATTGATGTGACATTGGTGACAGAGTTACCTGAACCCCCTGTCTCATCTATTGTGAGAGGTGTTGATGCTTGACCAAATTCTAAATGAGTACCGTTTGCAGTTACACGTAATACTTGACCAGTATTGCCAAGGGATGTATCTGTGATCTCTTTGTTTTCAAGAATAGAAAGTATCTGATTATTAGAAGTGTCACGTATAGAAAAATCTGTTCCAGATGTGGCCGCAAAACCAAGAACTGCATTTTGAGTGCCAGTTCCAATAACCAAACTTTGAGTTTTATTAACTCTAAGACTGTTTTTTATTATTACATTATTATTTTCATCTACATCAATAATATCAGTATTAAGACCAATTGTAATCGTACCTGAAGTTTGAGATACAGAAAAAATTGTTGTAGCATCAATTGAACGAAATTGCATAAAAGCAGTTTCACCATCTTGGCGCATTTGCTTAAATACTTGAACTGTGCCTGAACCTATATTTTCACCAAAAGATTCTTTACCGCCACCGCCACCACCTTGATATTCACCCCACCCAATAGAATTTACTTTTTGTGCGGTACTTGCTGATTGTTGTCCAACGTTTTTAAGAGTTTCTTTGATGCGTTTGATATCATCCTCAAGAGGTGCGATCTCTGCACTATCTCCTTGAAGACCCCTCTCCCCTTGAGGTCCTCTCTCACCTGGGTCTCCTTTTTCTCCCTGAGGTCCCATGAGACCTTGAACACCCATCTTACCATCAATACCTGACGGTCCGATTTCACCTCTCGCACCTTGAGGACCTGTCTCTCCACGTTCTCCACGTTCCCCTTTTGGTCCTCTCGCACCTTTAATCTCAAGAATCTTGATGCTTTGACCAGTCTCTGGATCAAGAACTTCTTTAAATTCTTCGATTAATTCTCGCTTGGCTCTGCGAAATTCTTTTTGAGTGTATGCGAGAGAGGCGGCTAGAACTTTTTGTAATTCTAGATTCTCTGCATTATCCTTATCGTTGCTCACTTATACTATTTCCGTACCGAGTTAAATACATCGTTGAGAGTATCTTTAAGTTCATCATCATCATCTTCTAAAATAGAATTAAAAACATCTGTGACTGAATCTTTCAATTCTTTATCCTTTTTCGCCAATTCAAACTTTTCGTCTATCTTTTTATCTATGTCTTCTAAAATTACCTCTTTTTCATTATCTTGTTCTACTTCATTAAATAATGGTGCTCCACCACCTCCTCCACCTGCTTGATCATCTCTATTGTACCTAGGATCATCTAATTCAGTAGAGATGGCATCATCGATCTCTCTTATTTGATCATCAGTTTGTCTCAATACGTGCTTGCGTATAAAATCATGTGAATAATATTTACCAGCATAGTCTGAAAGATCTCTTAATAAATTCATTCTATCTTGCATAAGTTCTGCATTTTTAACTTCAGCAAAATGACTATCATTTTCATAAACATAATAAATTTCAGTTCTTATTTTTTTAAAATCTTCTCTTGATAAAACACCTTTTAAAGTCAATTGTCTTTCTAGGCATTCGTTGAACAATTCACTAAAAGCGGTTTGTAATTTATTGACAAAACGTGTAAATTTTACCTCATCTCTCGATATTTCTGTTGCTCTACCTATGGTATAATTTGCTTCTGATTCTAATCTTGAGATAGGAACGTTTAATGCTTTGTAAAGTTTTTTCTGAAAATATAGTATGTCTTCTATATCACCAAGATTTTGTCCGCCAGGTAAAGTTGAAATTTCTGTTCCTCTTCCACCTTCTCTTCTTGGTAACCAATAATCTTCTAGCATTGACATGTGTTTTCTATCATCTCGAATCTCACCAGTATTTGCATCATAAACTAATTTGTTACGATACTTGGTCATCAAATCTCTAAGATATTGCTCTGCTTTTAACTTTGGAAGATTTCCAACATCAATATAAAAAATTCTTCTTTCTGGGGCTCTTGAAATACGATAGATGACAAGGGCATCTTCTAACATTCTCAATTGATTGAGAGGTTTTATTGCCTTATGAAGATATGACAATATCATACTTCTTTTACTGTTTAATAGACCTGAATGTGTATATACAATAGCATCTGGAGATATTCTTATTCCTGAGGCGGCTTGTCCAAATGTTGTCGAATAACCCTGACCTTGACCTTTATACAAACCTTTTTCATTATAAACAAAATATTCTCTTGTCTCTTTTTCTGTCGTGCCATAAGGTGTTTTGCGAGGATCTCCTGCTTTGGCTTTAGACTCTCTTACTTTTCTTATTTTTCTAGGATCTAAAACTTTTAAATCTTGTATTCCTCTTTTGGGTTGTTTTTCGTCTATTACGACATGATAATAACATCTGCCATCTATGTACCATCTTTTGAAAATATCAATACCTTTTTTGTTAAAATCAAGGAGTCTTATGACCTCTTTATATTCTGATTTTATTTTTTCTTTTATATTGTCTGAGATATTGATATTGTCTAAATTAATTCTTACAGGAGGAACTTCATGTGATGTAACGATTGCTTCATTAACAATATCATCTACGGCGGCTTCAACCTCTGCTTGTAGTGCCATATCACGATATCTATTAACTAACTCAAATTCTGTTTTGATTGTTGCATCTGTATCTAAATATGTTCCATAAACACCGCCTGATGACACAGGCAATGCACCATCTTCATATTCAGGTTTTGCAAATGCTTGTAATGTTTTGGTGGGTTCTTGTTTTCGACCTATAGTAAAGCCAAACAAATCAATAGGCATAATAAGTTCCTTTGTGGGTGATATAAAAAACTTTTACGTTCTTTATATTTATTCACCCACAAATTCAGAAAATCAAATTATATTACTGTGGAACTTGTTGCATCAGTTGCTGGCGATCCTGAACTTGTTGCAGTCCAATAATCGTATGCAAATGTGCATGTAAATTCTTCAATAGAATCGTTATCACCCCAATCGAGAGTAATTTCTGACAAATCTATTGGAAATATTTTTTGAAATGAATAAGTTCTAAGAACTTGAGTACCGCTTTTTTTGCTCAATTGTTGAACGGTAGCAGTACCGTAGTATCCATTTACTGCGCCAGAAGTATTTCTAAGATTAGATTCATGTCTGTTAATATTTTCCATCCAGTCTTCTAATCTACCTCTAACCTTGAAGTTTTCATCGTTAATTACTGTTACAGTCCAATCAGCAAATGTTCTGTTACCTGCGAATTTTACCTCACGACCAAAATAAGGAACAGTAACCGATCCTATAGTGGTACCAGGTATTGATGTTGCTCTAATAAAAAAAGCATCATCACTATCTACTGAAAAATATGGTGATGATCCATTAAGAGTGACCTTAAATAAATTAGGTCTTGCTCCATCACCAGTCATTTTGTCTTTGAATGTTGTTACGTTAAATGCCATTTAAAACTCCTTATATTGCATTGACTACTTCGGAAAATTCCACACCAGATGCAACTGCAACAAAGTTGAGACTGATGAAATTAATCGATCTATTAGGTTTAATAAAGATATCACCTCTGAATTCATTTCTATCTATGACTGATGGTGGATTATTAGTACCGTCACAAACCACTTTAAAGTCTATGATACCTCTTCTTGATCTTACATCTCTCAAGAATGGTTCAATGATTGAAACAAATTGGGCTCTTGTAAAATCATCATTAAATTCAAACAAGGAGAATCGAGCGGCATTAGCAATCGCTTTTTCAAGAATGATAAACAATCTACGTACATTAATTCTATCGAAAGCAGATGGTTTTGCTAACAGTGTTTTGTCTCCAAACAAAACTGTACCTTGTCCAGGAAAAGATACGACTGGGTTAATACCCTTTACATATAAATCATCTCTATTTGTTCTCGTAGGATCGAATGCCAACTTAGTAACATTTTTAATATTACCTCTGTTAAATCCTGCAGGAGAAATAAATGGATTTACATTATCTGAGGCGGCACACAAACCTGCTATATCTCCATTTAATGGTACATATCTAAACACACCATTAAATCTATCAAGCATATATTTGTAATTACCATCCATAACACCATAACTTGAACTTGGAAGTCCGTTTCTTCTATCAACAATATTTGTAACTTCTGATCCTGTCTGATTTACAACATCACCACTCTCAGGTGAGATAAATGCCACACAATCTTTTCTACTTTCAGCAATTTCTTGAATGAGAAATGTCGCTAATGTGTTAGATGCTTCTCCAGATAGTAAAAATGAAACATCTACTTTATTTGGATCTTCAAATTCTTTCCATCCAATAATAAAATCAGCATCGGATACGTTAAAACCGTTATTACCTCCAGTAAAACTTTCGGTAACAATACCATTTGCTTGAGTTAATGCACCAAATGTTCCCCTAAAAGAATTGTTTGCGGCGGTATTAGATGCGCCTAAATCATTTCCCCAATTCAAACATATAGTGTTATCTCCGCTTTCGGCTGTTCGTGTTACTGCATCGCCTTCTCCAGCATGATCTCCCCATCTAATATATTCAGAGTGATCATTCACATAATCTTTATAGAAAATGCTTTGACCTGTAGATGAGATAGCACCATTTGCGACCGATAGTGCTGGATATATTTCTAAAACAGATTTATTCACAACTCTATTAGCACCTCTAACATCTTTAGTTCCACTCCAATCACCATCTTCATCAACCAATATAATATGAATTTCGTCATTTACATTTCTAGAACCAGAAGTTTTATGTGCATAATCACTTGTGAGAGGTTCTTTTTCGAAATCACTTCTATATTCCCATTCTCTTTTATACGTTTTATTCGCAAACGTTAAAGTAAATGTTTCATCCACAGATGCAGAAGTATCAGATGAAATTTCAGTAATTCTTCTTCTAATATCACCTGTACCATCGTTAAAAGTAACAATATCTCCAACATGAAGTTGTAGTTGAAAACGTGTATTTGTTCCTGACAAAGTTTTTGTACCGGCAGATCCACCGACAACTCCCATCATATTTCTACTTGGTTCTTCAAATGCAGACCTTTTCAATCTTGTGATATTAATGGTAGATCCAGTTGTCATAGAACTTGCATCGTTTTGAGTAGCAGTAAAGTGAGAACTATTTGTAACCGCCGTTACTACTGCAAACTCACTTGTTGTTTGGTTAAAAACAACATCGCCAATTTCTAATTCACCATCGACTCTTCCAGCAGATGCGGTTGTTGCAGAAACAGTTCCATCAGATGCAACCGTAAATGTACCTGTTAATTGAATATCGGTATTCGATGAAAGCGAAACTATATTGTCTTGCACTTGTGTATTTGCTCTTGTTGCTACACATATAGATGTTTTAAAAGAATTGCCTAAATCACCAGCATGTTTTGCAATCCATGTTCTTCCGCTTGTTCCTGTACCAGATAATGATGCCGTATTTTGATACTCTGCATCATTTCTTACGAGAACTGCATTACCATTTGATACTGCATTGTTTGCTTCACCAGTATTTGCAGTTCTAACTACTCTAAGAGTGTTTGCATACGTCAAAAAGTTTGCACCTGCAATCCAGTTTTCAAAATTGTTTGCAGTGGGTTTGCCAAAATTTTCTACCAAGGTATCTTCAGAAGAAACAGTAACAATTTCGTGTATAGGACCCCATTTTGATATCATACACATTGCGGCTTGCGAAAGTGATGGAATAGGTACTCTAGTTGTTAAGTCTATTTCTGCCGTTGCTACACCTGGGCTTACTTGAAATGCCATGTTTTTCTCCTGTGATTGGTGTAATTGGTATTAACTATTTATTTTTTTGCGAATTTTAGTGTGATTTTTATTTATTGAAATATAAATATAATCATGAATAAAGCGATTGAAAGATTTGAGAAAAAAATTATTAAGACTGGTGACTGTTGGTTTTGGACTGCTAGTAAAACAAAACAAGGTTATGGTATGTTTTCTTATAAGGGCAAGTCAATACCTGCACATAGATTTGCATATCTTGCTTATAAAGGTGAAATAGGTGATAAGATCGTACATCAACAATGCAACAATACTTATTGTGTCAATCCTGAACATCTCTATCTTACTACTAAAAGTGAGACCAGAGGCAAGTTTTATGTTTTAAGAATTAATCAAGAAATGATCTTTAAGGAATCAATAAGATACCTTGAGAAACTTTGTAAGTTAAGACCTGACTTGTGTGAGCAAGTAGAAAAATTGATAACGGAGATTAAAGATGCAAGTAAAATACATAGAATTAATGAAGATAGTCTGTAGAAAATCGTTTATCGATTATCCAGTTTTCGCCTCCCATCTTTTCATAATTTGGCTCTTCAAAATTTCCATCAAGAAATCCAAATGGCATAACGCTTTCTTCTAATTGTGCTAATTGCTCTGCCTCAAGTTTTTCTCGTAGATCATTATCAGTGACTTCTTTATAATATCGTTGCTCAATCATCCATCCAAATAATACAAGTGTCATCACAAGGTCATCATGACAACCCTCTTCTGCTTGATATGATTGACCATGAGCAACAAACGTTGTCAATTCACTTATTGTATCTAAATCGTGAATGATTAGTTTATCACTTTCAATAAGATCTTTTAGATTGGAGCAACCTTTGCGTTTGACTTCTTTTGTTGTTCTGACACCAATCTGTGTGCCACCACCAAATCCTCCACCAAGTGTCTGTCCTGCACGTCCATTGATTGTAGCATGAAATATATTTTCATACTCTAAATCATAATGAAGTATATCACCTACCTGACCTCCTATATCATTTGTTTCAACAAGAATAAATGCATTGTTGTAATATCTTGCAATATTCTGTACGATTGTAGGAAGCACCATTGGTGATACATTAGGATCTCTATACTTTGCAACTTGTATGTTAGGATATCGTGTGGTGTCTATGACAGACACGGCAGAATAATCTAGTCCTCTACCTCGTGCAACATCAACAATGCAAACATACGAATGACTAGGATCTACATCCTCATAGATGTCAAGACTGTCTCGTTTTTGTATTGGTGCTTTATATGCAAGCATTCTCAATTTTGTTGCGGTGATAAGTGTATGTTGAGAACCGATAAACTCACAATCATATTCTTGAGCAAACTGAACTTCGCTCGTATTACGAATTGTCTCTTCTTTCCATGCTTCATCTCTACCAGGAACTTGTGACCAATGAATGTCAATAGGTATGTAATCACTGCGTCCTTCTTCTGCATCAACCCATAATTTATAGAACATATTCAATCCTTTTGGTGTAGATACTATGAATACTTTTGTAGTCTTACCAGAAGAGATTGTAGGATATACAGATGTAAAAAATTGATCAGCAAGAGATGGTGGATCAATATGAGCAAACTCATCGAGAAAAATGATGTTAAAAGAACTACCACGAACGGCAGAAGACGATGTTGAGGCGGCAATTATCTTACTGCCATTCTCTAATTCTATGCTACCCTTGTTCCATACAAGCACTCCTTGTTGCAACCACTTTGGTAGATTTTCATATGCAGTTTGTAGTCTTTGCAAAATATCACGAGCAGTAGAACCTTTATTTGCGAGAATAGCAATATTGACTTGCTCGTTAAAAATAGCGTAATGAAGAAGATAACTTATGATTGTTGTAGTCTTACCAGTCTGTCTTGGCATCTTACAAATCACAAAACGATTATTATGAAATTTATCAATCATGTCTTCTTGATAATCATACATGTCAAAATTCATAAGACCATGATCTACATGAACGATCTTGACAAACTCATTACAAAAGTATGTTGGATCGTCTTTACATTTTAGATATTGTTGTAGCGTTTCCTCATCATACTCCATTGCCACATTGGCGGCTTTGAGTAAAGGATTGCCTAAGTATATTTCACCTGCCATTATATTTGTATTCCCATTTTATCAGATAGTCCTGTATTATAATTTTTAGTTCTTAGATATACATCTGATGTTTCAAAATCTTCATCAGTTAAAACACCAAAATTAGGCGTACCATCTGAATTTGTTTTATACGTAACGTAAATAACTTTATTACTTATTGCTGAAGAAAATATTTTAGTAAAATTTATTCTAGGTTTAGAACCCCTATATCCAGACTTAGAAATTTTTTCTAATAATTTATCGCAAAAATATGTTATCATAGTTGCTCTCAATCGGTCACCTTTTTCACTCAACGACTCGTTATTGCTTATAAAATCTGCGAATTTATCTTTATCATATCTAGTAGATTTTAGATCAGCATCAGTTAATTTATCTGGTAAGCCTTCATATTCTGTATATCCTTTTTTGAGTAAATATTTTCCTACCATCGCAGAACCTGATGCCATAGAACTTTTATTTAATATCTCAAAAATTTTATATTGATCTGTGTTTCTCCATTTTGATATATCTGGTTTTAACAGTGGCAATAAATCTGCTGGTTTTACAACGTTTGTTGTTGATCCTTTAACCTTAGAAGAGAACTGAAACATATTGTTTGTAGGTCCGCACATAAAATCAACCAAAGGATAATTGGCCGCTTCAGGTAAAAATATTGTGTGAGTTTTTTTGATATCAACTTTATTTTTAGCAGTTTGTAAAGGATTGTCATTCATCAAATATAATGGTCCTAATAATTCAGCAAAATCTTTATTGATATCTTTTAATACTGCTTTGATTGTATTCAGATGTTCAGTATAAATTTTTTTCAATTGACTCGTATTTGCTGATTCACCTGAAACAACGTGTGTCAATTCTTTTAGATATAACGCAACTTTAGGATTTAGATCTGCACGTTCATCTATATTCTGAATCAAATTTGTTATATATTTGTCTCTTGTTAATTTTTTATCTACAACTAATGGAAAATATTTTGGTTTGAGAGAACCTGCAGTTCCACCTTTGCCTTTTGGTTTTTCTATTTGATCAAACTTTACTCTATATAATTTTCCATCATAATCAATAAGTGCCTTTGATACATATTCTCCTTCATTAATATATTCAATTTCTTTTCCTTTTTGTAATTGTATTCCATTAAGCACTGATTTACCTTTCATAGCAACGTCAAATGCTTTAATATAAGATTCTTTTTGTGGAGATTTTAAGACTGTTTTAACTCTATCTTGTGAGGAAAAATATTTTATATATTTTTGTTGTCCAGTCGCACCAGGCATTAGTCATCCTTCTTTCCCTTCAGAAGTTTTTGCAACTCTGCCGTACTACCAACAAACAAAGCATTAGTAACTTTTTCAGGAACGTTCTTGACTTCTTTTGTGATGTTTTTTACTTGCTGATGAAGACCGAGAAGATTTTGATTTTGATCACCTATTACTTTTATGAGTTGTCCGACAACCTCATACATACGTGCGTTACCATTCTCTTTTGCTTCCATTAATAATTCATCAAGTGCATCATGACCACGCTCAATCACATTATAATAATTTTCTCTTGCATATTGATAATCAGTATCCAATTCATCATCACTCTTTCGTGGTTCAATCTTTGGCGGTTTTTCTCTTTCAATAACCGCATTTTCTGCAACGTTTAATATTTTATCTAAATCGTCAAATGCGTTACTCATGAGTCTATTCCAGTTTCTGGGTCGCTATCGACTGCAGGATTAAAAATTGTAACAGTGGTATTAGCATCAAAATCAACTTTTGGATCTACATCTACATCTTTACCACCAACTGGTGTAATAGATATTCTACTAATCGAATCACCCTGAACACCCCCTGTTTCTAAAATAAATTCATCACCGTCTTCTAATGATAAGAAATCAGATGCGGAAATTGTACTAGATTCTAATCTCATTCTATCCAAATCAGGTATATTGTCACCAAGACCATCAAACTCATGAAAATCGACTTGAACACTTTTAACAATTTTACCGCCACCTTTAATATCTGGATATAAAAATCCTTTCATAAAAAAGTCAAGAGTCCATATTAACGTTCTACGTGCAGTAAATTCACCATCAAACGTATCCTCTAATGATGCAGAGTTAAATGATATCGGAACATCTAATTTTATTCCTAATTCTGAAACTGCATTTATTGTCACGTTAAATTCAGGTGTGAAAAATGGAAGTATTTGCTCTAATATTTGAGTACCGTCCTCAGCATTATCAACAAACACAAACAATTGAAAATCCATATTGTATGGAACTGGATTAAACATTTTTCTAAGCGTGTTTCTACCCTCAGTATTTGCAGGTCTTCCGATTATTTTACCAACAGAATTTAACTTTCTTATAGGATCATATGTAAGAGATGTCATTTCAAATCCCATACGTGGTAATTGTATGGCAACTTGTCTGTCAATATTTGGGTCTTGTCTTATTCGTGTAAGAAATTTTTGTTTTGGTCCATATGCTATGGGAACTTTTTGTCTAGATACAACATTACCAGACGAATTCTTCTTTTCTATGTTTAAGTCATTAAACAAAGTTCCGAAAAGAACTACGTATTTTCTAATTGTCTGATGATAAAAAGTTTGTCCTAGCATAGTAAATATATTTATAAATAGTAGTATGGCCTTATCTATAAAAAAACAAGGTATTAATTTTGAAATTGATCAGGGTTGTACCTTCTCAAAAACTTTTACTGCAAAAAACGCAAATAATGCAAACGTAACGATTACTGCTGGTTCAATTGCGGCCAGAATGCAGAAATCTTATGATACGTCAAATACATCATTAAGATTAGATTTCACAACTTCTACATCAGGATCAAACGTTACTATTTCGGCAACCGCTACTCAAACTGCTTCTATGGCACATGGTCGTTATTATTATGATATTGAATGGACACACGACACGGTAGAAGTTGAAAGAATTGCGGAAGGCATTATTACTCTATCACCTGGAGTAACTTAATAATTACTTTCGCTGAATGGATTAGATTCAGAAAAGTCTATGATTGAATCTGCTTCAGTTTCAATTGTAACATTATTTGCGGATACGTCATTAGTAAAAACTCTAGTATCTGGTGTTGTGTTTAGACTATAATATGCACCACTTGTATCACCAACAATATTTGATGTGGCCCCAAAAGTGCCTACTACGTCTGTAATCTTTAATGTTTTATCAGTAGCATTCCAAGAAACAACTCTTGCTTTTGTATTTGCTGAACCTACAGAATCTCCAACATAAACTGTTTCATCATCTACATAGGCTCCAGATCCATCACCCATAGATAGATTTATAGAATATGCTAATGTATCTTCAATTTCATCTATATCTTCAACACCAGTATCAATTCTCTGATCATCATATTGAAACAATTCACATGTTAAATCAAAGATAGGTAATTTGCCAAATTGATAAAACATTGATTCGTGTTCTACGAATCTTATTTCATAAAGTTTTTTGTTTAATGGAAAAAATATTACATCACCCTCTAAAGGTCTGTCTTGTTCTGTGATGTCTAGGTTATCAAAACGTCTTCTTGCTACTGAAAATACGACTTGGTCACGTATTTCTAATCCAAACCTAGATACAAAATCACCTTCACCCTCAAATCCATCAACCGACTTAACATACATTTCTATTAAATGTGCTTGATTGAATTCTGATATAGTATCTTCACCATATAGCAAATCTTCATTAACAAATTTTCTTGGTAAATAATAAACATCAATACCATAATTCTTTATTGCTTCAATGATTAGATCTTGATGAAGATTTTGTTCTGGTGTGCTTTCGAAATGATTAAAATATACGCTTGTAGCCATTAGAAAGGTCCTGCTCCAATCATCATATCAACAGGAAGTTCGTTACGCAATTGCATATCTTCCTCAATTTGATTAAGTTCTTGAGTGGCATCTTCAAATAATTGTCTTCCGTTTAAATTTACACCACCTGGTAGTTGTACGCCATCATACTTAATTAAATTTGCTCCCCATTGTCTTTTGAATAAAGCAGTTACATATTTTTTCAGAAAAATATCATTATAAACATCTGTAAAAGAATCAGGATTAACAACCGCAAAACACTCTACAACTATAAATTCGTCAATTCTTATATCATCATTTACCCAATCCAAATCTAAATGTAATCGATTTTGATGTCTATTGAAACGTATAGGTTTTTTACCAACAAATATATCGTTTAACAATTGTAAATTTCCTTGAGTCATTTGATAATTTGCTAATGATCCTGAGGCGAGATAAGGCATTTCATTTAAATGAAATTGATATCTAAAGTTAAACATACTTGCGGTTGTCTGGCCACCAGTCGTACTATTGATATCAAAAATATTTACGATTCCAATAATTCTGTCATCCAATGGTATATAATGATTATCAATGTCACCAAATGTTACTGAACCTGCAGTTGCGGTTGCTCCAGAATCACCTCCTGTAACAGTTTCAGATGCAGTAAAAGTCGAAGATGTATTGTTGTTTTGAGTACCATTTCCGTCTTTATGATTTTTAAATGTGATGACTGTAGAATTTGCTGAATGCACTGTAGCAGTAGCATTAGATGTACCACCGGTAATAACTTCTCCTGCATCAAATGTACCTGTAACACTTGAAATATTTAATGTCGAACCAGTTATTTTTCTTCTGACATATGTTTTTTCTACACCATCAAAATGATATTCTTGAAAATATTGCAAACCCTCATCTATTCTGTCTTCAAGTTGATCGTCATCAACATTGATTTCTACGACAGGTTTGCCTAACATACGTAAGGAATATTGTTTTAGTGCTTCTCTTGAACTTGGTTTAGCCATTTAATCTCTTAACTAACTATTAATTAATGATCCATCTGAATCTAATACTTTCAATCTACATTCAACACCATCACTAATTACGCTATTACCTATAATTGTTGTTGTACCTGTACCACTTGTAAATGTTGCAATTCCTGATACACCTAATGTTGCACTTAAAGTAACCCCAGATGTAACACTCAATGTTGAATCAAAAGTTGCCGCACCTGTAGTTCTAAATGTTCCATTGACATCCATTTTAAAAGTAGGTGTTGAATCATTTATACCTATGTTTCCATTAGCGGATACTACAAAAGCACCAGTTGTAGAATTATTCGCAACTTGCATGATAAGACCACCATCTGTTCTAGCATTCTTTACAAAAAGTGTAATGTCATCAGCATCACCTGAATTAATAAAACTTACTAATGGTTCAGTTTGAACTCCAGAGGCAGACACATTTAATGCTACTTTATCTACTTTATTTTGAACAATATCAACAGCCTTCATTCCATCGGTTGCAATTTTCAATGCAGTACCACCAGTTGCACTTGCATGATTTTGTTTAATATCAATTAATGTTCTTTCTCCTGTACTGGCAGAATTATCATCTATCGCAATTGCACTTCCAGATGTTAAAGTAGTTGTTGTGATATTAACGACATTTACTGACGTTTGATCTGCATCGATTTGTATTGCTTTTTGGTCATCGTCATTTGAATCGATATATAACCCTGTTGTTCCATCCGTTGCACCAACATTAACATGAAGTTTTCCTGCCTGAGTTCCAAGAGTACGAGTACCTGGTATTTGAACAGATGATCCAAATTCACTATCAATCATAAATGCATTTGCGGCATTTGCGCCAATCATCATTCTATCGTTTGTATGATCATATGTAACAAATCCAATATCAGTATCGTCAATATCGGCAAAAGCGATCACACCATTTGATGCAGTATTACATAAAATAGTCATTCCAGCATCAGCATTACTTTCCAATACTAATTCATCAGCAAAAGTATCTACATTAAAAGTGGTTATTGTTCCACTGGAACCATCCCAAGCGGCATAATCACTTGCGGCCGCATATTCTGTTCTAATATGTAATTTACCTTTAGACGATGTAGGTCTTTTTTCTGATCCAATGTTTGTAGAAACTTCAGTGTATTTACCAATACCTACATTAGATGTATGAGCCAATCCAACGTCTATTGCTAAGGCTACGGCATTGGTACTTACGAGAAAACCTGCTCCATTCACGACAACATTACTTGCTTCAACCGTACTTGATTGCACACGAGATGTGTTCATATACATGTTTTGTATATTAGCACCATTAAAATCATGCGTTCCAGCAGATAATGTAATACCTCCAACAGTCTCACTATTCACAATGATTGAAGGATTGGTGATCCGAACGGCGTCATCAACTGAAGCAGTTAAATTTGCAGATGATATCGTACCTAAACTTGTAATAGTTGCACCATCAAAATTCATTGTTGATGTACCAGTTACAAATTTTTGTCCGTTGAGATCGATTTTACTATTGTATATAAAAGTATTTGCGATTGATGTATCGGCTAATGATGGAGATGCTACATCAATTGCAGTGCCTCCTAAAATATGTGTTTGATGTACATTACCCAATGATGTAGTGTTTGCTGAAGTAAAATTAATATTACCACCGGTAAATGTAAGTCGTGTTCCAGTTACAAGTGTTCCTGTTACAGAATCAGAAACAACTTCTGCAACTTGAAATCCTGATGTTGAGTTAGCAAAAACAATGGCACTATTTGGATCTACGCTATTTGCTTTATTAATTTCTGTTACAATATCATTGGTTCTATTACGCCAATCATCAAAAGTATTAGTTAATTCTACTGAACTTACACTAGGCATGTTTTCCTCTTATGTCTTGAAGGTGAAATAAAACCAAATCTAATTTATGTTTTAAATCATTCACTTCGTTTCTCAAATTATTTATTTGTTGTGACTCCGATAATTTTTTTCTATGTTTCAACAATGCCTGTTTATCATTAGCGAGTATGGCATTATTATCAAGATCTTTCAAATAATTTGGATGATCCGTCTTAACTTTCATTATGGATTACCTACGCTATCTAATGCTAATGCTTTTAGATCTGTAACTTTTGGTATTCCGATAAATGTTGTTTGAATATCTAGATCTCGTGTAAAAACAAGTTTAATCGCAAATGTTCTAAAATTTCTAAATGTTGCAGTTCCATCGTTTGTTGAATAATTAATTTTTTCATCCTTGGTCTTGAAAACATATTCTTTAAAATCATTTTCGTTTAAAGAAAATAATCCTTCTGATGTTTCTTGATCCATAAGAACGTATGGTTTGTCATCAAAATTTTCAGAATCTTCGCCAGAAAGAACTTTGTAATATACGTAAATATTTGTGCCTCTCGGTTTATAAGCATTCATATACACACGTATATCAGAAGCATCAAAACCCTCTTCTAATGTAACTCTTCTAGAAATGTATTTTGCAGTTAAATTACCGCCTCTAGAATGTTGAGTATTTGCAGTTAGCATATTTGAAGAATTTGAACCTTCACTTACGATTCTAATTACAGGATCTGTACCTGATAATGCACTGGCCACTGTTACTGTTGGATTCGTTAGGTATCCACTACCTGGATTAACAACTTTTATGTCATTAATTTTTCCATCCGATCCAACATTGGCGGCAATTGTGGCAGTATTACTTCCAACATCAGGATCTGATACAGTGAAGGCACTGGTGTTTCCATCAACGGCATTTTCTGATGCGTATCTTCCTGTATCACCACCATATTCAGATTGTAATAAACTTGAACCTGAACTTATTATAAGAATATTTGAGTTTTTTATACCAGCATTATTAACATCATTCTCAATTGAAATAATTCCTGCTCTTGTTTCGTCAAATACAGGACTAATTATTGTATTCGCAGAAGTAAAATAAACATTCAATTGAAAAGAATTTCCATACGCATCTATCAACTCATCAGTCTCATAAGTTATTTGTTGTTGTGTTTTAAAATCAATGTTTTTATTAGGTACAAATTGGGTTGCACTACCCTTGACCGCCGCATTTTTTGCAGTGGTAAAAAAATGAAAAATTGATGAAGTATTTGCAAATTCAATTGTATCAGAAATAACTTTCATGCTATCCATAATAGAATTGGAAGAAGCATTGCTTGAAGATGTCACTTTATTCGTTAATCTTGCATGTGCAAAATCTGAAGAAAAATTACATCTATTAATTTTAAACATCAACCCTTCATTTTCTAAACCAGTTCTTGTTTCTGCATTTGATGGTTTAAATAATTTACCAACATATGGTTGCTTTGTAATTTTTCTATCCGTTCCTGTATGTTTGGCACCTAATTCATAAGCATACAATTTATATTCAGATGTTGCAGAATTTAACGTGAAAGCATATTCACCTGGATTCAAGAACACAGGAAAATCAAATTTAAAAATTGTTTTTGATCCTACGTTTGATCCGCTTTTGTTAGCGGTTAATGAATTTCCAAGTGACGTATCAGGAAAACCTCCAGAAGAATTTGCTACTGGCGTGCTAGTATTAGCGGTCACTCTTGCTGGAGTTAAAGTAACTTGAGAACCAGGAATTACAACCGATGGACTAGGAGCACCTTCGACCATTGGTCGTAAATCAAGTGTGATACTATTCTTTGATCCTAAAGAAGATTCTTTCTGACTGAAATATAATTCAACACTATCAAGAAAAACACCAGAAGGAAAATTATCTTCGGCAACAAAAAATGATTGTGATAATGGTGCAAAAAATTTATTTGACTCCGACCTTCTTGGTGTTGCATAACTTTTAACAATGTTTTCGGTTGATATATCATCACGTTTTTTAATCAAAGGTCTGACTGATATTACATTATCTTCTCTATTTGAATCTATTACGCCTTTATTATGAAAAATTCTTTCTGCAACCGATGTTGTGCTTGCTAAAATATTATCTGAATCGTCTGTCAATCTAAAAACCAATTCTCCAGAAGTGAATCTATCTGAAGGAATATTAAAAATACCAGCGGTAACACCTTCGTTTGATACTGTCAATTGACCGTCACTTAAATTATAATTTGTAACAGATGAGATTGTTCCATTAGCCAATGTGTCTATACCTTGTACAACTGACCCGATTGAAAAAGCACTTTCTGTTGATTGATTTATAATCATTATTGAACACGAATTAACATCATTTCTATCAGACATATAAACAATTTTAGCAGTGTTTCCAGAATTACCTGCAGATCCAGTTATTTTAATAGTTTCATAATTTGATGATGTTGTTCTAAAAACATTTGATGTGCTAACATTTGATAAATTCAATAAAGAAGCCTGTTTGACAAAACTCGTTACCTTAATGTCATCAAAAAAAGCATAAACGTTTTTATTAGGTTTAATACCTTTCGCAACAAAACTTATTGTTTGCTCTCTCACTTTTGGCAATACAGAGATATTGACAACTTTATTTCCTATTGTCTTAATTATTTTCTCAGGTACGTTTCCTTTTTTTAGACCAGACAAAGTTTTGTTTTGAGTTGTGGTCTTTGCTCTTCTATCATTACTTGCAGAATCTCCTGCATCTCTAGTACCTACTTTTACGTCTTCTATTATTTGCTTACCAGACCAAATATCTTCCCAGTCGTTATAATGAGATCCATGACCATTAGCGGTAGGCATATCTGTCCAATTATCGTATTGTCCTTCAAGATTTACCACAACTTGAGGTCTTATAGAAGTATCATACCAGTTATCTGTAGGCGGATCTAAATCACAAACACCAATATAATTTGAAAAAGAATATGGATTTACAGAAATTGTCTTTTGCTCATTTTTACCTAAAAGATTTCCTGTAAGTGGTTGATCTAAAAATGGACTAGATGAAAATGGTAAAGTAAGTATTCCACCATTATTTACGAGTGTGCTATTTTGAGTATTAGCATCAAACTCTAATCTGTGTAAATCACTTTTGAATGGAGGTCTTAAAGTTTTATTTTCATAATCAACTGATATGTTATAATCATCATTAAATACGTCACCAATATTATGACCAGCAAAAGGATCAACAAGAATACCATTTTTAAATCTATCATTATCATTCGTATCAGTGATTGTCAAGCCATCTGCTTCTTTTTCTAAAAGATTAAGAGAGACATAATACTCAAGATTTTCTATACGTTTTTCGAGTGTTCCTATATCTTTCATTGTAAAACGTTTATTATCAACGTATCTTGCTTGAATATCATTCGCATTAAACGTATAGGCAGGTATTTCCATCGAATATAAAGTCATAGAATCTTCATCATCTGCTGGTAATACAGGATTTAAATCAGATACTCCTTTAATGACTTTAAAATTTCTGTCTCTTGTTAAAACAATCTTATCTTTTCTTGGTAAGAAATGAGCATAATCAGTATCAAATGTATAATCAAAATCGGGTAAAACTTTACCTTGAAAAACATTTGCTGTAGTAGTAATATCGTTTGTTCCTGTATCACCACCATTTGTATTAGCGGTTTCAATTCCGATTCTTTTTGGTCTAAAATCAATAACATCACGTAGTTGAAATTTATTTCCTGATACAGGTGATGTATATGGAGGTACTTCAGTATATGGTGTATTACCAGCGCCACTATAAATGTATGAATCAACTGTAAATGGACCTGTACCGCTATGTGTATAGTAATCTACGATTGCGACAACCTGTCCTACTGGTTTATCTTCACCTGGTTTCAATGAAATTTTTCCATAATCATAGAAGTTATCTTTTTGACCAGTGTCAAATTCAAATCTAGAAGTAATATTATGTTGATTAGCGGAATCAGCAATAGATGCAGTGACCATTGAAGTTTTGACATTAGCATCTGGATTAAGTGAATCAATAATAGCGACTAATTTTTTTACATCAGAAATTTTTAAAGAGTTGTTTGCACCTGGTTGCACATTCATTGATGTGCCAAATGCAATTTGACCAGAATCTGCTTGAATTTTATTTGTAGAATTATGATCGACATTTGCAACTGTGGTGTTTCCTGTGACAATTGTTTTCTTAGAAATTTGAGAACCTGCACCACTATTAGTAGCATTTGCACGTTGCATAGTAGCAATTACTTGAACAGTGTGTGATGCAAAATCAGGTGCTCCAGTTGCGTCCGATCTTGCTTTTACAACTAAAGTACCACCATTATTTTCAAGTTCTATTGCTCTTGTATGAGATGAACCTGAAAACAAAGTTGTACCTGATGTATTTGAAAATTCTATGACCCTACCTTGATGTGTGCCTGCCGTAGCAGTTACTATATAATTTGCATCTGCTTCCGATTCAGAAAGAGTCTTTGTAGTAGCAGGATAAAATGCCTCACCAGATGGTGCAGTGGCAGTGCCACCTGAAGTTGAATTTAATGTTACACTAAACGTTCTTTTGAATCTATATGTTGTAGAACTTGATCCTGTAGGATTTAAATTTGCTACGGTAGAATTCTGTAATGGAAAAATTAATGTTCTTTCATCATCATTCGCTTTAAAAAGTATAGTTTCACCTGTTTCAATACCTCCAAGTCTTCCACTTGGATCAACGTTAAACCCATCAGATATTTTATTGTTTGCATCTGATTGAGAAGCATCAACCTTAACACCTGATCTTACATTTTTTATACTAAAATCTAAACTATATGTCGATGTAGCCGTAGTTGGTTGTGATAAAGCACTGTCTAGTACGGCAGTGTATGTAGTTGATGGTGTAAAAGCAGTTTCATTTCCAGTCCATTCTACAATCTTTCTTGTGTCCGATGTTGTGACACCAAGAAAAGATGTATTGACAGTAACTTCAACACCATATAATGTGTTTGCAGTAGGAAATAATTTCGTGGGTTGAGAACCTCCTCCGCCTAATGAAGCCGCCAATCTCACTATTGATGTATTTGCATTTGCGGCGGCTACAGTTCCGCTCACTTTTTCAAATCTAAAATCAAATAAATGTGCATCGTAAATTGCAGGGTATAATCTATGATAGGTATTTGCTTCTGTGCCAGCGGCAATATTCTGAGCAGAGCCAAAATATAAACTATCAATAGTGCTACTTCTACCTGCTCTAAAATCTAATTGTCTAATTCTTGCAGTACCTATCTTTGTATTTGCAGTATCGTTTGGATTAATGGCAATGAAATCGATATTATTATTCGTACTAGAAGTTGGCTCAAGTGCTTTTAAAGTAGGTCTATCAGGATCAGTTGTTCCACCAATAAAATAATCTGTAGGCCATTTTACACAATGAAGTTCTATCAGATCTAATCCGGCCGCACCTGTACCAGTACCTATTGATGCTAAATCTACACTAAGATCAAAACCTGTCATTGCATGAACATCAGTAACTTTTAAGAATGGTCCAAAGTCCATACCTTGTTGCTCACCAGAAACAGTTCTTGTATCTCTACCTTTATCAATATCAATAAATGTTGAAGTAACTGTTTCATATTCATATCCTTTTATATACGCTTTACCAGGACTTAATGCGGCAGTTACTTTTGTATCGACTCCTATTTTTTGATTTTCTGTTCCATCACCTAAAGACGTTCCTGAAGATAATGTCAAAGTCGTATTATTTGCAATCGTAGATATTGTAGCAGTTTTGTTGGTATTTCCAGAAAGAAAAATGACATCCCCATCAGTCAATTGTGAAACAAAACCTGTACCAGAACCTGTAAAATTTGTACATGCGTTAGCACTCGTTCTTGTCGAAGCAACGCCAGCAATCTTATGTGTTTCAAATGCAATCGTAAATGGCTTTACAGTGAAGTCTCCTGATTGATCAAATGTTCTTCTTGCAAGTACGTCACCAATAGCACCATATAATGGATTAACAACCTCCTTTGTTACAATACCACTTTCTACTCTAAGCAATTCAATAAAATCAACATCTGATCGTGCCTCTAATGGATTTGTAATTACCTGAGAATACTGTGGTGATCCTGTTGCAGGTGTTGTTGGTTTTCCTGAAACAAAATATGTAAAGGTTGTTCCGCTGGTTACATTTGCAATTGGAAATCTACCATTATATTCAGATTGATTTGCGCCTGATACTACAACAATTGCACCATCTTCTAAATTGTGATCTGTAGATGTAGTGACTGTTGCAGTGTTTGATGATGCGGTAAAAGTTAAACCTGAAGATACTATTGGAGTGCCTGCTTGAAAAATATTTTTAGCAGATAAAGTGAGATCAACTTTATATCTATTTGCTCCAGGTGCAGTATAGTTTGGAGAACCTAAAGCATTGTCTAATAAAGACGTATCATCAACGCTTGTAATTATACTTTCTACTATTGAGAGACCAATACGATACGTAGGACTACTTTCGTACTTATCAAGTACAATCGTTTGTGGAGACACATATACAAAATAACCGCCAATATAAAAAACACCCTCTTCAATTGAAACTACTGAACCGTTTCCTGAAGCAACCGATGAAGTTAATGTTGTAACATCTTCTAATCCCTCTGCTTCGCCTGCAACATTTGCAAAAAATGTTGTGCCAGTATCTATCGTTTGAACAATTTCATCATCTACAAAAACCTTCTCATCAAGATAGTTAATCATTAATGTGTTAAGAGAAGTTTGTGTAAATTTTTCTGCTTTTACTACAACCGCTCGTGCTCCTGAAGTATTACCTTCTATAATTCTACCTTCAAAATTTGATACAACTATTTCAGTTCCAGAATAATTTGTCTTTAATTTAAGAGAATTTATTTTTGTATTGAGAGAAATTTCACCACCATACACCCTATCACCATCAGAAAAATTATAATCACCTAATTGTTCGATTTGATTTTGAAGAATAGATTGCATCTGTGTAAGTTCTCTTGCTTGCACAGAAAATGCAGGTCGATATAAGATTTTAAAAAACTTTTTTGCTTCATCAAAATCGTCATGATAAGGTGATACGTTGAAATCGGTAGTTAATTTAGGCATTATTATCCTTAAAACTCAAGAACAATCTTGAAATCCTCTATTTGATTTGTTGCTCTAGTTACGTTTGTTCTATTTTCGATATACAATATGTCTCCGCTATATGGTTTCATATCAGGACTTGTCACTCCATTTGCTACTACTGTGGCACTTGCGCCAGATGAATTACCAGTTACAGTATTAACCGTAGAATTAGATACAAATGTACCTTGAACTTGATTCAGTCTTAATTTATTATTATTTAGAAAGTCTATCACCACACCATTGGCCGTACTATTTGATAATGAATCGCCTTGAAAAACTACTTCATCTGCTTGAAAAGTACCGCCAACTTGAGATATGGTTATCTTTGTTGATTGATCTGATAAATCTGATGTAAAAAAAGCATTTGCATTAGCACTCTGTAAAGGATCTCGTACTAAACCAACCTGTCTAAATTCATTTTCAGTTGTAAAAAACCCTGATTCATTTCCAGTGATTCTTGAATCAACCATTACTCTGTTTCCTGCTAATTCTTCAATTGCATTAAATCCATGACCACCAACTGGTCCAATAACAACTTCAGCATTTGCGCCACTTCCATGCGATGAGTTAGCAGAAATTGTAATGCTTGCAGTCGTATAATTCAATCCTTTATTTGTGACTAATATTTCTTTTACTCCAAATGTTGTGTTTCCTGTGCTTCTTGCCTTTGCATCATTGCCATCACCTGAAATAGATAAAGTTGGTGATATAGTGTAACCTGAACTTGTATTTGGCGTTATAGTAAATGCTGTTTCTACTGTCACTCTTCTCAAGGCGGCATCATATGCTGAAATTTTTGATTGCTCTCCTCTACCTGCATTATTGACAACATATAATGTAGATCCAACATATACACCATCTGTAGTTGTATTAGCATCAGTAGCCAATTGTAATACAGTCGTATTTGTTACTGATGCAAATGTATTTTCTTCAAATTTGTATGTCGAAATTATGTCAGAACTTAAAGTTGCTTGTGCTCCTGAAGTGTTACCAGAGACAATTTCTGAACTTGTAAATAATGCATTTGCATTTGGAAAATATACGAGTGTATTTGCACCTGTAGAATAAGAAATAACGACACCTTTATTACCAGATGTTTCCCCAGTGATAATTTCACCAACTACAAAATCTCTCGACTCAACACCTGTGCTATCAGTTGGAGTGGTAGAGAATTGTGCCAAATAATTTCCATTTGATGTTCTATTGATTACGTCTATCGCACCATCAACCGAAGCCTGCTCTACTGTATATTGTAGAGATCCATCATTTATATTACCAACCTTTTTAACTGGTATATATTCTGAGGTTGTAAATTTTAAGGTGTCTTGAGGAGATATAGAATACATAAATTTCCACTTGTAACCATCACTCAATTCTATAAGTCCTGTGCCTGTACCAGTAGGTCTTATTGTTGATGCACCATTAGCAACATTATTTTGAAGACATTTATAAACATTTAATTGGTCTGTTACTACATAAAAATTATTTGCAGATTGTTCATTATTTTTTTGACTATGTGCAGTATAAGCAGTATTGGATTCCCAATCAACTCTTGGTATAATATGACTAACATCAGCAGATGTTATCTTCTTTGCTGATATCATTGATCTCCAATAATCGAAAGAAGAATTTGCCACGGAATCTGTTGGTGCTGGAGGATCGGTTTCATCACTCCAAGCATCTACTTTGCCAATAAAAAGATATAAATTTGTTGCTGAAGATTCACTTAGAGATTCTATAAATTGTTCAGCGTTATGAATTTTAAATTTATTTGTAACTAGATTAGGCATATTATTATTTATGATGTAACAATGATCTTTGGTTCGACATTTGCAAAGGTAGATAATTCTTCCATTTGCAATTTTCCAGATGATGTGTTAGACGTTGTATAAAGAACATTCAATAGTCCAATTCCATCTTCTAATTGAATTAAACCTAAACCATCGTTGTCTGTTATTCCCATGAAATTATTTGTTCCTTCATATTTATTTGACAAAGATACCGTCAATTCCGATTGCTCAAGGTCCATATTTCTTGAAATTTTTAATTCTATATCAACATTTGATGATCCGTCACCAATGACAACATTTGTAGTTATGGCCGTGCTATTAATAATAGATGAAACTTGTGCTTTAATAGAAGTATTTGACGAAAGGCATATAATGTCACCTACTAAAAGATCTTCAGTGAAAAAAGAATTTACACCAATCAACGTATTATTGCCATCATTTAATCCATTAGCAGATGTTGTGCCTCTTAATGTTGTTTCTAACATTAAATGATCTACTATGTCATTATCAAATTTGACAGTTGAACCATCACCAATAGTAGTGTTGCATATAATTGCGGTAGAATTTAAAATACTCAATACCTGCATCTGTTCAGTTCCGCCTTGTAATGTGATAACATCATTTATTGTTAGTTCTTCTTCAAAATTTGTACCTACACCTAATATTAAATTTTTATCGAAACTCGTTATATTTGCGGTTGCTTGTGAAGTTACACCATTTGCATTTGATGTCAAAACAAAATCATTTGCTCCAGTCGAGTGAAGCACTAAAATTTTATTATTAGATGCATCAGTTGAATATTCTTGAACCGTACCGTTTGAAGTTGTGTTCTGCGTTTCAGAATATAGAACGTAGGAAAAAGATGAATTAGAACTCTCTAGCAATAAATCACCTGTGTTTGAATTTAAGGGGTCTATCGTACTTTCTAATAATGATAAATTATTATCTTCATAAACAAAATTAAATCCTGTTTCAAGAGTTAAAAAATTAGATTGAATATCTAACGAATTTGATCCATTATCATTATCCAATATTAAATTATCTTTATCACCCTGAAAAACCTCTTCACCAACATTAAAACTTGCAGAGGAATTTCCAAATACAAAATAAGAGAGTACGTTTGACGATGAACAATTTAAAGTACCTGATAAAGTTTTTTCAAGAAGCATTTCACCATATGATATTTCAAATGCTTGCTCATCATCTATAATAATCTTGGAGCCTTCAGGAAAATTTTCTGGAAAATCTGTAGATGCAAAACCAGTTTCTAATAAAAAATTATCAAAGGTTTCAAGAATCATTACTCCTGAATCATCTTCAAGAGTTAATTCATCTGTCAAACCTTCATCAGATGTTATAACATCAGAATTTCCTGTAATAATAATAGTTCTTCCAGTTCCTCCAACATCTAATGTCTGTAATTTTTCTAATGAGATTTTATGAGATGGTTCAAAATATTGTTCCATTAAAATATTGTCGCCATCTTCTAAAACTAATGTTTCGTCATTTTCAGATGTTAATAAATGATCAAAACCCATTTGCAAAGTTGGTGGTGTTGGTCTAAATTCACCAAAAAGTTTTGAACCGACAGGATGTAATAGATCATAAACCGTCTCTTCATAATCTACAATTTGTTTTCTTGTTCTTAAAGAATAACTATAATCTTGATAATATTCACTATCAGTAATTTTTTTAATAGAACTAGGTCTTCCGTTTTCATTTAAATACTCACCTGATGTTTCACCTACTGCACCGATATTTGCAGTTAGATTGGCATTTCCACCACCCTTATTCGCTAAAGATAATGTAGGAGCACTCGTAAAACCTACGCCAAAATTTATAAGATCTATTTCTTTTACAGATCCTGCGGCCAATCCTGCAACATCAATGACTGCATTATTACCTCTTATGCCACCATCCGCAATAGCAGTACCAGTATTTACTGTTGCATTTGCAGACGAAGAAAAACCTGTAATTTTTTCATTAGAAACAAAATCAATTGCAGAAAATAAAAATCTATCATCCGCTTTATGACCTTTAGGCAATGTAAATTTAACGGAAACATTTTCATCATACTTAATTGTACCTGTAGCAGGAGTTGTTGGAGAACCAGAAACGGTAAAAGTAAAAGTAGAATCAGATGCAACAGTAATTGTTTTTTCGCCATTATAATCAGATTGATCTGCGCCAGTTAAAATAACTTTTTGTCCATCATCTAAACCATGTTTGACAGGAGTAGTAACTGTTGCAGTTGTGCTTGATCTTGTTACGCTTGTGATAGGAAATTGTAAAGTTTGAAAGGCACCTGAAACGTCTGTGGATGTTGATGTGTATTGTATAGTAGTATCTGTGTTAGTAGATTCTGTCGTACTGGCCGCATTGATACCTCTTCGAAAAACAAATGAATTTGTATCTTCTAGTCCATCAGTAGTTGTAGGTGCATTGAATTGAATGTCATATACCGTTGGTATTGTCGTATTAATATAATTTGAAGTATTAACTGTAAGATCGTTTCTTCCTGAATTAAAAGTGCCTTGATATTCTATAGTTCTAGCACGAAATCTTGTTGGATCAGATATACTTGATGCATTAGATACTATACCCAAAAAAGTACCAACTTTGTTTCCAGTGTTAGATGTTATTCTCTCACCTGTTCTAAATACACCAGATATTGCATTCGTTTCTTCAATTGAATCAGGATCAGAATTTAAATTTATTATACCTACTGCAGGATCATTAAACTTTACGATATTGTCTTGAATAATAGAAATGATAGGAGATAGTTCATATCCAAAACCTAATCCAGTTGCTCTAACATTTGCTATTGTCCCTATTTGCAACGCAGAAAATCCTAATGCATCTACTAATCGTGTAGTTCTTAATGATGTTTCTTGTCCAGAAAGACCATAATTTAATTCATTAAATGCCACAGTCGTAAAATTGCCAATTATATCTTCATTAATAGAAAAGGTGAATGTGTGAGCAATGTTACTAACATCTCCAGATACACCTGTACCTCCAGTAGCAAAATTATTTACAGTCAATACGGCAGTATTCACATAACCATCACCACCATCAAAAATTGTGAATCCTGTAATGGCACCAGTCCCTATTTGCGATACTCTAGCCGCTCCATCCTGACCACCACCACCAGTAATCGTTATTGTATCACCTATTTTATAATTTGTACCTGCATTTAAAATATTAATATTAGTAATAACACCTTGAGCGGTTCCTGTACCAGTCGTGCCTTCAAATTCACTTGAATTTATTTCTTCACCAACTACAAAAGTTCCGACTATATCTGTTAAAAATAATTCTGTAACCTCCAATGCACCAGATTGAAATTTTTGAACACTATCTACTGTAGCAGTAGCCGATGATGTTTTTCCTGTTATGATTCTCGATTCAAATCTTTCATTAGGGTCACTTGTAATAATTCTTAAAGTTTTTTGTCTTCTGTAATTACCTGATGAAGGAGATAGAAGATCAACTTTAGGTCTATAAAAATCTAAATCTTGTACATTGAAAAAAGATTTAAAGAATAAATCAAAAGAATACTCTGAACCTTTTGATCTATAGAGATCAAAAATACGTTTGAAAAAATCTCTTTTTTCTGTAGAAATAGATTCATTAACATTAATAGCAAATTCTTGTTGAAAGTATTTTACAATATTATCATCTACAGTATCAATGTCTCTTTCTGATAATAATGATTTTGATGCGAATAATGGATTTTTTTCAAATTTAGATACTGTTGCTTTTGTGCGATTATTTTTTCCTATTATTTCTTCATTTGTCAAAAATTTTGATCTCGTAAGACCAGAAACATATATTACAGTATTAGAAGAGGTCATGTCTCTATCTACAATACCGATGGCACCTGATGTTTGACCAGTGATAGTTTCATTTTTTTCAAATGAACTTAAAATACTTGTATTTGTAGTTTCTCTCGTACTTTCTAGAGTGAGAGTTGTTCCGTCTTCTAAAGCAAAATTTGTATCATCATCTTCTAGTGTAAGTCTGAATTCGTTTTGTATGGTATCAGTTAGTGTTAATTCACTCGCTTCCATCCATTTATAATATGCTTTTAAAAAATTGACAAATGTTTCAGCATCTTCTCTAATAAATTCAGGAAATTGTTGTTCAATTAATGGAACAATCGAATTTATAACTTTATTATTTTTTTCGTCTAAAAGATAATCAGTCATTTTAGTATGTTGATGATGAAGTAGTTGCGGAAGTCGTTGTACTTGTGCTTGTACTTGTTGTTGTCGATGTAGTTGTTGCGCCTGTATCAGTGGCGGTTGTAAGGCCAGATTTCACACTTGAAACATCATTCATTGTTATATTTAAATTACTCTCGCTTATCAATACAACCTGTTCTCTAAGTGGTCTCACATCTAATTTATCAGGTTTTATGATAATATCTAATGTTGAACCTACATATGCTGAAGGATTAAAAAGATTCAAAGTAACTTCACCTTTTTTATAATCAACCGTTCCTTGTTTATCATAAACTATTGTTTTTATTCCATCGACAATTCTGAATACACGAATATCACCATCCTTATCATCAAACTTACAACCAGAACGAGAAATATTTTCACCGTCTAAAATAGTAAATTCTGTTGATGTCACTGCACCTAAATGCCCTACGTGAGGATAATGTATAGGATTGCTAAATTTAATTGAATAATTTAATTTTTCATTGAGAGTTGGATTAATAGATTTCTTGAGTTTCATTGTTACTTCATTACCAACTATGGATGAATTTGTATCATCAATGGCTCTTGTCAATCTAGAAACTCTTAATTCTTTTGAGAACTCTTGAAGTTCATTTTGTGAATAAGAGGTTATTGAATCGATCACATCACGTTTTAAAACCGAATCTGTTTTACTCGTAAATCGTGCATCGTAATTAACTGTTAAAGTTATTATAGGAAAAATGTAATCAATATCTACAAATTCAGGTGTAATAGAACCAACATTGTATTTGTTTAAAATATCTCTAATAAAATCTTTAACGGATGTCGTAATTGCTAAACCTGATTTTGGTTTGACACCGATAAAAACCTTTCCATATTGAGGTGGGTCTGCATTTTCTCCTCCATAAACTATAACCGATTCTGCTTGAGGATATTCTCTTGTAATAATTCTTTTATAATCATTGGATGTAACTGCACGATTTTGCACCTCATAATGTCTAGGTGCATTGAATCTTATATTGTCATTGGTTTCTTCATCTGATCCACCGACCGATGAAGATATTGTAGTGACAGTCGCTCCAGAATAACCTCCAACAGTTGATACTGGTGAAAAAATTCTAGCACCATTACCTAACGTGCCGTTTGTAATATTATATCCGATTATAACTAAATTACCTGTCTTTTCTTTTCTACCTAAAACACCATCTCCAAATCTCACTTGATACGTGTCATCTGAATCAGGTTCAATGAAAAAAATATTTGAAGTTGAATTAATATTTAAGAGATCTGTTGCTAAACTGTATGAACTTTGAGTCGTATTTTCCTCACTTTCTTGTAGAATTACAGTTATTGAATCTGTATCAACTCCTCTATTTGGAATTTTGTATTTGATTGTCTCGTTTGCAGTGTTTGCAACATATCTAAATGTTAATGGTTCTCCTTGCAATAATTTAACGTTTGGAATTGTTATTGTTGAATTACCATTAGCAGATGCCGAGTAAGATTTGTCAGTTACGAAAGAAAAAGTAATCCCATTTATTTCAGTTTTAAATCTCGTATTTTTTGCTATTGTTATATTTGTAGGACTATCATTAGGAGTAACGGATATATTAACATTTGCATAAGAACTTTTTCTTGAGCGTGGAAGATATCCTAACATTTTTGAAAGAGACATTAAAGAATTTCTATTAATAGCACTGTCTATAAACATTTCATTCGCAACCATATTTAAATAAAATGCATTTACATGTGAGTTGTATGCCATCACATCTAACAAAACAGAAAAAGCAGAACCAGTTGCATCATAATCTGTGAATTCATCTTGAGTTGCTAAATAGTTTTTAAAATTAGTTCTTAATTCTTCAAAATCTAATCCTGTCAATCTCAAGTTTGATGGGGAAGCCATAAATTATCCTCGATTTGTTTCTAAAAAAGTCGTAAAAGTTACCGCTTGATCACTTCCTTTTATAGCAAAAACAATTGATATATCATAACCTAATCCATCTCTTTCAGATTTTACACTCACTGTTTTCAATATTGCTCTTTTTTCATAATTTTTTATTGTCTCGCTTATAAGTTCTTTTATCCGTAACTCTGTTATTTGATTTGAAGGTTCAAACAATAATTTTGTCAGATCACAACCAATATCAGGTCTCATATATCTTTCAAATTTATTAGTTCGAATTAAATTTTTTATTGATTGCTTTACTGCATTATCGCCTCTTAACATTGCAATGTCATTTGTATTTGGATTTTTGTTAAATTTAACACCAAAGTCTGTATATTGAGTTGCTTTTAATTTCTTTTTAAGATAATCTCTTGCAACATCATCAAATGAATTGTATTTGTCACTTTGCGAAATATAATATTGTCTTGTTGTATCTTCGGTAGCCATATTATTATTTATTATGAAAGTGTGCCAATGGCAACACCTTTAACAGTTGCGGGTGCAGTTATTGCTCCAGGTATTGGTCCTGGAGAAAAAGCACTTGTATTTACCCCTCCATTTGCAGTGCATACGTCAATTAAAGTATTGACTGTTGCACCTCTATAATAAGTAAAAATTGCGTTTGCAATTGCCTCTGCCACTCTTCTTTGAGATTGTTTAGAAGGATCTGATTGAGAAATTTTAAATGCGTTTTCTAAATCTAATGCCAATTTTGCTTTATTGAATGCCATTAACTTATACCAACGTTTGGTGCTCCTGTCCCTGCGCCTTTAACTATTGCTCCACTAACTGGTCCTGACGGAGTGCAAACCCCACCAGTTGCAGTGCCAGTGACTTCAGTAGTTACAGTTGCACCTCTGACAAAAACATCAATTGCATTTGCGAGATCCTGAGCCATTTTTCTTTGAGACTGAACTGAAGGATCTAATTGTGAAACTTTCATTGCCGCCTCTATTTGATTTGTTAATAACGTTAGATTTAATGCCATTGTTCTCCTTATGATGCAGTTGTAAAAGATCCAAATTCTTGTGCGCCAGATATGGTTCGACCACCTTCGTTTTGACCGCCTGTATTTGCTTTGACATAAAATCTTGTACCTGAACTCAGAGCGGCATTAGGCACTGCTATAATTTGATTGCCATGTGACCCTGTTTTTGATAAAGTACATGCTACCACAGAACCAAAAGCGGAATCATTGTCAATTAAAATTTCATTACCTGTGCTGGCTGCAAAGTGTGATAAATTAATCGATTCATTAAAATGAAATATAATTGGTGAATTAACTGATGCATCTGAAGTTTTACTTGAATTATCACTTGTACCCAATCTAACTTCAGAACCATCTTGATTAAAAACTGATGCATTTATACCTGCAAAAGTTTGACCAGTTTGTACATTAGCATAACTTGAAGTCTGTACTGATGCTAAGTTTGCACCACCTTTTGTCTTAGCATCTCTCGTGATTCTTACATAATGTAAGTCACCTTGTGTAAGATTTAATGATGTATTTGCTAATATTGCAGGTCTAAATTCAAATTTTGTTCCGTTCTCACTAATAGTTGGATTTGATTCAAGTGGCACGCAGTTTGTAAAACTAGAATCTTTTGAAAAAATAATTGTATGATCTGAAGTTACTTGTGAATCTGTCGAATTGACAACTATTGTATCAACGTTCATTGTTTGATTAAATTTAACAATCACATTAGAAAATCTTGAAATGTTTATTCTATTTGAATCTAAAGTTACTATAGTATCATCTGCCTGTCTCATTGAAACGGTAGCACTTAGACCTTGTGTCGTAGTTGTAATACCTGCATTACTGACTGCGGTCATGCTTCCTTTGACACCAGATGTCACTCCAGTTAATATGCCATCAGTAGTATCAAACGCAATATCTGTATTTGAATGTCTCATCGTCAATTTTGCAGTAGCATCATTATATGATATCACTACACCAGAGGCGGCTTGAGTAATAGTAGCATTTGATGTTGTTATTGTTGAACCTGAAGTAAGACCTGTCAAAATTTCTCCAGGAATAAATTCTTTAACAGTGCCATCTTCACTCGTAGTTTCTGTATATTCTATCGATGTTAATGTTCCACTACCAGGAACATGTGCCCTCAAAATTCCTTTTGCTAAAGACGTAGTACCTAAAAAAGTTTCATTAAGAGTGACGGCCGCACTGTTGGTAGTAACAGTAGCGGTTCTTGTTCCAATTGCAGTTTCATTAGCAATAAAATCTCCAGTGGCACTACCAATTGTAAATACTTTTATTGATGAGACATTATCATTTTCAAGAAAATTTTTATTAGCAGAATCGTCTGCAACACCAGTTGTAACTTTTATTAAATAATTTGTCGTTTCTGAAAGATTTGCACTGGGTGCAAACGTGAAAGTATCGTTATTTTCCGAAGTCGTAGTAATAGTTGGCTGTGCTGACATCTGAACTACTGTTTCAAAATCATCAGATGATACCTGAATACTACCAAAAGGATCTGTATTTGTTGAATTAACATTAACTGTAGCAATATTCATACTCTCATTAAACTGAACGATGAATGAATCACCCCCTAAATTTGTTGCTAACGAATCTAAATCTTCTGGGCTTGTTATCTCTGATGCAATTGAACTGTCAATAACACTAGACCCTAAAGAAATTTTTCTTATTCTTGGTGCTATATTATCTACAAAGACTAATTCTTTTCCTGTTGCGGGATTAAAACTTTTTGTACCGGTAGAGAATGTGTTTGTTGTTATGAAGTCTAAATCTGTATTTGTGCCGCCTAGATCTTGAGCAGATGTTTTCACTTTTACTTTATAAGATTTACCACGCAATAACACCTCTGGTACTATTGTAAATAAAGAATTACCTGTATTTGCTGATATAGATTTACAATTCACTAAACCTGTTGATGTGGCAAAATTATCCTCTGACAATTGAACAGTTGCTAAAGTTTTATTATAACCAGAAGTTGTTGATGTACCATTTGCATAAATGAAATGAGTAGCATTTGCTACACTTATTGTGCTTGTATTCATTGATTGACTGAATCTTACTTGAAAGGCCGTTGCTTGAGCGGTAGGACTTGATCCAGTTTTTATTTGTATTCTATCTGTATCTGGTGTCGCTGGTGATCTAGGTTCGTTTGAGACTTCATATGTAAAAGTAAAAGAATCTACTATTGTTTGAACTGTTGTAGTTTTGTTATAATCTGATTGCGAACAATTTTCTATTTTTATTGTGTCACCCACATTCAAAGCATGTATTGAATTTGTCAATACTGTAGCAGAAGATCCACTCCTTGTTATTTCTACTACCTCTAAAGTTCTTGTAATCGCATCATCTGCATCTGGTTCAAAATCTGTAATTGTTGGTGCAGAAGTATTAAATGGATGCACATTATGACTAGGATTTGTGTTAGCCTTCACAAACATTGTTATATCATCTTGTTTTAAAATAATATTATTTGCAAAATTATCTGTACCTTGAATAATATTTGATTCAGATCCTGTAACTGGAACATAACTTAATTGATTTTCAGATTGATTGAAACGAATACTTTTTGCATAATTTGTAGTTTCTGTAGTAGGTAAAAATTGTATTATCTCTTTATTAAATTCTAAATCTTGAAAATTTTTGGTAGGATTTGAAATCGCTTTTATTTGTATATTGGTCGATCTGGCAGTTGTTACAATTTCATCGTCTGCTGAAAAATCTACATAAAAATTTATTCGACCAGCAGTACCATCTGAAGTATCAATACCATCAAGTGTGATTGTATTAGTGCCTACACTTGCAATACTATATGTTCTTTTGCTAAGACCGAACCCACTCACAACGTCATAAACTGTGATTTTATTATCTGAAAACAGGCCGTGATCGATTGCAGTTGTTATAACACAAGGGTTGGCCGCAGTAAAAGCAACATTTATAAAATAGCATCCAGGATTCAATTCATAATTTATTCTTGAAATTTTTTCATGCTCAAGAATTGTAGCAACTGGTAAATTTCTAGCACTCTTTTTTATTTGCTCACCCGATTCAAATTTCAATTCGTTTTCAATAGGTAGATTAATGATAGAACCTTTAAAAGGTTTTTCACTCAAAAATACACTTCTAGTATTATCAGTTACGAACCCTGTGCCTACAGTAAAAACTGTCTGTTTTCCATCATCATCTTGTACGTCAGTTGTGATATTGAATACATACGTTGAATTGCTTGACAATTTTGTTACAGGTGAGATTGAAAATGTTGAATTTGCATTCGAAACTTCAGGTGCATTTAACATTTCAACTTCTATGGTAGCCGTTTCATCCTTTATCAATGCTCCTGTTGATGCAGTCTCAACAAAATTTGGTTTTGTAGTTTGTTTTTTTAATCTTAGACCAAGTGAATCTGCATCTGAACCTAAACCATTATCGCCAATACAAGATAATTGTATTGATCCTCTTTTACCTCTCTCACTTGTTTCAATATCTGTATTATTTGTAAAAACTGATACTGTTTCGACATCTATTGGTGCGTTAAAACTTACTGCAAAATCAGTGTCAATAGGTACAAAAATAGAATTTGATTCAAAATCATCTGAACTTATTTCATCTACATTATAACCATCCGCAGATGAATCTATTGTTTTTCTGTTAAATGCCATTATAGTAATCCAATATCAGAAATTTGAGTTGCGGCAGTCTTAAAACCTGTTCCTAATTCAAACTCTTCTTTAAGCAATTGATTTCCAGTATTTAAAACCGTTGTTAATATTTTCAATTTGTAATTGGTCAGTGATTCCAAATTTTCTTGTGGCTTAACAATTATTGCATTGACAACTTGTATTTCGTTATCATTTATCGTGATCGTTTCACGAACAGGTTGAATTGCAAAAGATAAAGGTGTAGCAGTTTGAAAATTATCTTTAGAAAGTATAACGTTACCAAGAGATACATCATCAGTTCTTGCCGTAAAAACTGAACCGTATTGAATATCAACGTCAAAAATAAAGTCATTATTTTTTGCATCTTTTATTTTTTGTTTTTCCTCTGGTGTCAATATTGAACTTTGATTCTTAAACAGAATTTTTATCTGTGTATTTTTTCTAACATTTTCAGCAGAATTTGCATCAATGAATACATTGTCATTTTCTTCCCCAATTTGTTGTACTTGAATTTTATCTACGAGTGGTTGAACATTTTCTAGTAATGAATTTACTTCTGCAAAATCAATACCCCCATCTCCCGCACCGTCTGTTGATGTCAGTGGTTGAGGATTTTCTTTTTCTTCTGTTTTCTTCAAACCGCTTGTTAATAAAAACTTCTCTAACAACTTTGTATCATTACCTTGTGCATAAAAAACAAATCCGCCACTATATTTTAGTGAATCTAAATCAGACCACGAAAGTAATTGATCTCCGACTGACTCTGGATTTTCTTTTGCTATCAATTTAAGAACTTCACTTGTGATTGTCTCTTGAGCACCTGTTATAGGATTTTGTCTTCTGTTAGTAACTGACACAGGCTCTAAAGAAAATTCTTTCACAGGTTCTAAATTTACATTTTTTATTTTTGCACCTGAAAGTCTTTTCTTAAAACCTGCAACACCATCATTTCCTGAAAAACTTGCACTGTACAATCCTGCTTTATCTAGACCTGATGCTAAAAATTGTAAAAGATTTTGAATATCTTGATTAAGTTGTTTAAGATCTCTGACTAATTTTTCAAAATATTCGATCCACTTGTTTATATCTTCTAAAGCCCCTCCTGCTAAATCCTTTGCAAACTCTAACTTATTTACAATGGCATCTATTACTTCACCATAAATTGGAAATAAATCTTGTATTCTTGTAAATTTCCAATTTGGTATTGATGATCTTGCACCATCTATTTTCATAAGTGTAAATGGTGTCGCTAAAGTTGCATTAGTCTGAACACCTGTGACTTGTGATCCATCATCTGGAACTTTAATATTTTCTTTTGGGTAAGGTTCTATATCTCCAGTTTTTGTGAGTCTTCCAATTTCAATTGTTATCTCTTTCATTTCTCGATATACAATCGTTTTTGATGATTTATTTTTTTCATACGGAATAAATAATTGCGTTTTTATATCTTGTTTTTCAATATCTTTTCCACCAATTTTTACTTTTTTAATTACTGGAGTCACACCAACACCAGGAAATACAGACCAACTCAATCTATCAAAAGGATTTACAGGTATATCAAATTCACTTACAGGTGCGGTCGTTAAAAAATTATGAAGAATAGGAGAACCAACTGTTAAATTTTCAACAAAATTTTCCATAGTCATTTGAAAAGACGGTTTGTTTAAAGATTTTTCATCTTTATAAATGTCTATAGTTTCTCCGTATTGTATTACTTCATCATTAACAGGTAAAACTGTAAATAATGTATCTGTACCACTAACGATTGAAGCCTTAAACTTTATTGCAGGTTGTGTCTGAGGCACATCAGGATTTGCTGGAGCAAACATAGGAAATTCTAGTGATTCTCTAGCACCAGATAAACCTTGACCAGTTTTCAAAACTCCAAAAGTATCTAATTTTTTTCCATCTAAAGCAATGATCGGTGGCACATTAATTGTCTGTTGTGGTGAGGTTGTACTTGGTCTTATCGCACCTCTTACTTTTCTAACTTTAACTTTATTTGATATAACCTGTCCATCCTGAACAATAATTTGAGAATGACTTACAACTTCAGCAGTAAAATCATTAAAAACATGACCCTGTTGTATTATTTGTTCAGGTTCAAAAAATGGAATAGTAATACCGTTGTGCCTGTTATTTCTTGGAGTAAATATTTTTTGTTCAGTAATCGCAGAAAGATCACGTTTAGAAGTTTCGTCTAATGAATAATATTTCTTTTTTAATGTTGTGTTATCTAATGAAATATTTTCTTTTCTTTTTTCTAAAGCATTTCTTTTTGCTTCTAATTGAGATCCCTTTTCTAATGATTTATTATATGCCTCTTTTAGATTTTGACTTTTAGCGATTTCTTGAGTATATTTTCTTCCAAATTCTTGTTGTATAATAAATTGCTCTCTATAGTTTTTTTGAGCCGTTGTTTTTAAACCAGACAATCTCGCTATTTCTTGCTCTACACTAATTGCATCAGGTGTTGATAAAAGATCTTGTTGTAATTCGAGTATTCTACTACTATAATTTGCTATTTCAGAACCATATTCTTGAAATTTTATTTTTGCATCATCTATAATACCTTTTAATCTACTTGCTTCTTGTGTCGCATCGTCTGCTATTCCTGAATCAACTATATTTTCAGATATTTCATTAGATAAATTTAATAACTCATTATCCACTTGAACAGTTGCCTCACCCATGGCAATATCAATTTCTTTTTCAATACCAGATATAACAAGAGGATGTCCTAACTCTATTTCAGTTATCTTATCGTCCTGTAAGTCTGGAATATTTCTAAGAAAATTTGTGAAAAATTTTAGCAAAGCATTTATCATATCACGTAAAGCATGATGCGTAGGTAAAGCAAAAAACCCTACAAATGCTACATAATCACCAGAACCTACTGGTCTTGCTGGATCATTTGAATCACTAAAAGAACTATTTACCTCTGACACAAATTGTGCAGGAGTAAGTGTTCTTATTTTAAAAGATTCATTAAGTGAGTTGATAACTCTTTTTGCGGCATCATCACCTTCTTCCCATTCTTTTGGATTAAGATAATTATAAATTGTATTCAGTGTATTATTAACCCATTCATCATCAAGACTTTTTGTTGAAATTACCTCATTATCTTCAATTGTTATATTTTCATAAGCACTAAAATTAAAACTAATACCAGTTTGTTGAAATAATTGATCCCTATCACCAATAACATTAATAGTTTCAAATTCATTTTTTGAAGGGTTCCATCTTAATTTTTCAGGATTTATCTCATTCAATGATGCGATCATTGCTTCGATTGCCTGTAATGCCTGAGTTGTATCAATGCCAGACTCTACTTGTCCTGATTCCCATGGCCAAACTGTTAATGTTCCGAAACCAATGTTTTTAAGATCTTCAATCGCCTCTATCAATTGATCAATAGCAGGTATGAGAATCAATGCAATTGGATCTGCAACAGATCTTAAAAATACTTTTGTAATATTAAGAAATTGTATTAGCGTACCTAAACCACCAGAAACATCACCTGCAAATGTTGCGATATTTGTCAATACTGCATTTAAAATGGGATCATTTTGCTGAAAGAGTTTAGCCTGATCGAATTCTACTGGTGCATCAGCCATTTAGTATTTCATCCCTTTGAGTTTTCAATTCTTCTAATTTTGTTTCTAGATACTCTAAGTATTTAACATTGAAATCGATTGTCTTTTTCAAAACATTTTCTAATTGCTTGTTTCTTATATTTTGTTCTTCAAATATAACGTCATCTGTCATGCTAATAATGCCTTTAATTTTGTTTGAACTGCGGTTAATGCAGGAGTGTTAATAGGAAAGCCACTAGGACCTACACCAGTGGGAACATTCAAATTTAATAATGCTTTCATTAATTCATCTAAAATTGTGCCTAATGTGCCTATCTTATTTTCTATTGCTATTTTGCCAAAAGATTCAATTTCAATAGTTCCTAAAGCATTCTCTAATGTAACGGAACCCAATGTTGTTGATAAAGAAATGGGACCTAACGAATTCATAGCAATTTGAACTTCTGCATCAACCTCAAAACTACCAAATGTTTTTGAGGTGAAACCAAGTGCAGACATTTTAGATGAGGTTAAAGATCCTTCTGGACCTACATTCACATCAAAACCTCCTAATGGATTAATAGAATTAGTTTCGATTCTTCCACCAAGAACATTTATTTGTTTTCCAATATTAACTTTTCCTGGTATTCCTAAAGTTAGCAACCCATTTATAGTTTCTAAACTGCCAAAGGTTGATGACATCTTAATAGTTTTATTAGAATTGACCGTATAATCTCCAGATGATACAATGTTAAAATTAGATGTATCAAATTGTACTGCACCATCAGATTCAAAATTCATGGTTTTAGATCTAAGGTCAATTTGACCCATGTTGATACCCTGGAGATTATAATTATCTAAACCAAAAGTTTTTTGGTCAATCGGTTTTCCATCACCTGAAGTAAAAATAACATCTGTGCCTTTTAATAAAACTCTACCATTACCACCAGCAACAATGTTGATGTCACCATCGACCGTTGCTATTGTACCACTTCCTGATCCTATCTTTACATTATATGCACTTGACGATGTGCTATCATTAGGACTTGGAGATACAGTTTTTGAAGTACCATTTACATATAAGTCATAGAAACCATTTATATTTGTGAATGAATTTCCTAAAGCATGTGTATTAATATGAGAATCAACCATATCATATTTTTCACCTATGGTGTTATCAACTCTATCACCATCTGGTAAATACTCAATATAAGAAGTTGATCTATGCATTAATCTTAATCGTTCTTTATTAGGTGTATCATCCATCTCAAACAAATGACCACTCTCAGTATATGTCACATGATTAAAAGGATAAGATGGCTCACCTAATGTACCTGTGCTTGCTGGTTGATTTATTTTTTTATCAGGATTTGATGTTTCTATATTTGAATGTAATGCTACTCTATAATCTTCTAACTCTTGATTAATTCTATGGGTTCTTAAAATTACGCTAGTAAAAGGATTTTTTGTATCTGTAAAATCATATTTTGATTTATGTTTTGCTGATGCTAAAATATTAGTTGTAGGCAAACTAAATTCCAATAAACCTTCTTTACTAAATTGAGTTCTATTTTCATTAGGATGTGACGAATAATTTATTATTGATGCAAGTGTAATTTCTTCTTCATTTACTGCATCAACTATTCTTGGTTCGCTATAGGGATCTGTATATTGATTTGTATTAATACCTTTGCGTTTTCCTTTGACTACAATTTCTGCTTTTTGTGCTATGTCATCTCGTGATGCAACAAGATATGCTTTGTGTTTTGCCCAAGAACTTACACCATGTAATTCATGAAGTTTTGTGCCATCTTCTATATTGTCTGTAAATATTTTAAAATGATTTATTATCTTACTTTTGTTAATACTATTTGCACGTTCAATAAACAATGGAGGGCACGGATCATGTTCTCTTTGTTCAGGTGTTCTAGGATCAAAAAAACCTTTTTCACTATTTGCAAGTCTTTCAGGGATGCCTCCTATTGTGCCAAGTACGACTGGTTCTTGGCCCTCTACACCATCTCTAAAAAATCCAAATACATGTGTTCCAGGAACCATTCCAGTTGGTGATCTACCTATACCAGACATTGAAGCAGATGTTATAGGGTTTATTACATCTGCCCATGGCAAATCATCGGTTGGTATTCCAGATCCAGATGTTTTATCATCTGTATGCCATCCAATACATCTTACTCTAACACGACCAAGATATAATGGATCATGACGATCTTCGACAACACCGTAAAACCAAACAAAACCATTCTTACCCATGAATGATTGAGTATCAAATTCTTTGAATGCTTGAGCAAAATTTTCCATTAGGCACTAAGTTTCTGTTTAATTCTTCTACCGATACCGAACTTTTCAACTTCATCTCGGTCTCTTGTTGCTTTTGTAGGCTCTTTAACTATGATACCCTCTTTATCTCTGAAAAGATCTATGAGTTTTCTATTTCTTGGTATGTTGCTCTTTACCCATGTCATTACTTTATGAATTGCTTTTTCAGAAGTATCGATAGTTTGACCCTCTCGCTTGAGTCTGAAATACTCAAAGTCTTGTACATTTTCAATTTTTTTATCACTTGTGAATTCGCTACTCTTAAATTTAATTGTGTTATTTTTATTGTTTAGTACAATATTTACTTGTCCATCAACGCCTCTTGGCAAATTACCTTTAATTACATTGTACATTGATGTGGCGGCACCTGTGTGTGTTCCAATCATAATATCATCTGGTACTACTCTATCTCGTTCTTTATTTTGCTTGACTGCAATATGATAGTTCGTGAGAACCCATGTGATATGAATATCTCTAGGTTGATAACCTGCTCTCAACAACATTGGCATTGCTTCATCAATCTCATCAGTGTCCTTGAATGTTATGTCAAACATAATATTAGGTAATCTGTCAGGTCGTACATCTCTCAAAAGCAATTGAAGACTTCTGCCTTTGATACCCATCTTTTTTACTGCCATGTGTAACTTGAACACATCGTCAGGATTTCTTAGATTCAATCCTTTAAGTTCAGAATATCTTTTCATATCTGCCGACAATTTTATGAATGCTTTTTTCCATTCATCAACATCACGAACTCTGAAAAGATCTTTCTGCATAAATTTTTCAGATGCAAATCCTTTACCTGATCCTGCACCACCAGCAAGAAAAACAATCTGTCCATACCTTTTACCGCCTCCATAGACAATAAGTTTTTCTTCTAATGGTACTGCGGTCTTGAATTGTGTGTAGTTTAACATTTTACTCCTTAAGGTTCTTCACCTGCTTCATCTTCATCATATGTGTTTTCATCTGCTACAAGAGCATTTAAAAAAGATTGATCTGCTCCTGCATCTAGCAATTCTTGTTGAGACACACCAAAAGCATCCTCAAAATATTTTAATTGTTCTGTTAGGTTATCTTTGACTAATTTCATATCCATATAATATGAATCTCCAATAAATTTATGACTTAAATCAGTTACTATATAATTACCTGCATAATATCGATGTTTCTCTCCCTCAAAATGTCCTGATGGTAAATCAATAAAGACTAAATCTCCAATTGTTCTTGTTTGATTTCCTGGTACTCTTATAGAAAGAACAATATTTTTCATCTGTCTATTTCGAGACATGTTTGGAAGCAACCATCTTTCAGTATTTAAATCATAATTGGTTTCACGTCCCATAATATTGGATAATAATTTAACTTGAGATCTAGAATCTCTTTCAAAATTAGTTGTCATAAATTTATAACTTGATTCTGCACTACCATAAGCAAAGTGTTTTTTTGTTATGAATGGGTTTGATTGACCATATACATGTGTAAATTGATTAAAGTTTTTTAAATAATCATAGTCATAAAATTTTTGACGTACTCCAGATTTTCTTGTTTTCTTTTCAGATCCTGCTATACTCTCGCTTGCACCTTCGTTATCTAACGCTCCTACTCTCATCGTTACTGGGTCATATGTTAATAATCTAGAGTTGTACATACCACCGACTAAATTTGCAACGACATTAAAGGTAGATTCAAATTTAAAAGATGTAATTATATTTTCTTCTGATGACAAATCAAAATCTGCACCTTCCGCCAATGCATTAGCAGGAAATAAAACATATCTATCAACAACAGGATCTTGTTCAAATTTCAATTGTTGCGATTGTTTAAATTTTTCTAATGTTGATGCAGTTTCAAGTTGTTCAAGATCTTTAACACTTGTTTTAGGTTGCAATAGACTTTCTAAACTTTTAAAATTGAAACCATCTTTATTCTCATAAAACATAAATTTTGCACCAATATTAGACCCTCTACCTGCTACAGATTTTTTAGCCACAAGATTTATACATTCAAAAGGTCTAAACATACCCATAACCATGTGCATTGGAAATAATGATGAATCTACATTTGTTTCATCAAGTCCATGAATTGGTTTTTGAAATGTTACGTTTTTTTGTATGTAATCATAATAGATGTCACTTACAATCTCATGACCAAATTTTCTATATGATCTTGAAACTTTATATTTTAAATTCGCAATATATTCTTCAGATACGAAAAAAAGTACATATGCCTGTTTTTTACTTTCATCAATCAACTTAGGTGACATATTATACACTACAAAATTTTTATTTTGTATGGAAACGTTGTTTAGATTTTTCGATCCAAATTTGATATTGATTCTCTCTTGACCTATGATTGGAATTCTTTCTTCAAACCCTCCAATATCTAAAATTGTAATATCACCATGTATCACATTATCATTGAGAGATTCATGTATTGAAAAATCTACAACAATACTAGGATCTAATTCAATTTGTTGATCTCTATAATTTGTTAATACAACACTACGTTTTGCTTCAGCAGTTTGTTGATTAGATGGTATCGATTCAGCCATATAATGTTCTTGATTCTTCTAAAATTTGTTGAGCATAAACATCTTCAATAAGAATAATATTTCTTTTAGATTCATTTTCTAAGATTTCGTAATCAAAATTACTTATACTTTTTCTACTTGTAGAGTTTAAATTATCATAAGTTGTTTTATCAACATGAACTGTTTTTTCTAAAATTCGTTCTGTACTAGCGGTAGCAGAAACTTCTGTTCTAAGAATTTGTTCATAATGATGCACGGTATTTTGTGCTGACTGGACACTACCGTATTTTTCTATAATAAATTTTTCAAATTGTTTTCCAAAAAAAGGCCAATCATAATAAACATCAAAAATATCGTTTGCATATAAAATTAACCACATGAAATCAACAGAACCATAATACAAATGTGATAGCGTATCTGGTCTTTCACCCTCTTGAACTTGATATGGATAATACGATAAAACATTAGATAATACTCTTTCACGTATGAAATTTCTTCTAAAAATATCTATTGCCAAATATTCTGTAGATGGTTTCTTTTTGTCTAAATCGTATGTAATCAATGGTAAATTTGTGAAATACTCTGACATACTATCCCTCTAATTTTTGTGCTATGTTTCTAGACATTGCAAAATTTTCTTTAAATGTTATATCCATTTTCACATGTTGAGGAGCACCATTCTTAAAAAATACTTGTTGTCCTCCTTCACCATAAGTTATTTTTAGATTTAAAATTGATGATTGACCTATCTGATGCACAAATTGATTTTTTGTTCCGTCAGTTTTATAAAACTTTATTGTATAAACATGTGGATAATTAAAAAATGCTGACTTCAATAAATTTGTTTGTGCCTCCGTTGCTGGTTTTGTCTTAACATATGATATAGTCGTATCTCTTCCTGCCTCATTATATAAATTAACAGTTTTTGATGCAAGTTCCTCAATTTGATATTTTTCTACATTTTTTTTATTTTCCATATTTGGTTTGTGATAATCAGGCAACATACCTGCTTTTAATTTAGTAATGATACGTAGTATATTTTGTGATTCTGTCTCATTTCTAGGATAAAAATCAAAGGCGAATGCATGTTGTCTTCTTTCTTTTACACCAGCAAACACAAGTGTAGAGTATGGGTTTCCTGTTTTTCTCATTGAAAGTGATGCTACTGATGCAGTTTTATCTTTTGACATTAACAAACTACCAACCGCTTCGCCAATGTTAAATGCCATTCTAGTGTTTAAATCTTGATTGATGTAACGATTGACATTAGGTGATAATTCGTCTCCAACGGTTGTTGCGATGTTACCATAAAAATTTATTGATTGTGAAAGTGGATTATTATTTCCTGAAACTATACCAGGTAATTGTGCTTGTAGTCTTGTTAAGATATCTGAAGATTCTGAATTCAATAGAGCACCAAAAAAACCAAAATCGACTTTTTCATGACTTGCATTATATTGTGTCTTTAACGATCCTTTTGGAAGATATAATGCAAATGCATTTTTTGATTCAAATTTAGATACAGATGTAGTTTGTTCTGTAAATTCAGTTAATGCATCTCTGTTTTTTGAATTTGTGTTTTTAAATTCATATTCTGTTATGACCATAAAATGTTGTACTTCTTCTGTCGCAACATTTTCAGGAAATTTTTCTATAGTATTAACACCAATGCTTTGTTTTATTCTATTCAATTTTTCAACTGGAGTCATTAGAATTCCTCCACAATAGTGTATCTATTGTTATCTTGTCTTACGTTTTCTCTTGTGTAAATTTTTGACTCCGTAAATGTTAAATTTAATATTGTCGATACAGGAGCAGAATTTTTATGAAAAGCAGGTGCTCCTT
>VTLG01002258.1_pt1 | contig 44960 bp, 59 predicted proteins | sample 4694571 | NCBI WGS metagenome assembly VTLG01 (sample SAMN12604809, study PRJNA352737) | marine metagenome | biome: ENVO:00000447; feature: ENVO:00000209|ENVO:00000569|ENVO:01000036; material: ENVO:00002151; isolation source: viral sequences binned using virsorter ...
AGCAGGTGGAAATTTTGTTAAATCAGTAACTAATTCTATAACTGCTGGTACTACTCAAACTCAAGCTGGAGCAACAGCTCTAACTAAAGATATAAATAGAGTAACAACAGTAGGTAGTGATGGAGACGGGGTTAAGTTACCAACAGCAGTTGCTGGATTAGAAATTTTAATTATAAATGATGATGCAGGACAAGACATAAAAATATGGCCTAATACAGATGACGCAATAGACGGTGGTTCTGCAAACGCTGTAGATTCAAATGTATTAGGTGAAGGAACTTCTAGAAGATATATAGCAGTCGATGCAACTAATTGGTTCACAGCATAAAATGGAAATGAAAATACAAGATGTTATTCCAAAAAGTCATATAGATGCTAGAAATCTATGGGACGGATTGTTTAAAACAGCTCATTTTTGGGATGATTTAATAGATAAAGATAATAAAAACGAAGATGTTCATGAGGTTTTGTGGTTTTTGTTAGCTGAGTTACCTCTTAACCCTTTTTATGTTAAGCATTTTTCTATGTTACAACCAGCTATTACTCATGCTTGCATGACCTTTATAGCATCAGCAAAATTAGAAGAAAGTAAAGAAAGATTAGATATATCTCATGTGTTAAGATATGAGCTAGGGGCAGTATTATTACATATTGCTTTAATTATTCATGGCAAACAGTTTGTTATGGATTACGGAGATAAAATATACAAATTAATTATAGATGATAATTTGGAAGATTATTTAAAAGAACAGGAAAATAAATCATGATTTTTAATTATTGGAAAAACGTAATGGGATTTGCCTTTGCACCATTATATGTAAAAGGTAGCTTTATAAAATCGGCAGCATCTATAGCTTTACCAGTTTTAGGGGGTGCTATCGCTGGACCACTAGGCATTTCAGTTGCAGCAGGAGCTGCTGCTGGAGGAGCATTAGGCGGAATGGTATCTGGCGGAGGATTAAAAGGAGCACTTATGGGTGGAGTTACTGGTTTTCTAGGTGGTAAACTTGCTACTAGTGCTGGTTTATTTGGTGGTGGGATGGCTGGTATTTCTAGCGCTCCGAGTAGTCTAGTAATGGGTACTCATGGAGTAGGGATAACTGGACGTACACTTGCTACTGGAGGAATGCTTCAATCTGCAGGAAGTCTTGCTGCAATGAAAGCAAATGTAGGTAATGTTGCAGGGCATCATTCAATGCTTGCTTCAAGAGCAGCCTCAATGGGATCACGAACTATACCTGCTGGTCTTACCCCTACCGGAGCTGGATGTTGCAGGGCATCACTCAATGCTTGCTTCAAGAGCAGCCTCAATGGGATCACGAACTATGCCTGCTGGTCTTACCCCTACCGGAGCTGGTGGTGGTTTTTTTGATAAATTATCAACCAAAGTTAAAAACTTGTTTCAACCTAAAGGATCAGGTACCGTATCTCAGAATATAGGAGGAAGTCAAAGTAAGTTTTTAGGATTTGATAGAGACGCCATTGAAAATATTGCTGCAGCTGGATTTTCTGCATATGAAGGAGATATAAGACAAAGCCAATTAGATGCGTTATCAGAAAACTTGGGTCAATATCAAGATCGATTTGCTGGTCACTACGCTTCGGAAGCTAAAAAACGTATAAGTGCTTTGGCTGAAGGAGAATTACCCGAAACTTATAAATCTGCTCTTGAAAGAGAAAAAGATAGGCTAACAAGATTGATGATTGCTCAAGGACATAATCCAGCAGAAGCTGGAAGAGGTGCTGAAGAAGTAGTAAGAGGAACAATGGATCTTGAACACAAATTTATTGGTCAAGAAATGGATTATTGGAGAGCTATACAAGGTGGTGCTGATACAATGACTGCAAGAATAGCTGCTCTTCAACAACAGCAAGCTTTACAACAACGACCTGGGGAAACTGGACTGGGAGAACTTGGTACTGCTGTAGTTGGGGGTATTTTGGGAAATAAACCAAAAACACCGTCAGTTAATATTAGTTTAGACAGCTTGAAAGTATAATAGGAGATACAAGATGGTAGATACAATATATAAAGATTACCTAAGAAACCAAGAGTCTCGAGCAAGAACAGATCTTATGGGAGCGCAAGAAGATTATACACGAACTAGAGATTTTGAAACCCAAGCTATGCTTCCTGGTAGATTGGAAAAACAAACGGTAGATCTTGATACCGCTAAACTTATTTATAGTAACTTACTAGCTGATGAAACTTATAATGATTTAGTAAGAAAAAATAAAATTAATAGTGTAGAGGCGGCATTAGCATATACTAAAGCTAGGGGTGGACCAAAAGGTGTAGCGGAGGATATGATATTAGAGCAGCAAATAAAGGAAGCAAAGGGTAACGCAGAAAAAGTATATGCAGAGAATGATATGATATTAAATAAATTTGTTCCTCTATATAATATGGCTGAAAATCATTTTAATAATCCAACTGTAGAAGGGCAGCAGATGTTAGAAGCTGCTTATGAACAGTTTATTGGGGAAATGATTGAACTTAATATAGCTGAACCTGGAGCAGGTTATGACTTTGCTACTGGGCAACCCCTTATGGGTCCTGATGGACAGCCGACTCAAGTTATGAGGGTTGCTATGCTTCCTGGTGGAAAATCCCAAGGGGAACCTTTAACAATAGGTAATTTCGACAGTTTAAAAGAACATATGGAGGGTTTTAAATCATTGGCACAAAAGTCTCAAGCTTATTGGCAGCAGGAATTAATTCAAGAGAGTCAAACTGAACGAGAAAGAATTAAAGCAGGAGCAACTGGTGCACCAGATACATATTCACCTAGTGAAATAACTACAATTGTAGAAGATGTAAATCGTAGAATTATGGGTCTTTATCCTCAGGCTTTAAGCGTTGACGATGAAGACGGATCTGTTACTGATAAGGCAGGGTACGAACATGGAAATACACTGATTAGAGATTATATAACAGGAGTTATAGATAGAGCTAAGGCTGACCCCAGATTAAAAGACCAGCCTCAAACTACAATAACAGATGCGGCTATGCAAAACGTTAGAGAATCAATGCAAACTTACGAGGGAAGATATGATCCTTCTGGTATTGGTGATTGGAGTTACAATACCTACATACCTACAGAAGAGTCAGCTAGAAGAATGGGTACAACCCAAGCTGAATATATTTCTAAATTAGAGGCAGTAATTGAACAATATGCAAAAGCTAGGGACAGTGCACAATCGGTAGCAGATGAAATTTTAAATCAAAATTTTACTAACATGGTAACAACTAACCCAGCTCAATAAAATGGCATTTACTTTTCAAATCTCGGGAGAAGAGGAAGAACCCCAGGTTTCTGAAAACCAAGGTGGGTTTACCTTTGGTATATCTGAGTCGGGAAAACCTACTCAATCACAACGTGACCCGTTCTGGGCTGGTGAAGGAGTGGAAGAGGGTGCTACACCATTAAATATTATAAAAAGTATGCCAGGTACCCTGGAAGGTGTGGTAAAAGCTGGGTTTCATTTTGTTATAGCTACTCCCTATGCTACAGCAAGAGCTGCAACAGCAGCTATTCTGGAAAGAGAACTAGATTTATTCCCTGAAGAATTTAATAGAATACTTCATGAAACTGCTGCAGAAACAGATATATTTGGTATAAAACCTTTCGAATCTCAAACCAAGGCTGGTCAAAGATTTCAACATATGTTTCATGAAAAGGTCATGGAACCAGTAATTGGTTTTTTTGAAAAGAAAGCTGACGAAGTATTTGAAGAAACAAATGATCCCGAGTTAGCTACCGCAGTAAGAACTTCAGGAGAACTTGTATCCCTTTTAATTCCTATATTGGGTATCAAAGGAGCGACTAGATTAACTAAATCTGTAGTCGATAGAATTCCTGAGAAACCAGTTATGGGAATGCCATTAGGAAGAGCACCCTATCAAGATAAATCTATAAATCCAATCAATTTTAAAGACTTCAATGCTGAGTATGCAAGAACACTTCCAAAGGGGGAGAAGTATTCTTATCAAGGAGCAAGGGATGCATACAGAGAATTCGATAGAAAACTAAGAGAAGGAAAAGAGTTTCAGGATAAGGGAATAGTAGAAGATACTACTGGATCTGTTGAAGTATCCCCAGCACAAAGAACTATGGATGCTGGAGTATTTTTATCTTCCTTCGAAGGATTGATTAATCCTAAAACTAAAAAACCCTACAATGATTCTTTTATAGCAAGAAAATTTGCGCAGCATGTAGATGACTTTGAACGTCCCGCCCCACAAAAAATAGGAGACCCTTACCAAGTTCCAGTTAAGGGAGAACATAGATATTCTCTACGTTGGGGTAAGAAAAAGTTTGGTTATGCCGAGACCATGCAGCAAGCAAGGGATAAAGGGGCAGCTATACAACATATGGCTAGACTTATTGATTTAAGAAAAAGAACTGGTAAAACTTTAGATTCATCAATTACTCAGCAACAAGCTATTAAGATACTTGAAGAGGGTAAAAGTGCTGTATATTCACCTGAAAGTAAAAGGATATATTCAGAGACTAAGCCTGGAGCTGGAGATGCCAGAGCAAAAGCACACGCAAATAAAGAACTTGATCAATACTTATCCTATGATGGAATTAGTAGTAGAGGAATTGTTAGTAAGGGAACAAGATTTTTCTCTGAGTACGAAGTACTTCAATTAATGGAAAAAGCTCGAACAAATAAAATAGTTCTTGAATCAGAGTTTGCAAAAAAACTTAATCTTAAAGAAAGTATACTTAAAGATCCTGAACTTATGCCTGAATCTATTAAAGAAATGACCAGTGGTAGATTTGATAAAAGACAAGCTGAACAGGAAGCACAAAAAACTCTTGCTAAAGGAGCAAAGGAAGTAAAGGCATTAGGTCCAAAAGATATTAAAGAATCTCCTGGGGAACAACTCGTTCACGATTTAACACAGAGAATGTGGGAAAGAGAGGGGGGTTGGAAAGGAAAAGCAAAGGCATTTGGTGGAAGAATAGGTCCTGATAACTATGGAGAATTATTAACTGGTTTAACAAAGGACAGCGCTACCTTAACTTATGCACACGGAGAAAAGGCTTTACAGTATAAAGGAATGTCTACAAGACAGCAATCTTTATTCTCAGTAATTATTGGTGGAACAATGTATAAATCAATATCTCTACTCAATGAATGGAGAAATGTTTCCCCCACATTTGCTAAAGTGTACGACAGTATTGTTGCTCCTGATTTACATCTTGCTATATATGATACAAAAGGTGCTGTTCGTCGTCCGAGAAGTGCTGATTCTTTTCATACTGAAAAATCAAATATGATTGGAACATTCATGACAGCCGATATGAAGCACAATGGATTCAAAGGATTAAATGAAATATTTCATGATGTTAGACCTGGGTTTTTCCCTGGGGTACAACAAACAGTTAGATATTTAGGTAAGAAAATATCTGCTGCAGATAATTTAAAAATTATTAGAGCTGTTAGAGGACAAGCTCCGATGCCCAAAGGCAAACTTGGGCAAGTCGTTAGAGATTTACAAGAGCTATTTAGAAGATCAGATGAATATATTAAAAAAGTATTTCCTGATCATGAAACGCTTGCAAATTATTTTCCGCAATCTTGGAATCAAAGATACATAAAAAAACATCAAGATCAATTTATAAATGACCTTACTAACTTCTTGGAAGATCCAAAAGTACGTAAATATATGGAAGATAAGCATGGTAAAATTCATGCATCACAACTTGCTGAAGAAATTACTCTTAACATTATTGGTGAAGGAAGAACTTTAGCAAGTAATAACATTAATGCTGTAATGTCAGATATAAAAAGAATGACTGGTACCGAAAGTTTAGCAGAAATAAAAGCTATGGCTAAGAGAGCCAGTGGTGTTGACCATGTACGAGTACTAAGGAATTTACCTTCAGAAACATTTGAAAAGTACATGAAGAATGATTCTTACGAAGGAGTACAATTTTATCTAGAAGAAATGGTTTCTCGAGTAGAGTGGGCCAGACGATTTGGTGAGAACAATGAGTTACTGTATAAAGGTCTTATTGATGGCGTAAAAGAAGCAAACGCTAAGGGAGTTGATATAGAAGGATTTAGAGTAGAACGAGCTTTAAGAATAGCTGAAGCCATGCAGGGTGTATACAAAATGGGTGGACATCGAGGATGGGTAAAATTGCAAAGGGGATATACAGCTTTCTTAAATGCTGCTTTATTACCTTTAGCTACTGTAGCTTCTCTTCCTGAAGCAGCGTTACCTCTATATAATGGTGGAGTTAAAGCTTATGCAAAAAATTTACCTTCAGCATTAGAGACAGCTGTATTATCTGTAGGTAAAGCTATACATAAAGACTTTAAGATAATAGGAAGACCAGATAAAACCAGGGCTATGATTATAGCTGAGCAAATAAGAAAGTCTGGTGATGTTGCTGTAATGGAAAGAATGAATGCTCTATTTCAAGGGGACACTAGTTGGTTTGGTAATGCTGTATTTCGTTTGAATTTACTTCACTATTGGACGAAGTGGTTAAATCAGGTATCGGTTGGAGTTTACGACTCTATGGTTAAAGATTATTTTAAATCTAAAGCCGCTGGTAAAAGAACTGGTTTAACAAAAGGCGAAGAAGTTCGCATGGAACGATTGATGGAATACTATGGATTAGACATGGCTGAAGGTATGGCTTGGTCAAGAGGTGGGGCTAAATTAGAAGGACCATTTTTTGAGAAGATGAAACGTGGTGCTCATATGTTTGCTGAAGATTCGGTACTAACTCCTAATCCAGCTATATTACCCTTGTGGCATTCTAATCCTAACTTAGGTTTTTTAAGACATCTTAAAACATTCCCAACTTTGATTGGTAATAAAGTTATGGCTAAGTGGGGAACAGAAACTTACAAAGGATTCCACGATCAAGGTATGCGAATATCAGGAGGAAGAGCTGGATTATACACAGTAGGTAGTGGAGCTTCAATACTTGCAACAGCTATGGCATCTAATGAAATAATAGATGTTATAAGGTATGGTGGTAGAGAAAATAATCCGCTATATAAGAAAAAATATAAAGGATTTACGGATCTTGAAATAATTGTTTTAAGAGCTGTAGAAAGAGCTGGTATTTTTGGTATGGGAAATTTCATATTTGATTCTGTATTTCATTCATACACAGGTGCATTTGGAGTATTTATGGGTCCAACATTTACAAAAAGTGAAGCTTTATATAAAGCCTTTGCACAAGGAATACTTAAAGGAAATCCAAAGTCATTAGCTAGAGAGCTTGTTAAAATGACCCCAGCATTAAATGTTAATAAGGAAGTAAGAGAAGAAGCTATTAAAGAATTAACAAAGTTTTTTGTAGAAAATACACTTATGGATAACGTTAAGGGTAGGAGAGACGTTAGATGATTTATAAACATCCAGAAACTGTAGTTAAAGCTATAGATTTTGTAACCTATGGCTGTTCAGGGTGGGCTTGTGTTGCTGCTTATGTTGATCACTATTCAACTTTATTTGCTTTAGGAATAGCCTTTTGTTCTTTGCTTGTTAGTACTTATTTTAAACATAAAACTTATAAATTAGAGAAAAAGAAATTAGAGGTAGTTGATGGAATTAAAACTAAAGAGAGTAGCTGATAATGAAGATGCTACCTTTGGTGTATTAATAAATGGTAATATACCTTTTGCTGTAACTCTTGAGCCCGCTTGGGAAGATAATAAAAAAGGTATAAGTTGTATTCCTTCAGGACCTTACAGTTGTAAAAGAGTTAAGTCTCCAAAATTTGGAGATACATTTGAAATATTAGATGTAGAAGAAAGAACACATATATTGTTTCACAAAGGGAATAGTGAACGTAACACACAAGGATGTGTACTTATTGCTGAAGAATTTGGTAGACTGAATGGCAAAGCTGCAGTACTTGCTAGTGGTAGGGGGTTTACTGAGTTTATGTCTATTCTAAAAGAAGTAGATGAATTTGAATTAATCATAGAGGATAACCACGAATGTTGCAAGCATTAATAGGACCGGTAGCTTCCCTGCTGGATAAATTTATTCCTGATGCGGATACTAAAAATAAATTAGCTCATGAGATAGCTACTTTAGCTGAGAAGCAAGCTCATGAAATTGCTTTAGCTCAGATTGAAGTAAATAAAGAGGATGCAAAAGGTAATTGGTTTCAAGCTGGATGGCGACCAGCGTGTGCTTGGGTATGCGTGGCTGGATTTACAGTTAATTTTTTAGTAAGTCCATTAGCTGAGCCTTTTGGAGTGATAGTACCACAAGCTGATATAAGTACAATGATGCCTGTGTTATTAGGTATGCTTGGATTGGCTGGTGCTAGAAGTTTTGAACGTGTTAAAAAAGTTGGTAAAAACTAAAGGAGTATAAAATGAAATTTGATAAACTACAATGGATGATTATTAAAGATACTGTAATGGATGTAGTAGAATCATTGCCTAATATTATCTGGTATGCAGGATGGTTTGTTATTGGATTTGTAGTCGGTTCTTGGTAAAATGGTTGGTAGGTTACACACACTTGGCACCCAAAGTACCAAGGCACCTGATTTATTTGACAGGTTAGGAACAGCGTTACAACAAAGTAAAAGTGAATCTAAATTTAAGATTACTAAACTTGCGCCCGATTTAGAAAAGATATTTATAAAAGATTTTACCAACTCCCCTTGGTATAGAGATTTTATAAAACGTAGTGGTGGAGAGAAACCTGATATTGGTCCTAATTCTGATTATGATTATAGGGGTGCTTGGTTGGATGATTTAATTAATCCCGTATCACAGGATAAACCAAATCGGACATTAGATTTAACTGCTACTGGTCCAAATGCTCATGGATATTCTAAAGATTCTAGAGGTAAATGGTTAAAGAATCCACAAACTCATAATACATCTTGGAAACAATGGTATAGCGAGATAACGGGCAGTGATCCTGATGAATATAATGTATCAAGAGAAGATGCTGCTGCTATAATAAAAGGGCATATAGAAATGAGAAAACCACAAGATGATACTTGGGGTCCTTCTAAACCAGCACCAACTAAGTATTATTAATATGTCAGACGAAAGTTTAGCTAGAAGTTTAGTAAATAAATTATATGGTACTGCAGAAATAGGTGCTATGATTGGTACTGCTGCTTTTACTGAACCTTTTGCTGGATATAAAGGGTTATTTAATATTGGTCGTGGTGCTGAGCAAGCAACAGAAGAGATTGATGCCTTTCGACATAAATATACATATTCACCAAGATCTGAAACTGCCAGGGGATGGTTAGAATCAGCTGCTCCCTATATTGAAAAAGCTGGTAAGTGGATAGATAGGAAGGCAACTGATTTAGAAACTGCAACTGGTGGAAAAATACCAAGAGAACTTACAAAAGGTGTTACTCAGTTTACTTTTGAAATATCCCCCATCATAGCTGGTAAAGGAATTCAAATAGCTAAAAAAGCTAAAGCTAGAACTAAGCATATTGAAGATGTTAAAAGTACAATAGGGGATAAGGGGCCAGTACAAAGAAATATTGAAGATCTTATACCTTGGGAACCAACGAAAAATAAGCCATTCCGAGCGGCAAAGTATCCAACAGAACGAGGTGAGGGACTCTTATATACTGGCGGATTCAAGTGGGAGGTAGACCCTAAAACTGGTAAAGCACTATGGAAACCTATAACTATGGGAGGAAGAGAAGATTGGTTAAAGTCTCCTGGTGGATATTTCACAAACGCTCCAGAACATTTTGAGAAAGGGTACTATGCCTTGGGTAAGGGAGGAGTTGATACGACTTATGGTTCAGAGCTTCCTTGGAGAAAAATGGGCGGTAGTACAAGCCATATAATAAAGACAGACTATAAAAATATTATGCCTAATCCAAATTATTTGGGGAAGGGGGGTGCTAGAAGTTTTGAAACGGGCGTAAGTCTTCATGATAAAAAGTTTTTTAAGCTTACCAACCGAGAAAAAAGATATTGGAATAAGAAACATGATGAAGCAAAACAAATTGCTATTTCAAAAGGAGTTCCCGTAGGTAAAGATCAAAGTTTACATCAGTATTTCTACTCAGTACATGGTGGTCTAGGTAAGAGAAGGCGTGATACAAGAGAGGTTAGAGACGCAAAATATAAAGAAATGCACGACATAAGAGAATCATATATTGCGGCTGGTATTGATGGAATAGATTTTGGCAGCTCTACTGGTGCTGGTCTGGCTATGGATGGACATGAAATAGTAGTATTTAATCCTAAGGTAGCTGAATCTATACTACAGAAAACTTGGGCAGCTAAAGTAACTCCAGAAGCAGTTGAAGCCGAATGGAAAAAATTAAAAAAAGAAAATCTAACTGTTAAAATGCCATCTTATGATACATATAAAACTAAAGCACTGGGTAAAGAAAGATATGATGATCCAACCCGAGTGGGACTTACTAAATATGAAAGTGTAGAGCAAGCACTGAAGGACTTTAATATGGGTCCTACTGTTGGTGCGAGAGTACCTGATCTTGATAATCCTACAGAAGCTGGTTTCCGTCTTCTTGATGACTTAGAAAAAAAATTAGCTGACAGACCAATTGACCGTTCTCAAGAGATTAACGATGTAAGAGACTTAAAACAACAAATGAGAGTAAGACAGGAAATGCTCACGGGAGAAGGAGGAGTTGAATTTCCAATGGAAGTATGGAAAAGTGAAGGATATTATGATATTTTCTTCCATTCCAACAAAGTGGTGCCAAGAAGGAAACTAAGAACAAAGCCTGGTGAAGGTGGAGTAATTCCCAAAGTTGGAGAGGGGGGACCTCCAGGAAAAAGAAAGCAACAGCAAGAAAGAATAGCTGAAAGAAATAAAGCAATAGCTGAAAGAAATAAAGCAATAGCTGAACAAAGGAAGAGAGATATTGGTGAAGTAATAGAAACAGGATATGATATAGATCCTAGAACAGGATCTGCAGTCTACCATGCAAATACTAGTCAAATGATTAGAGATGATATAGCAGGTAGTCTATATACTGATCAAGATTTAGTACCGGGATTTGTAGATTTTAATAGCCTAAGAGGCATCTATGTCAAGCATTCAAAGGATACACAAAAAATATCTGATCCAATGAAAAGAAAATTGAGAAACGCAAAAAGAAATGCCGCATTTAGAAAAATAAGTTATATGGATCATATAAGAAAAAATGCAAGTCGTAAATATTATGAGATTAGAAATCCTGAACTTATTATATCAAGGGCAGTTAGTGAAGGCAGATTGACACCTGATTTTAAAATAAGAGAAATAGAACATGATCAAATTATATTAAGACGAAGACATTTAGATAAAACAGAAGAACTAAATCAACAAACAAGAGATATAGATAGAAGAAGAGTGATAAAACAAAGGGAAAAAATAGAAGATAAATTGGAAGAGTTAAAAGCTAGAAAGCACGAAGCATGGATCGATAATGCAACAATAGAAGCTATTATAAGGAATCGGGATCCCTTTATACCAATTGACCCTTCAGCAGCTTAAAATAATTTTTTTAAAATTTTAGCTCTGACCACAGTCCCCTTAAGTATTTCTGAATTACCCCCATGCCCGTCATCATTAGTAATAGTATTCATTACATGATATCTTATATCGTCTTCTTTAATTAACCACCCAACAGTTTTAGCAAGTACTGGTAATTTGTCAAGTTCTTTTTCTTCAACCCAACCACCATCTCCTGAGTGATCATACCATTCGATTACAACTAATGGATACTTTTTAAATTTTTTATCTTTCATCATAAGTTGTTATATACCCCATTCATCATAAGAATAAATAATAATACCTGCAATCCAATTAAATAGTAAGCTTTCTTTAAGAAACCCCACCAAGCCCATACTATATCACTAAATCCATTTATTAAAAATCCTTGCACGTAGTATCCTTCTGATATAAGATATACTCCTAAAACTGTAGTAATAGTTCCAATTATTTCATAAAATTTTTCCCACTTATGGGTGCTTTTAATTACATAACTATTCATCACTTATACCTCACAAGCATTGCCTGTACAAGCCAACTGCTGTGAACTACTTGTGTTATCAGCTTCCTCAACTAAGAATGACCAATCAACTTTAGGTGTTTTGCTTAAAGCTTCTTCATATTCTTCTTTAGTACAGTCAGTATATGGAGCTTGTTTATATGTACCACCATCGTAAGGTAAAAAAGATATTCCACTTACAACATCAAAATGTTTGTATACCCAAGCACCAACTTCCATCCATTCATGTTCTCTAACGTAAGCAGTAATAGATGGTTTGTGTTCACACCAATTCTCTTGATATACTAACCAATGCTCTAATTGTTCTATAGCTGTACGTTCATTTCTAGTAACGGCTCCTCTAGGACTCTTGCATCCAAACGAGAACACAGTTGTTGAGTTTTCTTTACCAAATGCTGGTTCATTAGGAAATCCAAATTCTTTCATAAAAGAAGTCAACGGGTCTTTATTATCTTGGCGCACTGTTCGTATATAGTAACCATTATGACGAGGGTGTATGCCACTAGCAGTATTGGTAAGCTGACTAACAGTACCACTAGGCTTAACACAAGTAATTGCAGTACTTGGATTGATACCCAGCCTATCCGCCCAAGTTTCATTCGTATCGATTGCCACATTTTTCATCTCCTTAAGCCATTTCTTAGTTGTATCTTTGCAAGTACTAAGAGTTGGATGATCCATTATACCAGTTAAAGATACTCCAAGCAATGCTTCTTCTTCAGTATTCTTTTTCCAAGAAGATCTTAAGTATCTAAAGTCAGTTAAGGTAGCTTGCATAGTACCAATTATAGTAGCTACTTCTACTTTCTTTTTCAAGTCTTTAAGTGTATCCTTAGGTCTAACTATTACCTCAGATAAATTACAAAATTGATTAGGTCTTAATACAATCTCAGAACATGGATTAGTACCAAATTCCCAATCAGTATCTCTTCTCTCTGGGGAAAACTTTTTGGATGCAGTTCTGTTAAATATACCACGTTCTCCTGAACGACTTAGATATAATGCTTGCCACTCTGACATAAATTGAGCCATATCAGGGGTCTCAGTATAACATGCTGAGTTATTAGCTAACGCCCTATGTCCGTTGAGCTCCCACCAATTTCCAGACTTAGCTATTCGCATCCTGTCATCACTGAGATTAGATAAAGAAATCAGCGCTGATCTCCTTACTCCCCCGACCACGACTATATCACCAACCTTACAGCAAATATCATGGCATTCAATGCTAGTTAATTTCCTCCCTTTGGCATTACTAAAGGTATTCACAGTAAACTTAAACAAATCTTCTAATGGTTCTGGGCCCGAGGAACGCCCTCCAAAGGTCTTTAATCTCGCCCCAGCGGGACGAACTTTTGAAACGTCCCACGAGGGTATCCTGCCCGAATAAAGCAGGGATATGAGCTCTCTGTAAGCGCTAGCCCATCCCATTTTTGAGTCCGTTACATGTATTACAGTATTGGTATCATGAAATTCTTCAGACACTTGTGGTAACTGATTAATAAACTGTCTTTCTACACTAAATCCTACTCCAGTACCGCACATTAAGATATACATTATCTCATCGAATGCTCTTTGGTTATCTATAGGTAGGTAACTACAATTAAATCCAGCTACATTATCCCTATCTAATGCTTTTCCAGCAGTCATCAAACATCTCATAGATGGCATAACGTCTAAATTTAATATAGCATCTTTTATTAATATTCTAAATTCTACCCAGTTATGTAAATCAAATTCAGCTTCAAATCTATTAGTAAAAAAATTTACGTATCTGTCTACAGTTTCTTCCCAAGTTTCTCTGCGCTTTTTATCAGGTAAGTATCTAGCGTACCTACTTAAATGTATGAACTGTTGGTACTCAGTCGGCAGGTTCATATTTTTTTAACTCCTCTCTCAAATATTTAATAAATAAGTCATCTCTTTCTTTTTCTGGTACATTACTTGTTAACCATTGAGCAGCAACTACTGCATCTTCGGAAGTTAATTGGGCAAAAATTTGCGCTTTTCTTCTTGGTAGAAATGTTCTGTCTACTTTGCTCATTATAAATAATCCTCCTTAACTCTATCTATAGAGTGTTGAGTTATATCAATAGTTCCTTGACCAGTGTGAGTTAGCATAACTAATCCTGCCCACCAATCACAGGTAGCTTCATTTCCTTCCATGTAATCAGGCATATAATCTGCATACCACCCCACATTACAAGATTGTATTAAGGGAGATATTGTAGTATCATCTGCTGTTCTTTTCATAGTGTGTACCCCAAATCTATGAGTATGTCCAAATACTATTGAAGTATTATGCGTCTCAGTAGCTCTTTTGGTAACGTATTCTCCACTTATTGGTTGATTTACTCTTCTATTCATTGGTGCGTGTGTGAACGCTGTGCCATCAATGTACACGTATTGTCTATATTCTACTATATTCCACTTGTCTTTACCAGCCCCAACAAAATCTGTCTCTGGTATAAATCCACTTAACTCAGGTTTGTCTAAGGTATATCTCCAAGTTCTAACTTCATGATTTCCTAACAACCAGTGTCTATTTGGATTATACTTCTTTGTCTTCCATCTAGCTTGCTTTTTCCACAAGTTACGTATAGGTTTCATTATCTTTTCATAGGCTTCTATACCTGAATCTATATCATCTTTTAATCTTTTGCCTTCTTTTATCAAAGGTTTGTTAGTATCAAAAAAGTTTATAGAATCTAAGTTCATAAAGTCGCCTATCTGAACTATGTTATCAGGCTTATTTTCAACAATGAAGTTTCCAAGAGCTTCGAATCTATCCTTATTATATTCAGGACCATCGTGAGCATCAGGAATCACCAGGGTCGTAGCATATTTCCTCATATTCAATTTCCTCATAGTTTAAGTTAAGCTCTCCACGTAAGTAGAGGCTGTTGATTATGTCAAAAGCCATGAGCACAGATATAACCGCGTGTTCTCCGCATTCATGGCAGTCTGCCATCTCGTTGTCTAATCCTTTTTTAGACTTACTTCCACATCTGAAACAGTAATAGGTATCTTCTTCTCGTTTATCCATTGCTTGGGCACTTCCGTAAAACTATACTTAAAGCCATGCCTGTTGCACCACTCAGAATACCTTGTCTTGGATGTTTTGTGTAATTTGTTATCATATTTAAACACAAACCTAATATCCAAATTAGGTTGTTGCTCCTTTATTAGTAAATGTTTTGCTCTGTCGTAAGAAGTAAACCTTCCTTTACCTTCAATTATAATTCCATTGGGCAAAACCCAATCAGGTTTATATGTATGGATTTTATAAAATGGTATTACAAGTTTTTCGTATCTGGCTCTAGTTCCTTCGTAAGAAGTAAACCTTCCTTTACCTTCAATTATAATTCCATTGGGCAAAACCCAATCAGGTTTATATGTATGGATTTTATAAAATGGTATTACAAGTTTTTCGTATCTGGCTCTAGTTCCTTTTAACTTTTTAGCAATTTCTTCTTCAAACTTTGACCTGTATCTGATAGCCATTTTTTAATATCCTTTTGTGACAGGACTTTTCTAAGTTGATGTGCATATTTCAACTTTTCTATATCCTTTACGTTAGTCTTACTAACACCTTTCCAAAGTCTTTCTATGCCAAGTTTATCTAAGGTGTCTTGTGGATCATATTTCTTATTCATAGCTTTAGGTACAAATAAATTATGTAAGAAAAAAATGATATTGCACCACCAATAGTTAAGTAACAAAGTAATGTTGCAAATATTTCTTCTAGTTTATCGTTCATTTCTTTTTTTCTCCTAAGGTTATTAAGCGTCTAGTTTCTTCTAAAATTTCATCCCAAGTCATGCAATACTCATTGCATTTATCCATTCCCTTTGAGGTATTACTAAAGAAGTGTTCATATTCTTGTGCTATTGCTTGTTCATATTCATCAATAGTGCTACACCATTCTAAACACTTCTCTGCCCCAACAGGTCCTAGTCCTGGAATACCTTCTATGTTATCAGTAGAGTCTCCGGTAAGTATTTGTACGTATTTACTATGAATGCCTTGTTCTATAGATACATTATATAACTCATCTTTAACCCAATTGTAATGCCATCCAGCAACTTGATCTAAATCTTTATCGGTACTAACAATACAAGTATCTTTGTCTTGTAAATTTGCTAGAATATCATCAGCTTCTAAACTCTCTTCTTCTTCAGCTTTCCACACGTTCTTCAGATATTCTTTTATCTCACTATACCAATGAGGTTTATGAGAAGGATCTCTATTGCCCTTGTATACTTTTATAGTGGCAATGTCATCTCTAAAGTTAGTAGAACTGCTAAGAAAAACTTTCATTTCTACATCCTCAAATTTATTAGATAAAAATCCTTCTATTTCTTTTAGCACAGTTTTAACATTATTAAGAGCATTCTCAACAGGTTCAATAACTGTATCAACTACTACAGAGTAGTCGGAACTTTCTTGTCCGTTCTCTTTTTTCCAAGCAAGCATATCTTTTTTATACTTAAACTTAGGTATCTCTCCTTGAAAGAGAGGAATTGATAAATTATATATTTTACCTTGCGCAGCAAAGCCACACCTGTAAAGTATAATGTCTCCATCTATTAATGCTTTCATCTTAGTTGATTAGAATCTCTGATTCTTCCTTCTGTTCTCTCTTTTTTTGATCAAACTTATCTCTCCAATTATCTAAGCTAGCCTGCATCTCGTGTAGACCTTCATATCCTTGTACTAAAAAAGGTACTTCGGCCTCTACTACGTCAGTTTCTTTGTTTACTATTGCATAAACTAAGTGACCATTCACTTTAGATGCTACTGACTGCTGTACAATTAACTTATAATCAAGAGTTTCGTCTATGAATCTGCTATTCATAATTTGTATCCTCTTCTAGTAAATCAGCCTGAGAACCAGAGGAAGGGTCATCATAAGACCCTTCTCTAGCTTCTGTAGCTTCCAAGAAAAACCTACGAGTGTAAGAATCAACTAGTGATTCAACTATTTCAGCTTTCTTTTTAGCATTAGCTCCTAATGTAACGGCACCTGAAGCAATCATTAAATCTGCCATAGCAATTGCTCTTTGAAGACACGCTTCATATCTAATCTCTTTGGATCTGAATCTATCTTCTTCTTCCTTTTTAGACCAATAGCCATCTCTAGAAACAAAAGTTGGCTCTGGTCCAGCCGCCTTCTTTTCTTGTGGCTTCATATTGCTATTTTCAGAAGCATCAACTACTTCCACTGATTTTAAATCTATATTTTTATAGATTCCTTTTTCAGTATATACAAATTTAATGGTATTACCTTCCTTAAAAGGTAGTTTATTTACATCAAAGCCAGCTCCGTACCAAGTACCGCTTATAGAAGCAGATACTCCTCTGCCAGCTCTTATGGTCTCTACGACCCCTTCTGCTGTATTCATATTAAGACCCCCAATGAGTTCCAGTTTTAATTTCAGCTTTTAATGGTATGTTAAAATCAATTCCATATAATTTCTTCATGTATTTTACAGGAAAGTCCTGTAAAGATTCAGACATCACATTGATGAATAAGTTCCGTTCATCTGGATGAATTTCACAAATAATAGAATCATGTATAGTATTTGTGATAAATGACTCAGCATTTGCTGATTTAAGGCAATGCCAAGCATGTACTAGTGCCGTAGGTACAATCTCAGCAGTAGCCAAGTATTGTACTGGGTAATTTCTAACTGATGTGTTACCCTCAACGTAACCAGTATGTGTAACTCTCAACGAGGGAAAGTAAAACTTCATCCCCGTAGGAAGAGTTAATTCTTTATTAATTACAGCATCATCTACCCATTTATCTTGTTCTCTAGTAATTCCCCCGTATTTTTCAGTAAACGTTCTGTAATAACGTCTCTCAGATGGTGTTCCGCTTGTTCCACCATAGAGTGGCTTAAATGTATGTGCTTTTGCATTTTGTCGTGCAATTGACCTGTCTCGTTCTCTTGGATATATAATATCAGCTGTGAATTTATGAACATCAAAATTTCCCTGTATGTCTCGAAGTCCTTGATTATCTTGTCCATACCAAACAGCGACTCTGAATTCCAATTGTGCTTCATCAGCTTCACCCACCAACCAGCGTGGTTTTCTTGCTCTAAATAATCGTTTAAATCCTCGATCCACATTTTGGAATTGGCACTTGTATGTTTTTCCAGTACTACTGTACCTGCCAGTAGTAGTAACTGTTTGGTTGATAGCTGCGTGTAGGATTCCTTCTCCTTGCTCACAGCATTCGTTAAACTTTTCAAGAGATTTCGTAACTTGTGCATTTAATTTTACCTGCCTTTGTTTTAATTGTATAAACTTCTTTTGTTTACTAGTCTTTGGCTTCAACATAGATATTACTACCGATGAAGCACTTCTTTCTCCTTTAGGAGTTGTTATAATATTACCATTATGATCTTTTGGTAAAGAAAAGCCAAGCTCATCATATATAAACTCAGCCATCTGTTTGTTACTTCTTGGGTTAAGACCACCAGTAAATTCATCCAGCTCGCGCTCAACTGCTCGTAAATCTGATACACAATGTTTATATACCTCCTTAACTTTAGAAGTATCTAAACACATGCCATTAAATTCTATATCAGCAATAACTGGCACTTGTAAACATTTTGTGTAAAAAACACGTTCTAAGCCATTTCTAAATAACTCCCTACGCTGGTGCTCGAATAATTTGTGGGTTTGCTCTACATCCATCTTAGCATACTTTCTAAGCCAATTTTCAGGCATTTCTGAAGGGCATATTCCAGCATCCATCATAGCACTAATTATTGATTCTTTTCCTCCGAGTCTTCTTCTTCTGAGACATTCCTCCAATGATAACCTTCCTCTTCTGTTGGAGCGAAGTACATATTCTGCCAGTTGCGTACAGTAGGGAAGTGCCTGTTCAAGTCCGACTCCGAGGCGCTTAAGCCATCCAAGCTCGAATTTTGCATTGTGCGCAATGATGAAATCAACGAGTTCCAAGTCGGCAAGAAAGTCTTCGATATGTCTTGGTTCGGGACTTCGAACGAGAACTCCTCGTTCATCTTTGTTCCTTTTCCATGCAATGAGTAAGATACTGTTATTTTCATTTAACGGGTCTCCTTTATCTAAGTTAGTAGTTTCAAAATCGAATACCAAATAATTATCTGATTTAAATATATCAGGATTAGGATCCTTAACAAATTTAGGTACGTCAATCATCTCAATATTGATCTCTCTTTATATGCTATATCGGGTAATGGTTTTTTGTGTGCCATATCGCAGATTAATTCTTTATAATTGTTTAAATCTGAAAAGAATATCTTGCCCTCCACTACTCCAAACCATTTCTTGTCATTAATTTTAAATAATAATGTTCTAAATTTTTTTGTTTTTATTTCAATCCTGGTGGTAGGCTCAGGCACAAAGTTGTAGCTTCCATCAGAATATTTAAAATATCCGGTCATAAATATTATACATAACGTATCAAGCATTGATGGATGTTACCTTATTTGTTTTAGTATCTACCAAAACTGGAAAATATAAATGTTCCCCACTAAGTTTATTCTTAGGAAGAGATATCATTCTCCACGATTTGCTGTCGTATTCTTCATTAGAACCCACACCAATAATTAAGTCCATCTGGGCAGGCATTCCAGTGTTTGAGAAATCTATATCACCCATCTCTAGTCGCAGTTTATTCGTTCCCGAATCTCCTGCTTGGGTAACTCCGATAACTAAGATATCATTCTTCTTAGCTAGATTTCTTGCAGATGTAGCGGCTATCTCCATCTGCTCTACCCTACTTTCTTTACCTACCCAAATGTTACGGAGTTGGTTGATTATAACAACATCCACCCCGTGTTGGTCGATTAGACTCTGAATATCCCTAAAAGTTCCTGGGGATAATGATTTAAGTATTAAATTATCGTAGCCCTTTTGCTTTACTACGTTTTCGACCTCATCAGGATTATCAATAACATCTACTATAGGTTTTTCTGCTAGTCTGCAGATGAGTCTAGACATTGTTGATTTCGCTGGGTCTTCATTTTCTATAAATAATACTTTATAGCCATCATGTAACAGACCGCCGACCATGTTAATAATAAATAACGACTTGCCCACTTCAGGTCTACCAAAGACAAGGACATTATTCCCTCTCATAGCTCCGTTCGTGGCTTCATGCAATGCCTTAGGCCACATTCTAATTCTGTTTTTATTTTTTAACGATTCTACAACTTCAGACACGCTAGTACTTACAAGTAGACTTTCATCTTCATCATCATCTTGTATAGACGTTTCGACATCTTTGTATTTTTCCATTAATTCTATAGCGCCGTTTCTTTTTTGTGTCAGCAATAATGATGATAGTTCTCGCGCTATAGAATCTTTTTTCATAGCAATAACTTCGTCCAGTAAGTTTGCTGACGATATAGTTTCATTGAGAGTCTTTAAAATATTTCTGTACAAATCTATCTGTTTCGGTAGTTCTCGTTCTATGCGTTTCTCAACCAACTCTAAGTCAACTGAAGATACATTCATATCTTTGTCATAGAAATCACAGACAATATTATAAATATATTTAGCTGGTTCAGAGAAAGAGTCTTCAACATTTAGTTTCGACAGTTTGTTAAAAGATTCTCTATCTTTTATAATTGAAGATAATATTTTAGATTCCATAATTATATTATATTATATAATGATTATATATAATAATATTACAATTGTAATATTATATTAATAATCAATATGTTATAATGATTATAATAGTTGGACTAACTAGAAGGGAATAAGTTCAATTTATTTTTATAGGAGTGATAATTTTGTTTATTAATTCCTCGTTACCCATATTTTTTGGGTCTTTGTCAATAGATATTACTTGACAAGAATTAAAAAACAAAGAATATCTTTGCTTAATTTTTAAAGCGTGTACTGTTGCGTCATTATCTAATACAATAACTATATTTTTTCCTGAGAAAAATCTCATAGCATTTGTAGGTATAGAATTAGATAATAATGCTACGCATTGTACGTGCCTAGCTACTCGTATTGAACTTATTATATCTTCTACTAGTACAAATATACCGTCTACATCATAATTATTACGATAAGGAAAACTTACATTATAGTAATTATTACTTCTATTAATCCAATAAGTTCTAGATTTAACTCCATCATATTTCTTATTAGATAATTCTTTGTAGTAACGAGATACATACCCTTTAGTATCACCATCTTGCGATAATATAGGATATATAACTCTTTCGGTTCTATTACACCATTTTATTTTATTTAATATAACCTCCTCATTAGATAAGTTAAATTTATTACGCAAATACAAAATTTGTTCTTCACTTAAATTAATAATGTGCGACTCAAAAGGGTATTCCTCAGATTCACGAACAATCGAACTAACAGGAGTAAATTTACGATTGTCCCACTCTCCCAAATTACTGGGAATAAATCCCTTAGAGTCGCACGCAACCCTAAAACACTTGTACAATAATCCATTTTCAACTTTAGTTACAGCAAAATCACCATTTTGCTTTAAGCAAAAAGGACATTGTATCTCTCTAGTTGTTTCTCCAACTCTAAGCTCAGAGTCGAGATACGAAAGCTGTGCTTTATAATTAGCCACTAACTACGCCATATAGAGAATCTTCTCTGCCTAACCAAATACCATTGTTTACACTTGGTGCGTTATCTATTGTCATTGACAAAGGACTTTTAAGAAAATAAACCCAACAATTATGTTTATCTCCATCAAAATCCACAATATCAAATTCATCTCTAATATAAAAATTAGGATGTCCTTCTAGATAATCTACATTTTTGAATGTATTTTTATCTACTTTCCACATCTCACCAATAATATCTTGGGCAAGGGATTCATCACACGGAATAATGGCTGGGAATGCGCCCATGCTAATCATTCTAAATCCATAAGACTTATCTAACAACCCTTCACCACAAAATAATGGACTTTTTCCACTCCTAATGACATCAAAATTAGATTGATGTTGTTTTAACGTACCATATACAAATATTTTATTCATAATAACCTCCGTACTTGTTGACTATATAAATCTAAAGTAGTTCCCTCTAATGCTGGTGCAGTATTAACTTCGTACACAAACGCTTTTTGAGAAGATTCCTGCCACCCAACATCTACTGCTCCAAAATCTAAATTAAGTGCCTTAACTGCTAATAATGCTTGTTCCACAACATCTTGTGGTACAGCTATGTTCTTACTACCAAATATCCACCCATTAGCATAATTTCTTATTTGAAAATTGTTGCCTTCACTTCCGTTGCGTAGCATTTTCTTCTGCAGAAAAATGATAGTACCCATAAAAATATGTACTCTATATTCATCAGATTTCTTTACGTACCTTGTGTATAACGCACAATCGGGTAAATCATCTACGTTATCAATTAATTGAATACCACGTCCACCACAACCACGCAATAATGTCCTAGCTACCGCAACTCTCTCACGTATAATCCACTTCTCAGCTGACTTTTTTAAAGTAGTAAACTTAGGGATACGAACCCCCTCCGCATCCATGAGAACTAATGATTCATACTTGTTCTGAGCGACAGATACGAATGCAGGATTATTTACAAGTGTAATATTATTTTCCCACCAAATTGGTACTCTTGGATTACCCCAATTAATAACTAAATGATTATTATAATACGAATAATTACCATTCTCACGCACACGTTTACATTTTAAATCAGATAGGGATTCAGATAATGCCTTAGCTGATTCAGATTGTAACTTGTAAGGATATATTATTGGTCTAAGCATTAGCTAGCGACTCATTAGTAACTTCATGGACTTCACTAACCACGTAATGAGGGTTAACCTTAACTTTACCAAGATACTTAGTCCATAATTGTACATAATGTGGAGAGTTTGGATTCTTTACTGCTAATCCATCAGTACACCATTCATCCCACTCAGCAAATTCTCGTGTAAGAAATGTTACACGATTATTACCACGCATCTTAACATGGTCACATAATACAGCCATTCCTGCAGTCCAACTGCTCCTATGACCACCTTCCATTATGTACTTTTGCAAAGCCTTAAATGCTTCCAATTTTAATTCTTTGCTGATATGCCCATAATTCATAGTGCTATACCAACCATATTCCTCTCCCTCATCTTCGGTAAATTTCCAATCGGCAATATGTATGTCAGCTAACACTTGTATGCCACAACAAGAACCTACCTTGCTATAATCATATCCAATATAATGTTTATGACATAAGCCTGTCTCGTCTACAAAAGTAAACTCTATTTTGTCTCGCATAATTATGCTCCTGTGACTGCAATGTGTGAATTATAATCGCCCGTCTTTGCGCAGTCTTGACAAATAGGACGACCTGTATCAGTCCAAGAAAGTGAATAATCATCTATACAATTAATTGGACATGAACAAACCTCGCAACCATCTTCTGTTGCCTTTCTAAATACTGTGTAATCAACATAGTTACCATTAACTAAATACTTTTGACCCATTGCATCATATGCACCACCATCCCACTCAATATCGTCATACTCATCATAAAGTTCATCAATTATTTCTATTATGCTATTTACATCTAACATTAAGGTATATTTATCAGAGCGTGCAACATACTTTTTATTTTCCGATAATCCTGTCAACTTGCCTATGCACTCGTCACCACACGTCATAACAACTTTATCCGTAGGAAAATTATGAACCTTTATTTGATATTGTGGAAAGGTGCTCCTCGTACCAATTATACAACCACGATTAGGATTTGTATATGGTTCAAAAGATTCATATATAAATTCTATTTCATCATGCTTACGCATATTAATACACTTAAACGGATTGTTATCTTCATCGTCGGGAAATAAATCATCTACTCTTGTAGCTTCATTACGCACATGAATAGGTCTAGAGTACGGAGAACAGCTTGCATAATCATCGTCATAGTAACCATTGTAGTAACCATTATAATAACCTCTGTATGTAGGTCTAACAACTTTTCCATCATATATTTTCTTAGTTTTAAATTCTCTATTCTCATCAAATGTTAATAATGTACCAACGTCTAATGAAAATATTTTAGATAATTCTACGTCATTACGCTTAGCTACAAAATACAAAGCCTCAGCCTCAGATGCAAATAATATTACATCATCATCTTTAACAACACCAAAATGCAAAGGTCGTTCAGTATTGCGAATAAAATGTAACTCATGCTTATTAGTGTCATACCACACAATAGTAAATGCTCCCTCTACTTTCTGGATAAAATCTGCAATATTATTTTTACGCAACGCAATAGCCAATGATTCAGAATCAACTTTGCAATCAGAGCCTACCTTATCCCCTAACACACATATTTCATGTTTATTATTTACGCTACCATTATGAACCAATATAATATTTTCTTGCACAAATGGATGTGCATTTTCATCGTTAATTTCACCATTAGTAGCATACCTTGTATGTCCAATAACATATTTATAATCATCAAAGTCTTTCATTATTGATGCAAAATTATCTAGTTCAATAAATTCTCCAGCACAGACGGCACGTTTAAATACCTTTACAGGTTCATCATTTTTAAGCGGTACAGTAAACATTCCTGTTGAGTGTTTTCCACGTAATGATGTGGTTACTAGCAAATCTCTAAATAATTTCTTCTCAGTTATCCCAAACTTTAGGTTACTTAAATTAATTATGCCTGTTATTCCACACATATATTACTCCTCCTCATAAAAATCTTCTTCATCATCACCAAATGGTTCATCATAATCCTGTTCTTCCTCTTCTTCTTCTTGATATAGTTCATCAAGTACAGAATCCTGTCTAAAAAATCTCGAAATAGCATATTTAAGCGCCCTGTCTGTATGTTTTTTCTCTGTTCTTTCTAAATACCCAGATAATGGCTCAGGAACTACATACTCTTCTAGTTGCACGTCTATATTTACACCACTAGGTCTCAATATATTATTATTTATAAAATAATCTAAGCTACTTTCTTTCATACTGTTATAAAGTATAATGTCTTGCGCTAGTCTTAATCCTTCTATTATATCTGATTCACAGTCGTTATAGTCCAGCATTCTATGATAGTTCTTAAAGACTTTTTCTAAATAATTTGATACACCAAACCTAGATATTTCTCTATGTAAATTATGTGCCGTTATAGTCCAGCATTCTATGATAGTTCTTAAAGACTTTTTCTAAATAATTTGATACACCAAACCTAGATATTTCTCTATGTAAATTATGTGCGGTATTGCGTCTACAATTTTTCTTTAGGCACATAATAATATTAATCCACTGCTTAACCCTCATCATATCATATGTACCACCGTGCAATCTAAATTCTAAGCTACCATATGTAGCGGTAGCTCTTAAATTTAATGCACTATATTTAGGAAATCCATTCACATATTTTCTAAAATCTATATCTTTAGATACTGATGTTAATATATTGGATAGAGTACGTTTAAAATCATCAGACTTAGCAAAGGGCAGACAGTATAAATTTTCTTTCCTATCTACACCACAATAATGAAATAATACATTCTCAAACACAGCATAATCAATAAGTAACCTTGCATATTCATTTTTATCTAAGTCAGTAACATCTAAATGTATGTGTATACTGCACCTATCTGATGGGTTACTATTAGGTATAGTATTAGCAGTAAGATAATTGTCTAATTCATCTAGTGCCATGCTCAAATCTTTACCAAATAATTTTTTGGTGACAAACTCCACACCACCTTCACGTAGACTGCCATCACTTTTTATATTCCAATAACCTGTACCAAACTGTACACCATTAGTGTCGCTATCGTAAGTAAACTCTTCAATATCAACATCAGTTCTTCTAGGTATACCATTACTAGCGAAACCAGACGCTTCGTGCATACCTTCCAACTCGACTTCTACGCCAATAATTGTTCTTGGCTCTACAAAATCATTGGACTCCTGATATGAAAATATATTTTTGTTCTTTTGAAATATAGAACCTATGTTATCTTTGGGCATTTAACATTCCTCCAATCCTAATGTTTTCCAATAATATTATATCTATTAAATCATTATTTCCATTAAATAAATCGACAGTCGGGTAAATATGGTTACTTCTAATTTTACCAACTAATACGTCTTTATATCCAAGATAAATACCTCTACTATGCCAATTAGTGGTCATGTATAAATCTTTAGATATTGCACCTGCATACCTATCCCCAGATGTGATTCTATTTATTAGTCCGCTAGCTGTAAAATAACTAGGAAAAAATATATCTTTAATAAACTTAGGTTGTTTTAAATCTTCATAATTAAATAAAGGCAGACTAAAAATACCCTGTAATTCATGGTTAAGTTGTGTTATGTTTATACACCTTTCGTTAAAAGATTGCCTGTATTGTTGTGTAGAATATCTGGATAACCTAACTACACCTTTCTTAGCATTTAATAATCCTAGTTCTGGGAACTTAAAATCAATTTCAATATCTTCTACAAGATACATGGTCGGACGCCAATTCCCATCATTAGTAATGGTTGAACCTGTAAGTTCACACATATCTTCATCAACATCATCTACGTAAAATGGTATAGGTTTATCAAGATTATTTAGTTTAACAAGAACTGTGCAAGTCCTATATCGTTGTCTAAAATCTCTACGGCTTTCAGTAATAATCATTGTAAAACTCCGTTTATAGATATGTATCTGGTGGTTTTAATACACCATAATTTTCGCATATATCCCACGCGTCATCATGATAACCTTTATTAATAATTTCTTGAAAATTATTTTCTCCAATATCTAATATATTTCTCTCGGCTGTGGAAGGATCATTATTTTTTAAATAATATATAATATCTTTAGTGAAAACCTTCACTTGATTAAATATCCATGCTTTTAAATCATCACTACTTAACCATATATTACTAGGTGTTCTATATTCAATACCATATTCTTTTTCTCTAAATGAACCTGCCTTGCCATAAAATGCTTTTCTCTGTGATTGGCGTTCTAATATTGTCAATGGTAGTCCAATAAAAAAATCACAGTTCTTAACTAAACTAGTCTTAACCATTGGGTGAAAATTTGGCTCTGATAATCCGATATGAATATGTCCACCAGCAGTACGCACATTACCATTATGTAATAATTTTGTGTCTACGACATTTTGCTGTAAAGAATATATATTATAATCTGGGTCGCAACCAAACATTTTAGCTTGCGGACTAGTCAAGAACTCAGGTGCAAACTTCTGAAAGTCCATAACTTTATAGTGTAACGCGTGTTTTTCTATGATAGTTGTCAATGATTTCATAACTTCATTAGTTCTTGATACGAATTGATTTGACGTAGTACATGGTTCAATATTAAGTTCAGCCATAACATTATCCTCTTGAACTGCACCACCATTTACAGGTCGTGGACATTCCTTGCTACCACCAACTAAACCAATACTTGGTATTGCGTTATCATTCTCATCATATAAGAATAATTCAGCATCATGACCAACAGTTACTATTTGCTTTGCCATAATTATATCTCCCAATCGAATATAAAGTTTTGACCATCACGTTTTAAAAGAATTTTTCCACTATTAAAATGTATTTTAATTAGGGAATCATTAACTTTTATAATATTAATATTACACTTGTTATTTTTATCTTTCGATAATCCAAGTGCCAATAACATATCATCTAAAGTATAAGCATCAGAATCAATTTGAATATTTAATTCTTTTTCTAATTCCCTATCCTGTTTAAGTTCAATAATTGCTGGGCAATCAACAGTTACTTCTCCAAGTTCTTGATTTTCATCAACAACTTTGGCTAAGTCTTTTTTCTTGCCACCAAATAATTTTGATAATGACGACATAATTAAATCTCCCTACCATTTTTAATGTGATATGTGAGACACGATAATTTTGTAGGGCTAATGGAATATCCAAGTTCTTTACATGACAATAGTATGGATTCAGCTATTGATAAATTATCTTTACCCTTGTAATATTTTTTAGCGCTCATTTTAATAATGTCCATTAAAAACTCTTCATCTTCTTTAGTTAATATTTTCATAAGATTATCTCCTATAAAGTTGTGTATTGTAATTACGATAGAATCCGTGTACAGGACTACGGGCTAATTCACTAGGTAAGCCAAAGGAATCGCTAGGTTTTTTAGTGATTGTCGGCAATAATGATGATAGTTGTCCTTTGTTCCGTACATATCTTCTAGGTGTTCCTTCATTAGCATATGATGACATAGACCTAGTTTTACTGCGCTTTCTATTTACTGACATTATCATTCTCCTGTTTAGTTACAAGTGTAATTAAATAATTATACGAATAAGTCGCCCACTTTTTCAACTAAGCGGTCATAAACTATTCCAGTAAAATCATCAACTATACGACCACTTGTCATGTCTATCCATTCCAAGTCAGTCAACATAGACCATCTCTTAACTGATGAATGTTTAACTATTCTATTATATTCCCATACAGGAATAAATCCGTGTTCCCAGAGTTCTCTGTTATTAGCCATTTTAATCTCACCTCCTTTCAGTTCTCATAAAATGTTACAAGTGTAATTAATTACTGTCAGGGTTACGCAGTACAGGTATGTACTTGTAGTCCTTAGCATAATGTATCGTTACTGTACGCTTTACTAAATCATGCACAGTAACTTTTACTGGATTATCAGCTAACATAGTATCTCACCTCCTTAATGTTACAAGTGTAATAAAGTTACAACTGTAATAATGTTACAACTGTAACTATTTTTTTTACCGCTCAGAAATTTTAAAAAGCGCTTCGCGCATCATTATTATAGCATAGGTAGTATTAAATAGCAATAGAAGGTAACATTTATATTCACCACATAATAAGCACAATAATAAGCGTAATAATAAACTACTATCATCATTTGGTTTTTCTCAGACTTTTCTTTGGGCAAAAAAAATACCCCCTAGTCTTGCGACTAGGGGGTAAGTACTTAACACTTAATCAACTATACAATTACTGTACGACCTTGCTTAGCTAATTCAGCTTGTTGCATACGCGCTTTTGTTTTTACATCTTCAGCAGTTTGCAACTGTTTAACGTAATCCAGAAAAACATCTAATTGCTTTGCTAACTTAGTTCGCTCACTTTTAGTTAGTGGCTTGCTAAGTTTAACACTAGAGTTTTTCTTAATGTCAGCATCAAGAGTTTTAATTGCATCTTTGCAATCTATCAACTTTGAATCGATTACATCTCTTGCTAATTCCTTTGAATGTTGGACGTACTTATTAAAGTTTACTACTTCGCCCGTTTTCAATGGAACTTTTACAGGATTACCGACAACTGTTACAGCAGTACCACACTCACTCTTACGAGATGAGTATGATCCTCTGTAATTGTCAACATCTGATTTACTGCAGGAAATACCAGCTTGGCTTTCAATCTGTACACATACACGCTCATAAACCGCTTTTACTTCAATCGGATTATCAAACTGTTTGAAAGCACTTTCAACTATGCTAAACAAAACACCCTGCACGACACCCCGTGCAACTTTCATGTTTTTATCAGCAGTATCTTTGTCGTCTTCAGCTTTTTGCAAATCATCTTTTAGATGATTAGCAAATGCGTCACGACTAATTGAAACTTTCTTTCCTTCGCTATCTAAGTAAGTAAAGTTCACAAAACCTTCAGCAGTTTCGCTAATTTTTTTCTCATTAGATACCATCTCTTTAGTGCTAACAGGTGTTAACACCTTCGCTTTTAAATTTGATTTTTTCATTTCAAATTTTCTCCTGTTAAATGTTAATTAAAAAGTTTTTTTGTAAGGTTTAAATTAATTTTATCCCTACTTTGAATTGAAAACTCCTGTTTTCTCCTCAACTCCGTACTCAGTCGATAGCCAATCCTATTTGGTGCTGGTAACCCGTGAAAGCATTACCCCGACTGCGTATACGCATTATAGCACGATTCGCTGTTGCTTTGCAAATGAACTAGGTGCTACAAAAATCCAGAAAAAATGTTTTAAAAAGTGATTACAATTTAAAAACTTTACACTTGTTATTTTGTTACAACTAAAAATTATTACAGTTGTAATTAGTTTTAATTTATTTAATTAATTAAAATAGTTTTATTAATTAAAAACATTTTATTAATTAAATTTATTACAGTTGTAATTTAATTACAGTTGTAATTTATTTTAATGTTGTAAATTATTTTATTAAATTGTTTTATTAAATTAAATTAGAATTAAAATTTATTACACTTGTAAATTATTACAACTGTAATTTATTTTATTTATTTAATTAATTAAAGTATCACATTAAATTAAATTACATTCATAAATTTATTTAATTAATTTATTTTTAATTAGTCACGCATTAAATTTTATTACACTTGTAATAGTTTTTATTTATTTAATTTATTTTTGTTTTATTAATTAGAATTAATTATCAATTCATTTTTTATTACACTTGTAATTTATTTTATTTTAAACAGTTTACAAAGTTTAATTTTATTTAATGTTGCAACAATTTATTTTATTAATTAATTTATTTATTTTATTAATTGTTACAGTTGTAATTAATTGTTGTTGTAATTGTTTACACGTTTAATTTATTTTAGTTATTAATTAATTGGCGTGATGTATTAAAGTATCAACAGTACTCACTAACTAAAGTACGAATAGTATTTATATTATTATTATTATTTATTATCTTATTATTATTATCTTATTATTATTATTTATATTATATATATTCCCCGTCTATATATATTATTTATATTATTATTATTTATTATTAAATTAAATTGTTATTGTTATTGATTACCCATAATAAATCACAGCGCATCACATAAAAACAATTAATAATAATAAATAATAATTAATTTTGAAATAAGAATGTTTTTTTCTGAGATTCGATACCCCAAGACCAAACTTGCGGGAATTCATAAAAATCGGATGGAACCTTATGCTACCTCGTTTTTAGCGTTATAAAGGGATACAATTGATGCTTTGAAAACGTATAAAAATCGTATAATTTTTTTTTAAAAATTTTAAAATCATGCCCAAAGTATCAGTCAAAAAAGAAGATAAATTGAACTTTTTAAGATTTATTGAGTCTAAGTGGGTATCATGCAAGCATGGATTATAGTTTTAGTGATTTATTTTAGTGGAGATTCACATAGAGTTGATATTCACACTACGGATTTAATATTTAAAAATGCAATAGAATGCAATGAATTCAAGTTATCTCCAGATTTCAGGGACGAATTGCAAAGAAAATACAAAGATAAAGGCATTGACTACGTACATCCGTACTGCAGACCCCTAAAAGAAAAAGAGAAAATTATAGTTACTAACGAGGACATACGACGTGAGCAAAGGATCTAAAAGAAGACCCGAAGATAGCAAAAAGTTCAGATCTAACTATGAAAGAGCTTTTGGTGGAACAGAAACCTTAAAATCTATCAAAAGTCTAAAAAACTACACTCAAAGAAGAAATAACAATGGCCGCTAATTCACTAGATTTAGTAACAATAGACGATGAGTTATTTGAGGATATTGTAGGAAATAACACAAAGTATACTCCCGAAGAGAGAATAATGGCTGCTACTTACTACGCAGTCACTGGTTCATCTCTACAAGCCGCAGATAAATGCAAAGCACAAGGAACCCCAATTCCAGCTTCGACGATAAGAAAATGGAAAAATACCACATCTTGGTGGAAACCAGTCTTACACGAAGTAAGAAAAGCTAAGCAGGAAGAGTTAGATGCCAAATTAACTTCCATAATCATGGAAGGTGCTGAAAAACTGGAAGATAGAGTACGCAACGGAAATATCAAACTAAATCCAAAAACTGGTGAACTTAATCGAATTCCAATGACATCTGGAGAATTATCTAAAGATGCTGTAGGAATACCTTACGATAAACGAGCTCTTATGAGAGGTGATCCCACATCACGTACTGAAAAAATTGACCCCAAAATTATGCTAGAAGACCTGGCAAAACAATTTGTTAAAATTGTAGAAATGAACGAACCCAAACCAATCGATGCAGAAATCGTTAAGGAGGACAGCATCGAAAACCAAATAATGGATGAGCTTCCAGGTGTTACGGAAGCGAATAACACGGAAGAAATACAAAATGGCTAATAAAAAAACACGAAAACGATGGACAGGATATAGCATCTACGGAGCTGAAACCGAAAAAGAATATCAAAGTAAATTAAAAAAACACAGGCAATGGCACGGTAAAGATGCTACACTAGAAAGAAAAGAAAAAATAGGTGTTGGTGGTGCTTTAGGTCGTGTATTTACAGATGTAGTTGAAACAGCTGTGGAAAATCCGTTAGAAACTGCTGCTGTTTTATATACTGGCGGTGCAGCTCTTACGGCTGTAGGTGCTAAACAATATGTTAAAACGAAAAGTACTAAACTAATTAAGGGAATTAAAGAAAAGCTTGGTGGTAAATATGTTCGTAAGGACAAATTTAAAAGCACTAAAGATAAAAGTGCTAAACAAAGAGCTGAAGAACAAAAAACTAAATTTGAAAAAGTACGCACAAGACAAGTAGAAGACAAAAGATTTAAAAAGGGAAATGTAAAACGTAAGCAAACGGAAGCTTACTATGAACCATCTGGGAGAGCCGTACTGGAAGGATTAAAAAAACCTGTAGGTCTTGCTGCCTCTGGTGTAATTGGATATAGAGCTTTAACTGGAAAAGAAACCACTGTTGGTGCTGCAACTTATGAAGATAAGACTACAGACTCAAATCTTCAAAAATCAAATACTACTACTAAAAAACGTGAATTAGAAGGTAGAGGTATGTTAAAAAGTAGTGCCAATACTACTAAACCAAAAATGGATAGGAAAGTGGTAGATGGAGGTATTAATTGGGCAACTGGTGGTAAATTAAATGGTAGAGCCGCTACTGATCCAAATGCAACAAATAGATCTAGATACGTACCAAGACAAGAAGGTGGAGAACTTCAGGATTGGAGTAAATCTAGTGGCAATAATAAAACTTCAACTAACAACTATAAGTCAGTAACTAGCAACTACACAAGAAAAAAGGATCACAGAGGAACTAGGGTAGAAAGGGATACTCCAAGAGCAAATGTATCAGGAACAAATAAAAGATACTCTCCCACTGTTAGCGCAACTAAAGTAAACGGAAATAAAAAAACACGTAAAATGCATTTATCAGAACGATTTCGTAGAAGTTTAGGCGGAAGATAAAGAGGAGTATTAAAATGACTGCAAAGACAAAAAAGATAAAAAAAATGAAAAAGACTAATAAGGCACCAAGATACTAATGGGTGTCCAACAAGTAAAAAAAGTTAGAGCTGCAACTAAAAGAAAAAAAGAAAAGAAAAAGAAAAAAAGAAATTATCGAAAAGAATACGATAATTATCACAGCAGTGAAAAACAAAAGAAAAATCGGGCGGCTCGTAATAAGTCTCGACGAGAGGCTGTAAAAAGAGGTCAAGCTAAAAAGGGTGATGGAAAGGATGTTGATCATAAGGATCGTAATCCTAAAAATAACTCAAGTAAAAATAAACGAGTAGTAAGTAAATCTACAAATAGAAGTTACTCTCGAAAAACAAAAGATCGTAAAAAATATGGAAATAGGTACTCATAATGTCAGATAAAGATTATTTAAATATACTAAAAGATTTAAAATCTCTTGTAGGACATACTACACATAGTAAACGTAAAAAACGTAAACAAGATAGAATTAAACCAGCTACCCACAAAGTTGGTACAATACTAGGAATACAATTGGGATCTCCTGATACACAATCAGGCACATCAAAAAGTAAAAAAGGATATTAATCAATGGCAGATTTAACAGTAACATTAACCGAAAGCGTAACTCTTAATGGAGTTGACCAAGGTGCGACTACTTCTCTTACTGTGGCAAGTGTTGTTGAAACCTTTAAAAGAATTGTATCTTGTCCTACTGATACTACAATTGCAACATTCAGAAGTACAGTTTCTGACGGTTCTCTTTCTGATGGAGCTTTAGATGTTGAAGACGTAAGATATATACGTGTAACAAATTTAGATAGCACAAACCCAGTAAATCTATCTTTACAAGTAGATGCTGGTGAAGATGATTCTGCTGCAGATGAATCAGCAACAATTTTACTTGAGGCTGGTAAAAGCTTTATAATGGGAACACCAAGCGATGGCGTAGCTGTATCTGATGCCAATGCAACCATAGTAACTACTTTACACAATTTAGAAAGTATACTAATTGATCCATTAACTAACGAAGTAGCAGTTGAAATATTTATAGCGAGCGTATAATATGAAAAATATTATAATATATTTAATATTTATGGCTATACTTATATCACCATTATTTCATGGGACAAAAGGAACTGATGTTCTTATTATTAGTATATTGGCTATAGTTTTACTTTTATTATTATCGGGATGTACATCCTTAGTATTTACACCACTATTATAAGGGAGAAATGATATGAAATGGGAAACACCAGTATTTGAAAACCTTCGTTTTGGTTTTGAAGTCACCATGTATATTAGTGCTAGATAATTAATATATGAAATTAACTAGCGACCTGATTTACGGTTTTGCTACTAGTTTATTAAGTGAGAGATACGACAATCCGAAACCTACTCCCCAATTCCATAGAGAACTTTGGGACTATTGTTGCTCAGATCACTCACTTGTTGCTATAGCAGCTCCTAGAGGGCACGCAAAAAGTACTGCGGTAACACACGCATACACATTAGCAGCTGTTTTATTTAGACAAGCAGATTTTGTAGTTTTAGTATCTGATACCGAACTTCAGGCGGTCCAATTCTTAAATGATATTAAGATGGAACTATATGAAAATCAAAAGTTAAGAAGTTTATTTAAAGTAACAGATATTTACAAAGATGCTGAAAGAGAAGTAAGATTTAAGATGGGATCTGATAATCATCAAGTTAGAATAATGGCTAGAGGTGCATCAGGAGGTTCGGGATCTGTTCGTGGTTTTAAATGGCGAGGTAAACGACCTAATCTTATAATTTGTGATGATATGGAAAATGATGAAGCTGTATCCAATGAAGAACGTAGAGATAAATTTAGAAATTGGTTTTATGGAGCGTTAATACCAGCTTTATCAGATACTGGTCAAATACGTTTAGTTGGAACAATATTACATTTTGACAGTTTACTAGAAAGATTAATGCCAGAAACTACTGGGGATGATGCTAAGTATACAGTTAGAGAAAAACTTAGAGAATATTCTTTAGATAAAAAAAGAGCTTGGCATTCAATTAAATATAGAGCACATACTGATTTTGATGATTTTCAAGATATATTATGGCCTGAAAAATTTAATGAACAAAGACTTAGTAAATTAAAAAATGATTTTATTAAGCAAGGTATATCAGAAGGATATGCACAAGAATATTTAAATTACCCAATACATGAGGGTGATGCATTTTTTAGAAAAAATGATTTTATACCAATGTCAGAAGATGATTTTGATTTAGCTAAAACTTATTATGCTTCAATAGATTTTGCTATATCTGAAAAAGATAAAAGATCTTATTCTGTTATAACAGTTGGAGGATTGGATCATAGTGGAATATTACATATAGTTGATGTTATTAGACAACGAATGGATGCAAAACAAATTATTGAAGAAATGTTAAACGTCCAAATAAGATATCAACCTGATTTATTTGTAGTGGAAGAAGGAGCACTTAAAAAAGCTATTGGACCATTCTTAAAAGATGAAATGTTAAGACAAGGAATATTTATTAATTTACATCCAATGGTTCCTTACAGAGATAAATTATCTCGTGCTAGAGCAATACAAGGTAGAATGAGACAAGGAGGTGTTCATTTTGATACGGAATCAGATTGGTTTCCGTCTTTTGAACAAGAACTTCTAAGATTTGATCGAGGACAATATGACGACCAAGTTGATTCAATAGCTTGGTTAGGATTAGTTTTAAATCAAATGATAACGGCCCCAACTGAAGAAGAACAAAATGATATGGATTGGGAAGATGAATATAACGAAACTATGGGATCTTTACATATGGGTAAATCCCAAGTAACAGGATATTAAAATTATGTTTAGAGGAATAGCAAATAATCCAAATTTTAAAGGATTGATAGCACCAGTAACTCCAGAAAGAGAATATGGTTTAGAAGGTTCTCCCGAATGGAATTATTTTCAACAGCAAGTAGCTGATTTTAGAGCTGGAAGATCTGCTTATAGAGGTCAAAGAACTAAAGAGGGATCTTCTGTTTTTAATTTATCAGATAAAGATTATAAAAAAGCATCTGATACACATTATAAAGGTATATTAGATCAAATAAATGCTAATAGAGCTATAGGAATTGGTGAATTTGATCTTATTAGTAAAGGAGGACGAGATTATCCTTCTTTAATTAATTTTAATCCAAATAGAAGTAGAGCATATACTTTTGGCAGAGATGGAAAAATGGCCGAAATAGGCAGCGATAGAATGACAGATTATCCTGATCTTAAATATGAGCCTAATGTTAAAAATGCTCTTTATAATACTGGTCCTATAGGAAGATTGACAAGTAATGTTTTAGGGGATCAATTGGATGCACAATTGGCGGCAAAACAAGCCGAAATGATGAAGGATCCTGGGGTTAAGGGAGCTTTGTTACGTAGTGGTTTATTTAGATTAGCATAATGAGAGTTTAATAATTATGACTGCAGAAACAGATTTACAAGCACTAATTACCTCAGTAAATATAGCTGAGCAGATAGACGAAGATACCCTTAAAGATATGGGTAAATCAGTTTATGATTGGTATGAGATGGATGAAAATTCTCGTGCAGAGTGGATGGATAAATACGAAGATTATATGAAGCTAGCTACACAAGTATCTTCGAATAAAAATTTCCCTTGGCCGGATGCAGCAAATGTAAAATATCCGCTATTGACCATAGCCGCTTTACAATTTGCAGCCAGAGCATACCAATCTCTTTTACCTAATAATAAAGTTGTAAAAACTAGGGTAATAGGAAATGATCCTGATGGAGCTAAAGCCGCAAGAGCACGGCGAGTAAGTAATTATATGTCCTATCAATTATTAGAAGAAATGGATACTTGGGAAGATCAAATGGACAGAACCTGTTTAATTCTTCCAATAATTGGAAATGTATTTAAAAAGACATATTGGGATGGAACTAAAATGGTATCTGAATTAGTTCTACCAAAAGATTTATGTGTTGATTATTATGCAAGTTCTTTAGAAGATGCAAATCGTAAAACACATAAATTATATTATTATCCTAATGAAGTAACTAGACAAATAAGAATGGGACATTTTTTAGAAGTTGATTTGCCAAAAGAATCTAATGCATATGAAGGAAGTCATTCAGAAGCTGAAGATGAACTTGTAGGAATAAGTCCTCCTAATAATGATGAAGATTCTCCACATGAATTTTTAGAATGTCATTGTACTTGGGATTTAGATAATGATGGATATGAAGAACCTTATGTAATTACAGTACATAAAGATACTAAAAAAGTTGTTCGTGTTGCTGCAAGATATGATCAAACTGGAATAGATACAAATGAAAAGGGACAAATTATTTCTATAGATGCTGTAGAATATTTTACCAACTATGTATTTATTAATGATCCTAACTCAGGCGTATACGGAATGGGTTTTGGTAATTTACTTGGTCCACTCAATGAAGCAGCAAATACTTTAATAAATCAACTTATTGATTCAGGCACGTTAGACAATTTACAATCAGGATTTTTAGCTAAAGGAATTAAAATACCAAATGGTAATTCTCCTCTTAAACCTGGAGAATGGAGATATGTTAATACAGTTGGAGATGATTTAAGAAAAGGTATTGTACCTCTTCCAACTAAACAGCCATCTACTGTATTATTTCAATTACTTGGTATGATGATATCTAGTGGGCAACAACTTAGTTCAGTAACTGATTTAATGACTGGAGAAAATCCTGGTCAAAACCAACCTTGGTCTACTACATCAGAAGTATTAAGACAAGGATTACAAGTATTTTCTAGTATTTATAAAAGAATACATCGTTCAATGAAACGAGAATTTAAGAAAATTTATAGATTAAATAGATTATATTTAGAAGAACAAAAATATTTTGCAGTATTAGATCGCGCTGGTCCTGAAGACGAAGTTGCTGTTATTGGTAAAGTTGATTTTGAAGACGAAGCAATGGACATAGTACCTAATAGTGATCCAACAAATGTATCTAATGCTGAAAAATTAGCTAAAGCTGAATCATTAATGCAATTATTGCAACTAGGTACAATAAATCCTCAAGTTGCTACTAAACGTATACTTGAGTCTCAAGACCAAGAAGGAATTGCGGAATTAATGCAATTACCTGAACCACAACCTGATTTTGAAGCACAAGTTAAGATGCAAGAACTTCAATTGCAAGCTTCTGAACAAGAAATGCAAAAAGTTAAAATTCAGTATCAAGCAGCTAGAGATGAAGCTAGTGCTGTATTAACTATGGCAAAAGCACAAGCTGAAACTGAAAGAGTAGAATTAGAAAAAATAAAACTTCAATTTGAAGCAGAATTAGAACAAGCTAAATTAGCAATGGATGCTAGAGAAAAAGATATGGATGTTCAATTACAAGAATTGAAAATTATACAAGAGGAAATAAAAGCAAACGCGCAAGCCGATAAAGCAACGGCTGAAAAAGCCAAACAAGATACAACTAGTTAATTTAATAGAGGAGAGAAGATATGAGCGGAGATAGATACGCTTGGAAAAATATGGTTTACACACAAGAATTAGTAAACTATTTAAAATCAGCAAAAAAAGAGTTACAAGAATTATTTTCTAAAGGAGCATTTTGTGGAGAAAACGTAGATACTACAGCTATGTCTCATGTGGAAATAATTGGAAGATGTAAACTTATAGATGCTGTAATAGAGTTAGTAGATGAAGGAGTTCCTTCAGAAGAAGAAGAAGATCAAAAAGAAGAAACTGCAAAGGATTATAAAGATGCTTAGGGCGTTAGGATACAGATTGTTAGTAAAGCCTGACGATGTAGAAACATCTCATGAGGTAAAAGGAACAGATATTAAACTTGCTATTGCTGTAGATGAAAAGTTGTATAAAGCAACTATGTCTGTAGGAACAATTGTAGATATAGGTCCTTTAGCTTGGATAGATTATAACAAAAATTCTATGTTAAAAAAACCTTGGGCAGAAATTGGAGATAAAATTCTTTATTCAAGGTATGGAGGAAAGTTAATACAAGATCCCGAAACCAAAGAAGAATTTGTTATTTTAGATGATGGAGATGTGCTTTGCAAAATAGAAGATAAGGAGCAAAAATAAGATGAGTGATTTTATAGCACAATATGATGATAATGAGACTAAACCTAGCGAAACTAAATCGCAAGATAAGGTTAAAGAAAAGGTAGAAGTAGCTCCCCCAATGGATGAAAGTGATGTAATTGAAGCTGAAAAAAAAGCTCAAACTAAAACATCTACTGAAAGTCCTGTAGAGGAGGCAGCAAGAGGACAAGGATGGGTTCCTGAAGAAGAATGGGATGGAGATCCAACACAGTGGAGAGATGCACAAGTCTTTTTAGAAAGAGGAGAGTATTTTAAAACTATGGGTTCTCAGAAAAAGCAAATAGATAAACTAAATGCTGTAGTAGAAAAAATGGCTTCTATACAAGCAGCAACTAGAGAAGATGAAAGACAAAGAGTCTTACAAGAACTTTCTGAAAAAAAAGTATCAGCTATGGAAGAAGGTGAATTTGAAAGAGTTGCTACTATAGATAATGAGATGAATAAAATTCGGTCTGAACCTGCTATGGCAGTTCCTAATGTACAAGGACAGAACGAAGAATTATATACTCAAAATAAAATAGCTGAATATATAGATAATAATCAGTGGTATCGTACTAACTCCGATATGCGTCAATATGCTGATTCACTTGCAGTTGGATTTCGAACAGGTAATCCTAATGCTACAATTGATGATGTACTTGAATATACGGATAGGGAAGTAAAAATTCGTTATCCCGAGCAATTTGGAGGACAGGTGCCGAGTGCATCACCTGTTGCGTCTACTAGACGAACCACAAAGCCAAGTCCGAATGGGGCACAGAAGAAAAAAACACTGGATGATCTTCCTGCGGGTTCGCGGGAAATGTACGCGCAGATTGGACAGTCGTTTGTCGATGCTGGAGCTGTCGACTCTATAGATGAATACATAGAAGAGCTTGATAGAATAGGAGAATTATAGAAATGACAACTAAAACAAGCAAAGTAGAAAAAAATCTAGATCGCCCAAAGCGAATACCTATGGCAGAAGCTAGACAAATTTTAAATGTTGATGACGTGCCTGACCATTTAGTGGCTAGGTGGGTTTTAGACACTAAAAATAGATGTCAAGTTTTTGAGAATGCCGGTTATCAGTATATAACTGATAGGGGATTAGCAGTGGGGGATAGAAAAGTTGATGGATCAAAAGCAGCGGGAAGCGTTGTCTGTAAAGTCGGTAATTCGACTGGAGAAATGCTCTACCTAATGGCTATTGACCGAACATTCTATGAAGAAGATCAAGCCTCTAAACAGGCAAGGATCGACGAAATAGAAGAAGAACTATACGCGCAAACTAGTAAAGAAGGTCATTACGGAAACCTAGATTTAAATCATAAATCTAGCTAATGACTTTTGCACAAGGAAGCGCATAACTTTAATTTAAGGAGATAAACTCATGGCAAATGTTGATCGTCCTGATGGTTTTAGACCTGTCGGAACTCTTTCTGGTGGATCTATGACTGGGCAGGTACAGAAATTTCTTGCAAATGAAGCCTTATTCCTTGGTGATTTAGTAACAAAATCTGGTACTGGTAGAAGTTCTGGTGATGGAGCATATCAAGACTGCGCTCGCGCAGGTGCAGGTAATGCCATCCTAGGAGTAGTGGTTGGTTGGGAAATTGATCCTGATAACCTCTCAGCTGTACATTGTGCAGCTTCAACTACTAAGGCTGTTTTTGTTAATACTGATCCTAATCTTATATTGGAATGTCAATCAGATGATGGAACCCCAGTAGTAGCAGATGTTGGTCAAAATTTCAACATTGTTGTTGCTTCTGGAAGTACTACTTCTGGTGCATCTAATATGGAATTAGATGGGGATACAGGTGCTACAACCGCAGCTTTACCTTTAAAGCTGATTGGTTTTACGGATACTCCAGATAACGATACTGGTTCGGCTAATATGAGTTGCCTTGTTACTATTAACAATCATATTCATAAAGGTCATACTGGTACTGATGGTGTTTAAGTCAGGCTTATAATTTAAGGAGAAATAACAAATGGCTACAATTACAACTGGCTCTTTTGCGAAAGCCCTTTGGCCTGGCGTTAATTCGTGGTATGGAAAATCATACAATGAGCACACAGTTGAGTGGGATGCTTTATTCGATTCTTATAATTCAAAAAAGAATTATGAAGAAGACATGGGCATCACATCTTTTGGTCTAGCTTCTGCTAAACCAGAGGGTAGTGCAATATCTTATGATGAAGAGCGTCAAGGCTTTCTCACAAGATACACTCACGTCGTGTACGCAAACGGTTTTATTGTAACTCGCGAAATGGTCGAAGATGACCTTTACAGCGTTGTTGCACAAAAACGTGCCAAAGGTTTGGCTTACTCAATGAGACAAACTAAGGAAAATGTTGCTGCTAACGTATATAACAGAGCTTTCAACGGCTCTTTTACTGGCGGTGACGGACTAGAACTATGCTCTACTGCTCACGTTAACGTGGCTGGTGGAACATGGGCAAACGAACTATCGACTGCAGCTGACTTATCAGAAGCGGCGTTAGAACAAGCGTGTATTGATATTGCGAAATATACAGATGACAGAGGTTTAAAAATCGCTGTTCATCCTATCTCGCTAAATATACCTGTAGACCTTTCTTATGAGGCTGAACGTATATTAGGTACACCACATCGTGTTGGTACTGCTGACAATGATATTAACGCATTATATAGCATGGGTAAATTCCCAGGTGGTGTAAACGTTAATCATTATTTCAATGATACTGATGCGTGGTTCATACGTACTGATGTTGGTGACGGAATGAAGCATTTCCAACGTCGTCCATTGCAATTTGCAATTGACAATGACTTTGATACTGAAAATGCTAAGTTCAAAGCAGTTGAGCGTTACTCTTTTGGTTGGACGGATCCTAGAGCTGTTTACGGCTCACCAGGTGCTTAAGACCTAAACTGTTAGGTGGGGAAGTACCATCTTCCCCCCTACTTTTCTTATAATATAGGAGATATAAAATGGGAATGTCAAGTTACCCTAATGGATGGGCGAATGGTGTACTTATTAAAGGAATGCCATTATTAACGCTTTATCCTGGAAAACAATTCTGGGTTAATAACTCAGGAGTATTACCTGAAGGTGGTATTGGTGGTTCTGATACTAACGATGGAACTTACTTAAGACCACTTAGTACAATTGATGGTGCTATTGGCAAATGTAAAGCAAACCGAGGCGACATTATTTGTGTTATGCCTGGTCACGCTGAGGACGTAGCTTCTGCTGGAGCTATTGCTTGTGATGTGGCTGGTGTAGCTATAGTTGGTCTTGGTCTAGGTACTAAACGACCTACAATATCATTTACTACAGCTGTTGCTGCAGCTATTACTGTTAGTGCTGCTAACGTTACTTTACATAATATGATATTTAATGCTAACTTTGCTGATGTTAATGCTGCTATTGTTCCAACTGCAGCTAATTGTACATTAAGTTATTGCAACTTTAAACAAGCTGGTGCAGATCTTAACTTTGTGGATTATATTACACCAAGTGGTGCTGCTAATACAGCTGATGGTTTAACTGTAGATCATTGTACTGGTTATGGAGTTGATGCAGCTATTAATTCACCTCTTAAAATTACTGATGATTTACAAGACTTAGTATTTACACATAATCGTTTTAATACTGATAATGCAAATGCTTTGGCAATGATTGTGTCTGCTACAGGTAAAGATTTAAACAATGCCTATGTTGCACATAATTATTATGCTTCTTTAAAAACATCTGGTGATGTTTTAGTTGATAATGATACAACTGCTAACGATGGTTGGGCTGCTCATAATAGAGCAATGCATCTTGATACTAGTGGTGAAGTATTAGTAGATGCCGATGGCGTAGGTCAATTCGATAATCTTGGTACTGGTAGTGTTACAGCATCAGGTTACGTATTACCAGCTATTGACAGTTAATAATTAGTAACTTAGTTTTACTTTTTTGGGGGGAGTTATCTCCCCCTATTTTTAAATTAATGGAGATATATAATGGCAGCAAGTTTGACAACAACTAATATTGTTAATGGATCAAAGCGCCTAATAGTACACGGTACAATCTTATCAGATAACGATGAATTAGCTAACGAACCAATATATGATTTTTCTGAGGATGCTTCAGCTGTTTCTGCAGCGGGGGTAAAAATAATGCAAGTTTGGTTTAGTAACCCAACTGCAGGTGGTCAGATTTTTGTAGAATTTATTGGTGGCTCGGCAGATAAATTAGCGTGTGGTTCGGGATTTAATGGTAATGATTATCAAGACTTCAGAAGTTTCGGAGGAATACCTAATCATGCCGCTAGTCCTACTGGGGATATTGGGATAACTACTCTGGGATTTGTAAATCCTGATCAAGCAGTAGTAATTTTAGATATTTCTAGAACTTAATTAACAAATGAGTTTTGGTAAGAAAACTAGGAATCCTGGTTGGCAACCTGGAAATCATTGGGTTAAATGTGATGTATGTGATTTCGTATATCGAGATTCAGAGATGTTTGAAAGATGGGATGGAACAGTTGTATGTAAATACGATTGGGAACCTCGACACTCTCAAGATTTAATTAGAGGAGTTGAAGATAAAATAACTCCGGAAGGATTTATAAGACCTGATGATGATCCAAATATGGGAATAACAGTTTGCAGAAGCAGAACAGCAAGAGCTGGACAAGCTGAATCTGGATGTGCAAGATCAGGGGATACTTCTTTTACACCAACACCAGTGAGCGGATTATAATATGGCAACAACAAGTTTTACTGATGGATCAACGGTCATTGTAGCATCTTGGCTCAATGAAGTTGACGCCCTCGTACACGATATATTTAATGGATTATCAACAACAACTAAAGGAGATGTATTAGCTTCTAATGGAACTAATATTATACCTCTGGCAGTTGGATCAAATGATCAAGTTTTAACAGCGGACTCGTCAGAACCAACAGGAGTAAAATGGGCTGCTGGTGGTGGAGATGTAGTAGATGATACTTCACCTCAATTAGGTGGATTTTTAGATCCCAATGATAATTTTATTGGAATGCAAAAAGGTGGTGATATTGGTTCAGCTTCTCCCACTGTTGTAGATACTGATGGTGATTATTTTATTGTTACTGGTACAACCAATTTTTCTGCGTTAACTGTAGCAGCTGATCGTCATTTCTTTTTAGAGTTTGCAGGAGTTTTAACTATAACACATGGATCTGGGACTATTGACCTTCCTGGTGGTGCAAATATTACAACAGCTGCTGGAGATGTAGCTGAGTTTGTTTCAACTGCCGCAAATGTAGTAACTTGTGTAAATTACACTAAAGTTAATGGTGAAGCAGTAGTTGGTGGTGCTGGCGGATTAAAAGATGATGGGGGAAATGTTGTTGGTGTTGAAAATGCTGTAACAACAGCTGGTGATTTTGAAGTAACTAACGGATTTAATTTAGTAACTGGTGGACCATTTACAATTGCTAGTGGTCATACAGTAACTGTAAATGCTGACGAAACTTGGACGGTGGTATAATATGAGTACATTAAAGGTAGATACGATTCAAGATAAAGGAGCGGCGTTTGAGCACGCAAGATTAGTTCA
>VTLG01007575.1_pt1 | contig 44915 bp, 65 predicted proteins | sample 4694571 | NCBI WGS metagenome assembly VTLG01 (sample SAMN12604809, study PRJNA352737) | marine metagenome | biome: ENVO:00000447; feature: ENVO:00000209|ENVO:00000569|ENVO:01000036; material: ENVO:00002151; isolation source: viral sequences binned using virsorter ...
AACATTTTCAAATTTGTTTTGTAGATGATATGCCATTTTGACATCTTCTGGTGTATAATGTTTTCTGACAATAGTTTCTGCTAAATTCCACGCATTGTCATTTAACTCAATTTGATTTGCTTTGAGTTCATCATACTTTTGTTTCTCTTGCGTGTCCTCTTGTTCCAAGTGTACTCGCATACGATTTGCGATTTTATTTCTGTACTCTTGGTTTAGTCTTATTCTTGACATTTTTTCCTTTCTTTTTGTTTAAGTAATATCTTGGAGACAATATAAAATTATTGTCTTTAATATCACTTAATTTTATTATTTTTATTTGCATAATTATTTTTATATAACACTTGACAATACTTGTCAATAGGATTATATTGGATTTAACGCAAATAAAACAATATTCAGCACTTGTTTTATTTGAAGTCTTGACGGGCACTTCTCAAATCTGGAATGAGAATATTGTAAACTGAATGAAACCCGTCAAGGCACCGTACATAAATGTTAACTCATTTATTAAGTTGGGATTAACGGTCCAGTCAGGGCCTGGACCGTCTGATCCCTGATCCTTGTTATTAGTGCTAACGACCTGCAGTCAGTTGGTGTGAAGAGCAAGGATCTGGGATCAGATGTTGTAGCTGTGGGAATTAACCCACTATAGCCCAGGTCGCGAAACGGGATGCAGTTTGAAGATCCAGGTCTAGAACAGAGATCTTTCGCCTGTGCAGTACGACAACTGATCCCTGGCCCCAGCAAGGATGGCGCGCTGTCCCCTGGGGCTTGGGATCAGGAATAATGAGAAAAATCAGCGCCATGCGGCCGGCCTAAACGTGCGCGCCAGGTTTTGCTCATTACCAGTCGCAAGCAGCTGGTAATGGGTTAATATGAAATTTAAAAAAAGCTTCAAGCTGCAAGCCACAAGCGCCAAGCTTGACAGCCTGTCCAGGAGATGATAGGATGGATTTAGAAAGGAAATTATGAAATCAATTAAAAAAGAATATTTACCGGGCGGCGCAAAGCGTCAAGAGCTGCTGGACCAGATCCCTGGTTACCTCGCAGGACCCGGAGCGGATCAGGCAACGAAGCATCACTTCTGCCTGGACGTCCTGAAGCTAACAGAGACTGAATATCTGGAAGCTCTAAACACAGCAACAAATGGAGGTGTCATTGCGCAAGCGTGGGATTAAACACAACGACTTAACACATTACTTCCTGCGGGACCATAGCACACTGCCGGCCAGTTACCTGGCCAGCTGTGAAAAGTTTTTTAAAAGCCTGAAGCTTCAAGCGCCAAGCTTGACAAGCCTCAAGCTTCAAGCTATAGTAGGATTATAAAGGAGAATTAATTATGTTAAAAAAAGAAGCTAGAAAAATAACCGGCGGCCTGAGTGCTCCATCCAAGATGCCCGGACCAGCGCACAACCTGCCAGCCTGGAGATGTATAACCGGCGTCAAGCTGCAAGCCGTTAAAGGATCCGTTTGCGCAGGCTGTTATGCAATGAAGGGTAGATATAGATTTAAAAATGTTAAAGACGCTCTGGACCGGAGACTGACAGCATTGAAGGACCCGCGATGGGTGGATGCGATGGTAACGCTAATCACCGGGGAGAAGTGGTTCAGGTGGCACGACTCAGGAGACATACAATCAATTGAGCATCTCGAGAATATATTCAGAGTCTGTAGGAAGACGCCGGATACGCAGCACTGGATGCCAACCCGTGAAGCGCAATTTATTAAACGATTAAAAATAAACCAAGTACCAAGAAACTTAATTATTAGAATGTCTTCACATATGATTGATCAGGGGCCCGTGAGCTTCTGGCCATGGACCAGTACTGTATCAACAACCAGCAAGACATGCCCGGCTCAGGACCAGGATAACGAATGTAAAGATTGTAGACAATGCTGGGATAGATCTGTTAAGAATGTTGCATATCCAAAACATTAACATGTTCAGACACCCAAAATATTATGCCGCGCTTCGCGCGGAGAGAAGGAAGCATCAAGCTTCAAGCTCCAAGCAGCAAGCCTCAAGCAAACCTAAACCAGAACCTAGTTCAGGTTCTGAAGCTGCAAGCAGCAAGCTTCAAGCGTCAAGCAACAAGCATCAAGCTTAGGCCTCAAGCCACAAGCTACAAGCTCCGAGATTCTTGATCCGGGGATCAAGTAGTATTGAAAAAGTTTCGAGGACCTTGGACCAAGGGCCTCGACTAAGATAAATGTATTCTTAGGATGTGTCTTATGGAAAGCAATTTGGTGTGGTGAAATTTTAATTTTATTCCCTTTGGTGCACTTTAATTCTACTGTGAAAAAGGTGCCAGAAGTATTGTAGCCCAATAGATCAGGAGTCCCCAAACTGCTAAGGTTTTCAATTCTAATCCACGAAATTTCTTTAGAAACTTTACGAAGTTTTTTATATAATTTAGCCTCTGGGCCCATACTGTTTTTGAGGGAACATCGTCGTCCATTTAATAATCTTTCTGAAGTTTTTCAGGTAAGATTATACTAGATGGTTTCTGTGTTTTAATAACTAATCTGTGTGCAACATGACCTTTATGTCCTACGATTGGTATAGAATTCTCATGCACTTCAAGACGTCTAACGTCTGCAAGTTTGCCATTTACTTCTACAAACACATGAGCATTTTTAATTGCATCAGATCCTTCTGTGAACTTAGATAAAAATTGTTGTAAGTCTTGTACTCTCATAATCCTGCTTTTCTTAAAATCTCTCTATAGTCTTCGACTTGTTTTGCAAGATATTTATTGTCTCTTTGTAATTCTCTCATCTCAGGAGAATTGTTTCCAATCCCTTTCAAGATAGCCATTTCATTTTGAAGTTCTGTGTTTTCTTTTTTTAACTCAACATTCTTGGTAGCCAGCTCTTCCACTATTCTCTTAGTGCCTTCCAATTGATTTGTAGTTTTAATCCACTGCGATTCTTTCATCTTCCATCCCCAGATTTCTCGTTTATGTTGATCTATAAGGACACTTAAATCTATGTTATTATCATTCTTTGATTTAAGTTCATCAATTTGTCTGGTTAAATCTAATTCTCCTCGATCATCTTTCATATATTGACTTTATAGGATAGTTCCCTTAAATTGTCAATATGGGAGTTCCAAAAAGATTAACAGAAATGCAACAAAGATTCGCCGAGTATTTAGTATTTGGTGGACCAGATGGACCTATGTCTAAACGTGAAGCTGCTGTTGCAGCAGGCTATTCACCTGACCGTGCAATGCGGGAAGGATCAGAACTAACTAACCCACGATACTCACCGCTTGTAGTAAAATATATTGGAGAACTAAAAGAAGAAAGACTTAAAAAACATGAAGTGACATACGAAGGACATGTAGCAGAACTTGCTAGACTTCGTGAAGCTGCTTTGAAGAAAGGTTCTTTTTCTTCTGCTGTGAATGCTGAGGCAAGTAGAGGTAAGGCAGCAGGATTATACATAGACAGAAAAATAATAAAAACTGGGAAGTTAGAAGACTTATCAGAACAAGAATTAGAATCCAAAATGAAACAAATTCTAGACGACTACGCTCCACTTTTAAACGCGAAGACTGTTGAGGGTGAGGCATTAGAAATTAAATCTTCTGAATCTTCCTTACCCACTGACGAGGTATCATCGTCCGATCACCAAAAGAAAAAGTCCCATCATCTTCCCGATCAAAAGAAGCAAAGAGTTTAATAGACTTATCATCCTTAGAGTATAACCAACCTTCATTGATTGGTCTTGCAAGTCTCATCTTATCAAACTCTCTGTCTGTAGCCCAGCCAGAGTCGCTCACACAATCGATCCACTCCACTCTGACTTTAGGATAAGGTATGTCGGGAGTTCCAAATGAGGCAACAGCTTTTCTTCTTTTCTTAGGCATATAAGAGTTCTACCAGATAATTCACCTAATGTTAACCGCTTTCGCGCGCGCGAAAGGCACCACAGCTATGGACATTATATAATGTCCAGTTTGAGAAAAAATGTCCAGTAAAATGTCCAGTAAAATCGATTAAAAGCATTGGTATTGCTATCTTTTTTTCTTTTTGGACATAAAGACACTTTTTTTTCACGTTTTTTTTTACTAACACTAAATTATCTCCAGAATCTCTTATGGAAAATGTCCAGTCTAATTTGTGCCATAATACTGCCTTAATGTCGCCATATTCTCCTTAGCATCGGCAACTTTATGTAACAATTTGTCAATCTCGCCTGTAATATCAGTATGTTCTACAATCACAGATTGTGGAGAAGTCATTAGATAGTCTATTTTTAATAGGGCATCTTCCATCTCATACTGGTATTTGAGCATTAAGGTTTTATATATTTGCTCTCTCATTTGTCCTCCTTCTTAATTAGTGAATCTCCAAACTTGCCTGTAAAGCCCCATGATCCGTGGTGCGTGGTCCATGAGTCTAGGTTCGCGTATATTTTAATACTGGCACGCTTAGCGAGCTCACAGAAGGCCAAATCTTCACCCTTCCAGGTATGGTCACTAAAATCAGTATCCCAAAAATTATACATATACTTCTCAATGGCTCCTCTATAACCTACCTCTTTATCCATTTTATCTTGATGTTCTTTATTAAATTTAATCTTTTTATTAGGATATTTAGCCATCAACGTTTTAAACACGACTCGATTAATCAACATCAATCCAGCCGGAGCAGACTTTAACTCTACTAAATCAAACGGTAAAATTTTTATATTATCGGGATCCATATGTTCAACAGGATATTTAACTTCCATAGGATTTTCTTTTAACCTATACGGAGTCACAACAATATCTTTTTCAGGTACTAACATTCGTAAAGCAGCTTCATGTGAAAACTCTACATCCGCATCAACACACAACATATAATCATACTCAGACGCCATGAATCCTGCAGTCAATAGATTTCTCGCATGAGTCACCAAAGAAGACTTAACCGACTTAAAGATACACTCAACTCCAGATTTCGCGAGTACAGCATAAGTATTTAATATACTAACACACGTCTCAACCTTCATCGTGTCATAGCACGGCATAGCAATAAATACTTTAGGCTTTTTCATCTTGCATCATGTTGTTATCTTTTAATAAAAAATTCGCGGCAATAGAAACTCTAGTCACATCTGAATGAAAACTAGCTACTGAATGAGTAAGATTCCACGGGAAAATAAAAAACTCTCCAACCTTTGGTCTAAAAGCAAATGAATTTGTGTGAAAATTTTGAGGGTTAGCCATAAAAAAAGATAAACTTGCAGGGCCTTCGCCAGTTCCTTTCCAGTTCTTTTGTTCTTCCTTTATAGGTTCCGGTATATCTAAAAATAATACACTAGATAAATGACAGTTATGATGAATATGCGGTGGGTTAGACTCACCCTTCTTCATAAAGTTCACCCATGCGGCTGTAGTTTGTATATCTGATAAATCTAAACCGTACCAAGTTTTGTAAGCTTGTTGATAAGCTGTAAGATAAGGTTTAATAATTTTAGTATACTCCTTTTGATCAATAGATCTTTCATCTTTAATAATACCAGCTAAGTTCTCACTCCAATTCTCGGTTGCTTTGTTAGCTATCTTTTTTAAAGACTCCACATCACTTGGTCTAATCTTAACTTTGAATAGTAAAGGACCCCAATGGTATATATTATATTCCATAGTCCAATCTGATTCACTGATTAACATTTGTTCTCCTCCTTCGTACGTTTCTTTCATATTATGCTCCGTTAAAAAAATCCTCTGGGTTCATTGGTTTAGTTAATTTCTTCTCACTGAATTTCTGTTCATGGTACATATCTAATCGTTTTAGAAACTTATGTTTCCATGATCTTAAATCAGCGTCTTGAAACTTAAATTCTTGGTAATATAGGTCAGGTGTACAGACCATTATTATTCCTTGTTTAATTTCTGATTGATAAACGTGGTCGTGTGCCATACAATACGCGGCGATTTGTAAAAAATAATCATCAATCCATTCAATTCTTTTAGGACGATTCGCTTGCTTAAAGTCTATAATGGTATCCATCCCATTGTGATTGCATACGAGGTCAGTAGACCCAGCGTATAACCCAGGGTAATATAGTGTAACTTCCGAGCCATAATATTCTTCAACAGGGAGTAGCCCTTCATCAATAATTTTTTTGGCCATGGCTTTCGCCTCTTGTCCGAGCCCTGTAAGATCATCGTAGCCAACTCCTGTGATATGAGTCTCCAGGAACTTGTGCATAGATGTCCCCCGCTTACTAGATAGATTCTTGATTCGCTCTGCTTCTTGTTCTCCAACTTTCGCCTTCCAGTCTTTTAGAAATTGTTGATTTTTTGTGGCGCTTAATATCGTAGTTACACTAGGAAGTCTAGAACCATTTATATCATAGATCCGTGATCCTTGGTCCGTGTGCTGTGTACCAGTGATATATTTATATTTGTTGTTAAGCTTGATTGCTTTACCAATGTTGTGGTACTCTTGAATATCTTTATCGTTCATCATAATTTTTTATGGCTTTAGGGTCGTAGTTTCCTTCCTTTTTTAATTTTTCTATTTCATCTAGGTATTCGTTGACATGAGACATACTCTTTTCGTTTTCTTTATCTCGCCAAGTTTGAACGTTATAGTCATAAAACTTAATTCCTAGTTGTTGTTTAATATCTTCATTTATATAATCACAAATAGCTTTAAGAGATTCTTTTTCTACCACATTAGGTAATTTACGTCTTCCTTCATTTTCTATATTTCCAATTCCTCTTTTATGATAATTTCTATTCTTTTTTCTAGATTGCATAAAGGACCAAAACAATTGATAAATTCTATAACCCGTCGTTAAACTATAACCTACTCCATAGCTTCCAGTTCTAAAATAACTTTCACCAACATTAATAGGCCAATCAAATACATCTAACGTAGCTCTTTTACATTCAGTAATAGCAACATCTGAATAACCGCTCCACTGCCAACCGTCTACGCCATTGTGGATAAAGTTTAAAACTTTTTGTATGTTGGTAATATTTTCATTAGCTTCTTTATAAAGACGCTCATTATCAAATCTCCACCATCCATGACTTTCATTATGAAACTTACTGGAAAGTATGGCAGCACGATATTCTTGAACTAATTCTTTACCTTTTAATTTTTTTTCAGCGTCCTTAATTCTAGATTTATAATAAGATTGAGTTCCTTCATGAGGTGACTTATCCATTTCTTCTTCTAACTCATTGATAACTTTTTTCTTATAGTTATCTAAAATTTTTTGTGGAACTATTAAATCTAGTGAAGCAAGAATAGTTTTAATTCGATAGTAATAAAACCATTCACCTCGTGCTCGATGGTCTACTAACATTCGATGCCATTCATCTTCGCTACCTTCTATATAACCTAGTAAGTTTAATTCTTTAGGACTTCCTGTTTGAATACTAGAAAACCTGGCTAGAACTCCAGCTTCATTATTAGATTTACCAATTTTTACAAATTGATCTATTCCATGATTATATAATACAAAGTATACGTATTCTTTTTGTGTCAAAATCCATTCCTATCTGCTATCTCTTCTAATAATTTTTTAGTGTTATCTAGCTTTTCTTTCTTAGTCTTTTTTTTAAATATCTCTTCCCATCTTTTTCTGTACAAATCATTGGAAACCCTTGATTTTCCATCCCATTTTCTGCCTTTGTTTTTAACTGTCATAATCTCCAATTGTGTTTTTAATTGGTTTCCATTGGTTGTCTCCAACTTGTTTTAAACTATTTAAAGGTACCTGAGATGATATATTTCCAGAAACAGAGATCCTTTGTACATCTGATTTAAATGGAGCTACAAAATGTTTTAGCCATGCAGGAAAAATAAACAGATCATTTTCCTCTGGGAAATGTGATTGATACGTAATTGCTTGTCTATTACCTTCACCATAAATAAAACTAATACCACCTGGACCGGCACTTCTACCTTTATATTCTTTAAATTCTTTTTTTATTTCTTCTGGTATTTTTAAATATATTACAAATGATAAATCATCTGCATGATCATGAGGAGGATTAAATTCATTTTGTCTTTGATAGTTAATCCACATAGCTCTTAATAAATATTGAGGAGGTTGTTTAAATTTTTGATTCTTCCACTGTTCAAATATTTTAGTGTACATCTTTAAGAATTCATCTACGTATGGAAGTAAAACATTATAATCTCTAAACTTAAATTCTTTTTGAATGATGCCAGCTAATCTGTGCTGGTAATCATGCTCTTTAATACTCGATGCTTCTCCTTCCTTTAATAATAAATTTTTAAATTCATCTGTAATTTTTAACTTACAGACACATGGTCCCCATGATAAGAGTTGATATTCAAATTTTACTGGTTTTGTTGGTTCTGTCATTCTAAACTCATTGCCTCCCTATATTGTTGTAAACTTACGACGTTTTGATCAAATATATATTCAGGTGAATAGTGATCGATTACTTGTTCTAGCTTATGAAATTTAACCTGTGCATAAGGCCATAATAAACGTGCTACATAATAACAATCTCTAAAGGTGCATCGCCAACGCCATTGTGTTTTAAATTTTTTACCTGTTTTAGTTAAACCTTTTACATCTCTACGTATTACAGTTCCTACTTTTAAAGTTTCGTGTACCCAACGAATCACAGGTTCATCAGTCATAGCTATCTCCATACTGATACGCATAGAATTAGAAATTCTATAGCCCTTACCTTTATGTTTCTTTTTCTTTTCAGGACTTCTCTTTATATGAAGACTACCTTCACCATCAAAAAGCCCTGCAATGTATGCTATATTACTTTCACTCACCATGTTTGATTACCTCTCTTAACACGGTTGTCCAAGGATTCAATTGATAATCCGCTCTACTGCAGTTTGCGAGTAATAATATCATCACTGTTAGAGTTACCAATATTATGATTTGTAGCCTCATAGAATTCCCCTTCCGAGTCACAATCCCAACACTGATGGATCGTTTCTCCCCATTCTGTTCCTACTTTTAAATAACCATTACCTCTACAGGTAGGACAAATATGTTTACGAACTTGATTTACTTTTAATTTTACCATTTAACTTTTTTGCTTTCTCATTTGCTAAACATTCCACAGTTTTACTAATTGATAACTTTGCATCAGGCAATAATACCTTCGACAAAGAGATCAAAGTCTTGTATGTTTCATGCGTTAACGAAACGTTTCTATATTTTGTTATATCGGTCATTAAGACTTCCTTTCATTTAATTATGAGCACTATATAGGATCAAAAGGAGATTTGTCAAGATGAAATTTTTATTAAGTATGATCATTTGTACAAGTGTTTATAATCAGTGTTTGCCACCACATCAAATGCCAGAGTTATATAACTCTCATTATGAATGTATGATTGCAGGGTATAATGAATCTATTAAAAAAGCAAAAGAAATTGGTAGGGAAGAAATTAATAAATATGGAACTATTATAAAATTTTTCTGTATGCAGGAAAAAGATCTTCCTAAGCAAGGTTTACTTACTAAAAAATTTGACAATATGGCCAAATTATGGTAGAGCAAATTATCTCACCACAATAACCTATCACCCTTCCCTCTTGTGATAGGTTTATTTTTCTTTGATTTGTTTTACATTACCCCGATCGTCTTCCCATAACGTGTATAGATTTTTACCATCAAAGTAATAACCATTTAAGGTCCATTTATTTTTTTTCATAATCAATACATAACTTGCCATTCATATGATCAATCTCGTGTTGAACACACTGAGCTGCTAAATCATAGAATGTTTTAGTAATTTGTTTCTCGTGTTCACATATATAATTTATTTTTATCCATTTATTTCTACGAGGATAACCATTTATTCCTGGAGCTGATAAACAATTTTCAGTAAATTCTGAATGATCTTCTGAAGAATCTACAACCTGTGGATTAATAATTACAATTGGATTAGATTGACTACGAGTAGTGTCCATTACACATATACGTTTTTGATAACCTACTTGAATAGCCGCCAATCCTATACCGTTATTTTCGTACATAGTTTTTTTCATAATATTAATCAATCCTTTATCTTCAGGAGTTAATGGAAGTTTAATTTCGTCTGATTTAAGTCTTAAAAATATATCAGGGTGTTTTAATATGTTCATTATTCCACTTTCTTAATAGCCACACTACAAATCCGTATATGGCAGTTATAATTAATATACTTATTAATATTTTCATCTATCTGGATCTTTATAACATTGATGACCAAACCAACTACCTGATCCATCGTTCATAACCCATCTATTTATTTCTTCATTATAAGTAGATATTGCTTCTCGATGTGCGTCAGCAAATCCTGAACACTCAAGTAAAGTTATCGCTCTTGTAAACTCCATTGGAATTTTTATTATTAATCCTTCCGAGTTTAGTACGTAAATTACCATCCAATGTACCAGCTCTTCCATCCGCAAACTCCTTTATAAGTTTATACCATAAATCTTTATACTTCGAATTCTTCGTCTTGTCCCACTTTTTTGCGGCTTGATCTATTTCTTCTATTGTAATCACCTATACTCCTTCCCCATTTAATTATTCTTTCTAAATTTCTAGTTTTTAATTTCATTTTAGGACCATATGGTTTCCATGCATCAGCCATTAAATTTAGTTCTATTACTAAATTAGTCCATTGTTTAGGTGTTATATTTCTAACTTTTATATTTATTTCTCTATCTTTCATATATCCTATATAGGATATCTAGGGATATTTGTCAACGTCCTTTTTTGCCTTTTCCCCTATATTTACCCATTCTTTTTTCGTGTTTATTACGATTTTTCTTGTGACGTCCTGGTCTTTTTTTAGGTTTATCGCGTTTAGGTTTAGTTATTTTACCAAAAGAACTTTTTCTACTCATTAAATTGTCTTATGTGGATGCCATCTTTTTTATTAACATGAGGCATATAACTAATTTTACCATTTATTTTTTGTTCAATGTCTGCGCCGCACGTTACGCATCTAAAAATAGTTTTGTATATAGAAACAAATATACTTTCTTCTGTACAAATAGGACAATTTCCATTTACAACTTGTGCTTGAATATTAATCTTTGTAAAATCTGTCATTATTTTTTTTTCTATTATATACTTTCTTATTCTTTACCACACGTTGGTGATAACGTCCATCACTTAATTGTTGAGCTGCCTTATTTCTAGGTCTATTTTTCTTGAGAAAAAATGCGTATGCTTTTTTATTCAAGGATTAATTTTCTAATAGTTATAGAACCATCGATATTTTTCTCTAACTCTGCATTAGACTTTAGGCATCGATGCTGTACGCCTGGAGAATAGTCACGTTCCGCATGTCTTTTTCTACGTAAACATTGTGCCATTCCCTCGGGCTGTATTCTGTGTTCTACTATCTCATTGTTCATTATGAGTAATAGGGCTACTGTAATTTCTGTCCAAGTTCCTGTCATTAGTGTGTACTCCCGTTTTTATAATGCATTTCTCTATTTTGGTCTTTAAGTTTTTCTATATCTTCTAAAACTTTATCCATTTGTTTTCTTAAAAATTCTATATTTACTTTGTTTAATGCCATTGATTCTATATGTGCATTCAACTTATCAGTGGTCTTGTAAAGATCCTCGATCATCATAAATTGCTCGGAATCTGCAGGAAGCGAACCAAGTTGACCCCGCGGCCATTTGATTCTAAATTCTGTATTCTCAGTTAAATCTTTAGACATTAGTTCTACTTGCGTGCTAAGTTTGTTTTGGGTCTCAATGATACCGAAATAAGCCCAGGTGCCAATTGCGACCATCGTGATCAAAGACACTACGGTCTTCATAGGCATTTGCACCTTTGCCTCGTCCGATATGTTGAGTGGTTGTTGTTTAGCCATTAGTTATAACTATACCCCGTGTTGCCTTGTTCTAATTTTTTAAATAATTTTTCGTGCTGGTCCATGATCTCTTTATCAGAGTCCTGCATGTCATCCATTTGATCTTGTAATTTTTCAACATATCTCTCTAATTTATGTACTTTATCTTGTTGTACTGCCTGAATAGTTGACAGCTCAAAAGTTCTGGATAGGCTCCAGCCAGCTAGGGCTAGTAAGATTCCTACCAACATTGTCATTAATTTTTCAATCATATTTTACTTCATTTTCAAAAGACATGTCTGTTGCATGATCTTTTTGATATTTGTAAGTTCTCTTTCCGCATTTACAATTATCGCAAGTGCATACACCATACTCATCTGCATGGAGGTCTCCACTACAATGACAATCACAGTGACATTCTTTACACTTACTCATTTTTTTTGCCAACTAAAAAGCCAACTAACAAATTTATTCCATAACCTTTTAATCATTTTTCTTTTCCTCAATCTCGTAGAAGAATTTATCAGTGTCTTCTGTTCTCCACTTCCGCGTGTCTTCTACATTCCACTCGGATGTTTGCACTTTCCAATCTGGAACTTCGTCTTTAACTGTAAAAGATGGGATGTCCCATATTAGTCTGTTGTTAGGTTGAGCTGCATAATTGCCGTTTTCCAACGCAAGTATGTGAGCGCACTTATGTTCGTGCGGAATTTCTGAATGATCAGTATCTACTATATTACTATCTGGGTGGGCAAAATCAACAGTAAATAAGTAAGCACCATGGTACCATTTTTTATCTTTGCCTATGTACTTACCGGATTGACCGTCTAAAATATCATAGCTAGTAATAGCAGGATAATAACTAAAGCAATTCCAGAGTTGAAGTTCATCAAGTCTTTGATGTGGAACAGTTTCCGGTTGAAAACCACGTTGAATAAAGGCCGAAATAGGTAACCTATAAAAGATTGCACCATTTTCCATAATTGCGTGAAAAAGTAACGGACGACCAGTGATGGACGAAAGCCCAAATATAATGCAGTCTTCAACTTCGCCATGATGTTTTTTAAGATCATAGAGATACTCTCTCCTGATCTGTGCATACGTCACAGGAATGTTTGCATTTAGGTAAGCCATAACTCATTATAAAATGATTGCGCCAACAATAAGACCAGCAACAAAACAAACAATTTCTCTTCTATTGTGTAACTGCCAAATCATAAATTTGTCTATATATTGTTTCATAGTTTCCTCCTATTTTATATTACCCCAATTAGGTCCAGATTCATAGTCTACTTTGTTAGGAACTTCAAGAGAAACTGCATGTTCCATTATCTCTTTTATTTTATCTGCATTGTCACTTACAGATATATCGAGTTCATCATGAACTTGGATGTGTGGAGTAATTCCTTCTTTATATAATTCTATCATTGCTTTCTTTGTCATGTCAGCAGCTGATCCTTGTATCAATCTATTTAAAGCTTTGTATGTGTAAGCACGTTTAATCCCTGGTCCGTGTTCCGTAAGCGCTGCATCATGTGGTAATGGTTTATGAATACCAAACTGTGTAGGTTCCCATAAGTGAAACCTGCATAGTCGTCCTAGCAATGTACGGATTTGACCTCGTTCTTGAGCACGATTCATTACATTGTCCATCAATCTTTTTACAAACGGTACTTTGTTATGATATTGTCTAAATAAATCATCAGCTTTATCTTTTGATACACCGAGTTCTGCTTGTAATTTATTTTTACCCATCCCGTAGAACAGACCAAGATTTATAGTCTTAGCCTGATCACGAGGGATCTCAGCCATGTCTGCCACAATAGTATGGAAATCGGCATCGCCTTGATTATAGGCTTCCAATACTTCGTCCACGCCATAGAGATTCTGTAAAGTTGCATAATGCACTACCAACCTAGGTTCTTGTTGAGAATAGTCAAATACACCCCATGTATGGCCCTCCTCGGGTATAAATAATGACCTAATCCGTGGTCCAAGTTCCTTGTTTCTTGCTGGTATCTGCTGGAGATTCGGATTAGCATAGCTAAATCTTCCGGTTACTGTGCCACCATTATCTCCTCTTAATTGATTAATTTCAGCATGAATTCTTCCTTTGTGATTATGTTTTAATATGGTATCAATAAACGTGGTATGCGCCTTGTTTATTTCTCGAGCGCGGGCGATTCTTTTCACCAGTGGGTGGGGGTGATTTTGAAGAAAGTTTTTAGTAAATGATGGAGAATTTGTTTTTTCGGTTGTGTCAAATGGTAGGCGAAGTTTTTCAAACACTTGCGCGATGGATCTCGCTGCCCATATTTGAACATCTATTTGTGTTTCTTTTTTTACTAATTGTAAGCATTGTTTTTCTTCTGTATGTAATTCTTCTTTTAATATGTGAGCTTGTTCTACGTCTACACGCACACCTAAAAAACGCATATCGACTAAGCAAGGAAAAAGTTCTATCTCTAATTCAAAAATAGAATTTAAATCTTGGTGTAAAATTTCTTTTTTAAGTTCTTGCCAAAGTTCATAAGTAAGTTCAGCATCTTTTTCAGCGTATGCACCTACGTACATAGCTGGTAGTTTATACATTTCAGCTTTAGGGTCTACTCCCCATGATTTTGCTGCGTCGTACAAGGCAGATTCATCTTTACCTTGACCTATATATCTTTTACTACAGTTATTTAAATCATAACGCATTTGATTTTCATCCACGACTGCTGCAGCAATCATAGTATCAATTATTTTGCCATTAATTTTAAGACCAAGAGATCTAATCCAACACACGTCATACATTGCATTATGAAATATTTTAATAGCGTTAGTATTAAGAACTCCTTGAAACCATTTTAAAACTTTTGCTCTATCCATATTACCACCACCTTCATGAGCAATTGGATAATAAGCTGACCATCCTTTAACAGCGACAGCAATACCTGTGACATCTCCTCTTTTTGTAACAGAACCGGACCCCATTTTAACAAGGTCTGGGTCTTTTGTTTCTAAGTCAATTGCAATCTCATCATATTTAGATAAGTCTGGAAATTCTTCTGGTGGTAACCATTCAGTTTGAGGTTTAAATAATGGAGACTGTATCATTTAATAATACCCCAGGAATTCTTTTTTTCTTCTTTCACTTTTTCAGGATAGTCTCTATCAATAGCCATGTCAATATAATGTTTTGCTTTTAATAAATCTTCTTTCTGATTTTTCTGTTTATGCCTACACAAATATTTTATTGCGTTGCCTTCTGCAAACGGAATGTTATTTCTGTTTATAAATTCTGATGGCTGAATGACCATAGACTTATAATGATTTCCGCCTACCTGTTTTTTATAAATATCATCTTTCATTAGTCGACTCCTTAATTAAACTTTTAATATAACGTTCATGTCTTTTTGCTTTAACTTCTGGTCGTTGATTATAAGCTCTGTCCCATGCTCTTCCTTTAGCACTTTGTCTCCATTTTTTTCTTGCTCTCTTTCTGGATTCTTCAGACCAAGGGTTTATCATATACTCTCCATTGGGTAAGCTTTTTCATAGTCTTTAGGTCTTATGATATGTAAATTTTCTTTTGTTCTTGTTGCACCAACATAAAACAATCTGGTTTCATCATCTGGATTTTTTCTATATGATCTATTAGTATTATTAGTAAGATCAGTTAATAAAACTACGTTAGGTCTTTCTCCACCTTTAACACTATGTATAGTAGACAAATGAATTCTTGGGTTTCCTTTTAAGTTTTCCCCATTTCTACGCATGCTTCTAATGTAATTTTTTCTTCTAAAATTTAAATCATCAAATGCTTCATACCAAACTGCATCAGTTTTTAATCCATAGTCTTTTAATTGAGATAAATTATAATAACTTTCTTTAGCCATTCCTTTAAGTTTTAATTTATCTACATGTTGAGGAGTCATATAACTATATATTCTTTCAACTTGTTTATAATTTAATGGCGTACCTTTTCTTGCTAGTTCCCATTCTCCTGCTGCTTCTGATGCATCTTTCTCTGGCATTTTTTTAAATCTATTTTCAAAATACCAACCTCGTTCTCTTATTTCATCTTCTATATTGTCTAACATGTGACGAGTTCGAGCTAACACATACCATTCTCCTGATGACATATCTAAATCTTTTATATCATCATGAAATTTTAAAGATCCTTGATAATCTCTAGGAGCCCATTCTTTATATCTTCTTTTAGATACACGTTTAATAATACCTAAAGCAAAATCATGTATTGCTCTTGGAATTCTACGAGACTGTGTAAGATTTAAAAGTTTTCCTGTCTGTGCTATAAAAGAATCTACATCTGCACCAGCCCATCTAAAGATTGCTTGGTCATCATCACCGGCAATAAAAGAATCTTCTGTATTATTCCATATTTTTTTAGCCATATTCCATTGCATTAATGATAAGTCTTGTGCTTCATCTATAAACACTACATCAAATTTAGGACAACTATCAGATTTAATAAATTCCATTATCATATCATTGTAATCTTTAAGAACATTTTCTTTTTTATATCTTTCCAATTCGTGAGCTAAGTGAACCAAAGTTTTATATTCAACTTCAGTATTATGTTCCCCCATTTTTAATTGTTGTTCTAATGTTATGTTTCTAAGTTTGGCTAAATGAATTAATCTTAAATAATCACTTTTAGTTGTAAACAATCCAGTTTCTTCTTCATCAAATTCATTATAATCTAAAAAAATATTTAATTTTTTACCAAGATCTTCGTAATGTCTCTTTTGCATTACTTGGTCTTTGTTATATCCTAGTCTTCTAAATGCTAATGAATGAAGAGTTCTAAAGTAAGGAAGGTCATCTTCTGTATAATTAAATTTATCCATTGCTCTACCTTTAGCTTCATTGGCAGCTTTCTTAGTAAAAGCAAAGTACCCTATTTTATCAGGATCAGTATTTTTTAAATAATCTTGTACTTTATTAAGAAGAGTCCAAGTCTTTCCTGTTCCTGGTGGACCTAATACAATTGTTTTCATTAAAAAGGTGCCTCTTCTTTTAGTTTCTTTTGAGTAAATTGATCTTCAACTTTATCAAATATATTTACTTTCATAATAGATGGTTTCTTTTTACCAATAGTCATTCTACCTTCTTCACATCCACAATGTTCTTTAAGCATTTGTTGTGTAACTTGATAGTCTTCTTTCCATTTCTTTTTAGTTAAATGTCCATGAAAGAATCTATGAAAAGTAAATATATGTTTGGCATCCTCAGTATAAACTGCTCCATTTAAAATATCTTTTTTAGTAACTGATCCAATTGATCTTTGAATACAATAATCTTCTAAATGATTATTTAGTTGATCTATTTTGGAAGACCCAACCGGTGCTTCTACTTCTTCGATTGCTTGTAAGAGCTGGTCTACATAAGATTCAAATTCTTTTGTAGTGACTCTTTTAGGTTTTTTATTTATTTGTTTTGCAACTGTTCTTCTAAACAACCTTTGTTCCATCAGATAATCAATAGTATCTAACTTAACTCTTTCTCCATCTACATTGACCCAATAATATGGTTCATCTAATAATATTTTTTGTAAGTCAGTAAGTGAAGGAAAAACTGATTCTCCTCCTATACCAAATTCTCTAGTTCTACATAAATTTTTATCACAATGATTACACATAGGTTCTTCATTACATTTAAAACCTAAATCTTTTCCATCATTAAATTTTATTTTACCTTGAACTATTTTATCTTCTAATGGTCCTTCAGGATGTTTTTCAAAATATTTATAATTAAATGCATTTATTTTTGATTGCCAATTTTCTGGCCACTTTCTTTTTGCATATTGTATATATTGATAAAGTATCCTGTCTCTTCCATCTTTAATATCTGTCTGTGTTAATGATTCTAAACAAGGAGGCCCGTCAGAAAATTCTGATTCGGGCCTCTCTACTTTTATGGAACCAACATCTAGTTGTTTTACATTTTTATAGATCCCATAAAATTCTTCTAAACTTGCTGCTGTACCATCATCTTTAAAAGCATATCGTGTTGTATTATCCCCATTAAAGTATGGTAAATTTAAAAAGTTTCCTGTATCATCTTGCGATTTTAATTCTATTTGTTTTGGAAATACTTCTGCTCCTCCATAACCTAGTACTGCACTAATGGATAACAGTTTATCTCTTACTATTTTTGCTTCAACTGGAACTTCAGTAAATAAAAATACATGCGCTCCTCCCGATTTAGATCGGAAAACTACCAATGGTAATTTTAATTCTTTAATTTTGTTAATTAATTTTTTATGATCAAATCCTGCATAAGAATCTATATCTATACAACCCCATCTGCATTTATTATCATCATTAATTGGAATTATACCTAGACTGGGTTCTATTCCTTGAAGATGTTTATTCCATAAATCATCTGTAACTTTTTCTCGGGTTACAAATGACTTACCTTTTATCTTCTGACCGTCTTCACCTTTTTTGTCAACATAAGTGACACCACGTGCACGATCTAATCCTTTAAATATATCTTTAAAATTTGCAACTGACATAACTTTTCAAAGCGGGCGGATTCACTCTCGCTTGGCCGCCCACTACCTAGGATTCGGTTAGTATGGTGTACTACTTGTTTCCTCTGAGCCATGCTTCGCTTGCACTTCGCCTTTACCTACTCGGTCAGCAAAAGTTTTAGCGATATCATAGATTGATTTGTCAGATACAGGACCAACTTTAGATACATCCCATCCAAACCATGTTCCTTTGTCGTTAGACATTTGAACAGTCTTTAGATTATAAATGTGGCTATATGTTGGCGGTGTAAATAATCCGTTTTTACCCTGCATTTTTATGCCCATCATCATTGAGTTCCATTTTCTACTCACTTTTAATTGAGTAGCTTTCATAGAAATCAAAGCTGTTGTTGGACTCTTACCTAAGAGTATCACAAAGTGATTGGCAGTGTTTTCTAAATAGTTACCATTAGGTAATCTATCTTTGAAAGATTTATCACGAGTAGTTGTACTCACGATATCACTGTCTGCCTCGTGAATTGCAACTGGCGCACCAGTGCTAGTTCCACGATCCTGCCACTCTATGTATTGTCTTTTGTAAAAGACGGGTAATACATCGATAGAATCATACAGTTCATTAGAAACTGTGTTAATTATCTTGCCAGGTTCCGCGCCTTCAACATATTTCCCATGAGTTTTATTTACTTCAGGGGATAGTTGTCCCAAAACTTTTAAGAAAGGTAACGCAAGATCGTCTTGCGATATGTTTTGAGCACCTTTATTAGCATCAGCTTCAAAAATATTTGTAGCTAATGCTCCTTCTTTTTTCGTTGCTACTTGGTTCATAGTTATTGTTTCCTTTTTATTGTTGTTTTATTTCCAATGAATACATTGAAAATTTCCGTTGGCATTTCTTTACCTGCCTCAATACGCTCACGGACTAACGCTTTCAGAGTCATAGGTTCCACCTTCAACTTTTGTGTCGGTTGAAACCCGTGACTCTTCGCAAGGTCAGCATAATCTGCCGCCCTTGTATCTTCGTTACGACCAAACGATACCGAAATTTCATTCTTTATAATATCGCCTAGTCCATTGTTACGAAGCCAGTTAAACGCCGCTTCTTTATTCGCCTGTGTAATTGTAGCGCTATAGTGCGGCTTAACATCTACCGAAGACCCATCCATTAATTTTAAATGAGATAAACCCATCTCACTCATCATCGTTGGAATAACCTCTCCCGATATATGTTCTAAATTCTTTTTCTTTTGTTTTAATTTTTCTTCTGCAAAATCTACCTCTCTTTGTAAAGTTTGCAATCTTTCAACTTGATCTGCAAGAGACTGAATATTGTCAGTCTTCTTCATTGCATTCTGTTGGTCTTGTTCAAAGTCAATCATCTATTTCTCCTTTCTCATATAGATTAATTTCAATAGGATAATATTTTCTTTCTTGTCTATCCCATTTTAAAAGCTTATACTTTCCATTTGTTATATCAGAAACTATAGAACATGCAACCCCTATTATTGCAGGATCTCCAGTTAATAATAAATAATCTTTTTCAGAAAATTTTTTAAGCTTTTGCCTTAATTTAAAAATTAAAGGACCAGGAGAAAAAATAATTTGAGAAAGTTCCGGTAATAAAAATTTTAAGGTACCATAATTGGCTGCCCCCATAATATTTATTTTTGGTTTTCCTTCTTTAGTTCCTGGAATTTCTTGTACTACATAAACAGTTGGTTTAGAAAAAGCATATTTATCTAACTCGTCTAAATCATCTAAAAATTTTTCAGTTTTTTCAAGTTGATTCTGTAATTGTACATACTCTTTAACTTTCATACTTGACAATATAGGTTAAAAGTATATATTGTCAATAGAAAGAAACGTTCAAAAGAGCGGTGGAAGAGCGAACGAAAGGATATGTGTATTACTAATGTTGCCGCTCATAAAGAAAGAAAAAAATGAACTATAAATTTAAAACAAAACCGTATGCGCATCAATTAACTGCGTTGGAAAAATCATGGAATAGGGAAACTTACGCCTATTTTATGGAAATGGGTACAGGTAAAACTAAAGTTCTCATTGATAACGTGGCTATGCTTTATGATAAAGGTAAAGTTAATGGTGCACTAATTATTGCTCCGAAAGGTGTTGTAGGAACTTGGTATAATCAAGAAATCCCCACCCACCTTCCTAAACATATAGAAAATGTGTGTGTATTATGGCAGTCTAATATAACTAAAGAACAATCTCGTAAATTAGGTACTTTATTTAAAACAGGAGAAGAACTTCACTTTCTTATTATGAATGTTGAAGCTTTAAGCACAACTAAAGGCACCGACTTTGCTAGAAAATTTTTATCATCACATAATACTTTGATGGCTATTGATGAATCTACTACCATTAAAAATCCAAAAGCAAAAAGAACTAAAAATATTATTAAATTATCTGAATTAGCTAAATACAGACGAATAATGACAGGTTCGCCTGTAACTAGAAATCCATTAGACTTATATAGCCAATGTCAATTTTTAAGTCCTTGGCTATTAGATTTTCAATCTTATTATGCATTTAGAACTAGATATGCCATTATGAAGACAGCTAATATTTCTGGTAGACAAATTCAATTAGTGGCCGGTTTTCAAAGATTGGCGGAATTGTCAGAAAAACTTAAACCTTTTTCTTATAGAGTATTAAAAGCCGACTGTTTAGATCTTCCTGATAAAATATATATGAAAAGACAAATTAAATTAAGTCCTGATCAAAATAAATTGTATGAACAAATGAGAAAAGAAGCATTAGCTACTTTAAATGGAAAACGAGTTACGACTGTTAATGCACTTACGCAATTAATGCGTTTACATCAAATTACATGTGGTCACTTTACATCTGATGATGGAACGACTCAACCTATTAAGAATAATAGAATAGATGAATTAATGGATGTACTTGAAGAAATTGAAGGAAAAGCCATTATATGGGCGCACTATCAATATGACATAAATACTATAATTAAAGAAGTTGAGAAGGTCCATGGTCCAGGTTCCATTGTTGATTATTATGGGTTAACTCCTCAAGATGAGAGACAGGAGAATATTAAGAAATTTCAAAATGATGATAAGTGTAGATTTATCGTTGGAACCCCTCAAACGGGTGGATATGGAATAACCTTAACGGCAGCTAATACCGTTATTTATTATTCTAATGGATATGACCTCGAAAAAAGATTACAGTCAGAAGATAGAGCACACAGAATCGGACAACAAAAGTCGGTAACGTACGTGGACATTTTGGCTGACGAAACAGTTGACGAGAAAATCGTAAAATCTCTACGAAAAAAAATAAATATAGCGTCAGAAGTTTTAGGTGAAGAATTGAAATCATGGATATAAAATATTTTATCGAACCGATATTTAAAATAGAATTTTTTAAAATTAAATGTATCAAATTTAAAGAAAAAAAGATAGCCATAGAAAAAGTATTAAAAAATTATCCAGAAAAATCTTTTTTACATTTTTATAGTAATAGAAACAAAGCAAATATAATACCCCATTTACAACAAATTTTTAAAGATGAGTTTAGTTTGATTAGTACGAAATATGGTTCTAAAATTAAATTAGATAAAGCGTGGTCTGTTAGCTATAAAAAAGGTGGTTATCATGTTCCCCATAATCATGGCTCTATTGGTTATTGTGGTATTTTATATTTAAATATGAAAAAAAATTCACCAGCTACAACTTATATACAACCCTGGAATAATGAAAATGATCAGACTAGGTTATATAAGCCCCTTGTTGAAGAAGGGGATATAATGATAGTACCTCAATTTTTGTATCATTACAGTGAACCCAATGAAATTAAATTTAAGAAAAGAATTATATCTTTTGATTTTAATATATAAAGGATTCAGTAGGATATACGCGCGACGCGCGCTAAAATTTTAAGATACGACTTTTCCGCCGGACCATTTCATCTCAGGCAGTCCGTTTTCGTAGCTTTTCCCGTCATAAGTCAAAACTTGTTTTCTATTAGCACCAGCTTCATTATAAGACACATGCACCCAGCCGCCTGCTGGATCGTCTTTATTGTAGAACTCGAGTATCAATTGGTCAAAATCTACGTTGTTAGAAAGCCAGTAAGCGATCTTAATATTAGGCACCCCTGCTATTTCAAAGTCAACCGCCTGCCCTTTAGCATGTTGCGACGTTTTTTTACTGCCAATCGCCTCGCAGAGCTCTTCGGATCTGTAACCAGAGGTAACAGTAATGGGTTTATCAAAGTGCGCACGAACCGGTTCCAAAATTTCATAACATACGTTCTCCAAGTTTTTAATATCTCCTGCTCCTGGAGAATTGTCTATCCCTTTTCGAGTGGCGGTCATTGATTTAGTAAATTCTTCTAGTTTAAAATGTTTCGATAATTGCATGATTTTTTAGTGTAAGATTAAAGTAAATATAACATATCCCATGCCAGTAATCAACGCTCCAGTAGACATTAATAATATACTTTCTATGCGGTTTATTTGACGTTCTAGCTTGTTTATTTTATCATGAGTTTGCTTTTGCATTATTCTGCAAAGCTTTTCATGTTCTTCAATTTTTTGTAATGCGTTCTTAGCCATTAGGTTCTCCCCGCAATTATTTTTTCACTTGGCGATAGTAGTGCCTCTTCAGTTCTTGTCAAGTTAGTTTGTGGATTTTTTTGTTGCATAGTTTGGGCCATATTTACACGTGGCATAGGTTGTGTATCTAAAGGTGGTGTAGGTAATTTAGATTCTTGATCATAGTAACTTGCTTTAGGCATGAAGTCTTCTAAGTTCATATTAAAGTCTCTATATAAACTTAATCCTTTAAACACGTTTCTCATTGAGTTAACAATTCCTCTTGCTTGTAAGAAAGGATTAGGTTGTCCGGTTTCTCTAGAGATATCTTTAAATCTTTCTTGAATTTTTTCTGATGGATAAAAATATTTAAAATCTCCTTTTAATAAATCATTAATAAGTGACTCAGATATACCTCTTTTTTCTAAAGATTTTTTAATTTGTGATCTAGACATGCCTAATTTTTGTGCATTAATAAAATGAGTTAGCATTTCTTTTTGTACATTAAATAAAGCTTTGTTAGCTACAAAATATCTTTCTACTACATCCATTGGAGTTTTAGGTCCTCCTTTTAATAGCCCTTCTGGTCCTCCAGTAAATTCTCTTCTAGCATCTGATATACCTCTTTGGTAATCATAAATATAAAATCCTAAAGCTTTTTCTGGTTCTACTTTGGTTAGTCTCCATCCCATAATACCTGCAAGTTCTTTTGGAACTTCATACATTTCTCCAGTCTTACCTGGTATTTCTCTCATACCTTTATAAGTTCTAACAAATGGTTGAACTGATGGTAATAAAGTTTTACCTAAATGCATAGAAATTCTTTGTACTTTTTCTGCTGTGGGTGTTTCATCTGTATATAATTGCACACCTTCTCTAGTTCTTCCACCTCTTCCCCAGATATCCATAAAAGCTTCTGTGTAAATGGACTCTGATATAAATGGTTCAGCAGTCTGACCCATGGCTTGAGCAATACCTTCTATAAAACCTTTCATTAAAATTTCTTCGTCTTCAATTCCTTCTTGAATATTTCTCAAGACAGTTTGGAAAGGTCTTGTTAATGTATCGTAAACATTGTTTCTACTGTAATCCATAAAATATAACTCATTAGTTTCTGGATCTCTCAAATATATTTTTTGTGAATCTTTAGCCCAAGGTGCTACGAAATCGTTAGCTGCATCTGCTTCCTCATTGCTTACACCAAAGATAGCTTGTGATCCTTTAATAACACCATAAGGAATAGCTGCTGTTGTCATTGTCATTCCAATTAATCTTTTTAATCCATTGGCTTTAAAAGGATTTGTACTAGTAATAGGATTAAGTTTTCCGGTAACAGGATCTGCTATTTCTTTTAATGCTTGTTGCATAATTCCAGTTCCAGTTCTAAATATTTCTGATGGCCATGACATAAAGTTTCCAAATGGAGACATACGCATAGCTCTTACAAACTCACCTACATATGCATAGTTAGGCACTGTGTTTCTTACAATCTCAGCTGCTCTTTCTTCCATTTGATCTTTAGACATTTTTAATAATTTATTTTTATTCATCTTAAACATTCTTCCATACTCAACTTCAAAGTTTAAAATTTTCCAAAAATCATCTTCCGCTACGTAAGCGTCTTGCATAACTTTACCTGTTTTTTTAATTCCTTTTCCTAAAGCCCCTAAAGAATTTAACATAGGTCTTAAAATACTATCGGTTGCAATATTACCATCACCAAATCTTACGTCTCTCATAAGATTTCTAAGATCTCCCATTCGAGTGTTGGTGTTTACAACTCCTAGTTCTAAATATCTTCTGTATCTTTCCATTGATAATGGGTTTCTAATTCCAACTTGAACGGTTGCTCCCGCTCTTGCTAAAGCTTCTCTAAGTAATTGAGGACTTGTAAATAACATTCCATTTCCAAATGCAAATGCACCAGAACTTAAAAAGTTTCTTATGTGTGTAGGAATAGATAAAATTGTTTTAGCGTATTGGGCTCCAGCTTTAGGAGTTAATAATAAATTTCTCCAAGCCCATGAAAAAGTTTTACCCATTGCTCCACCTGTTTCACCTCTCATAAACTGTTGAAGATTATTAACGTTAGAAAAACCTTCGGCAATGGCTTTAGTTGTGTACATATTATTAAGTCTATTAACTAAAACTCCATCTTTAAAATAGTTAGCTACATAAGGATTTATTTTTACAATTTCTCTTCCAGGTATATCTCCAAAAGCTCTTCGGGCTTCTAAAGGTGTTGCATGAAAGAATCCTCGTTGACCTGGTGGTGTGCCGGCTTTAACAGCAGCTTTCATTTTATCATCTACGTCTAATATCTCATCAAACAACTGATTCTTACGAGCTACAAGCGAAAGTCTATTAACTCCTTCATAAATAGAATGTCTTACATCTTCTATTTCTCCAAATAATTTTCTAAATGCTTTGCTTCCTTTACCTATAACTTGTAAAGTTTTATCTCCACCAGCAACTTCTTTTTCTAAAGTTTGAGCAAATGTTTTAATATTATATGCATCATCTGCACCTTTTGTTAAATTTTGATATTTAAATGTAGGAAGCGTATCTTTTTTAGGATCCATGTTTCTAGCTGAGTCTAAAATTTCATCTACCATATTGTCTGCCTCAAGTTTATTAATAGGATTTTTATTTTTAGCGGCATACCTCATAAATATATTAGACACTAAATCTTTATCTTGTTGGGTTGGTCTGTACTTATTAAATAATCCTACTTCTTTATTTTGAAACAACTCATAAGTATTACCTATGTAATTTTTAATTCTATCTCCCATTAAAGTTCTTAAATTTACCGCTACCCCTGCAGGTAAATCTACTTTAGCTCCCGGTCCACCAGCTGTTATTTCTAATAACTCTCTAAATTTTCTACGTGTATCTGTTAAACCTTTAAAAATAGTAGCTTGATCTTCAACAGGCATTTTTACTTTGTTCATTGATTTTAAAAGATTAGATTTTAAAGTTTTATCTAATCCTTCTTTATTTAAATCTCCTTTAAATAAAGTTTGATCTAGATCAGCTAAGAATTTTTTTCTAGTATTCTCAGAAGATCTATCAAAAAATTTTTTAGTAGCTGGAAAATATTTGTTAGTAATTTTATCTATTCGTGCAACTTGTTCCATAGAAAAATTAGTGTCAGCCATCTTACGTGCATTTTCTTTCATTTTAGAAAGAAATACTTCTTGAGGTTTATCTCCTCTAGGTCTAAACGTTGCACCAAATTTATTTAATCCTCTTGCAATCTTTGAACTATTATAAGCTAATTCTTTTCCTCTTTTAGCTAACGCTTTAGCACCAGCTCCTACTCCATATACAAAAGGTGTGGTAAATAATGATTCGGTTCCCCATTTAAATCTATTCATTAATTTTCTAGTAGCATCTTCTTGAGGATCTTCTCTTTCTTCTCTATCTAATTGTGTAGGTCCAGCTTCAAACACATCTCCAAAAGATCCAATGTCTTCTGTGTCTGTGACTAAAGTTTCACCAGCTGCTCCACCTAAAACAATAGCTCCAAATCTTTGTTTACCTGTCAACTCATTTAATTTCTTAGCTTGTTTAATTCCTTTTTGTGCATTTTTACTTAATACATTTGCATACTTACCAGTTCTTTTTGCTTTTAATGCTTTAGTTGCAAGTTTAGTTGCAATCTTTGCACCTGCGGCTGCAGGTATACCTATTTGAATTAAAGCTTGTGTAAGTTTACCAACTGCTCTTTGTTCTGCTATTTCTTCTAAAGGATTTAATCTATCAAAAAGTTCTTCTACTTCCATAGCAGCACTTTCAGACATACCAAACGCATCCATGAGTTCTGCTCCAAGAGATACAACTCCTTCAACAGTTTTAATTAAACCTGAACCTACTCCAGCTGCCGCTGCTGTAAGACCACCTACTTCATCATCAGGAACATTCGTAGTAACATCTACGCCACGTACTTTTCTAGTGATTGTTTTCTTTTTGCCTTTTTCTTTATCTAGATCTTGTATTAGCCCAATGCCTTCTCTTAAAGCCATTTATCCTCCTAATCATATGTGAAAGGATCTAGTGCTTTAAAATCTGCTACTGTGCCAGTTTTATCTGAGATTCTTTCATAAAAATAATTATCTTCAGGATTATAAAATATTTGGCCTACGGCAATATTAGAATAGTTAGGCACTGATTCTCCTTTTTTACCATAACCATATCTTAAAACTCCTATAAATTGTTTTTCATTAATAGGATCTTCAGGATTATCTTTTCTAAACAATTCAAATGTAACAACATCCTTAGCAATTTGTCTTGCTTGAGAACTAATAACATCATGCTCATTTTCTAAATAAACTTTAGATTCTTCATTAATCATTACTTCAGGTATCTCTTCTCTAAATACTTTCTTTAATTTAGGATTAACTTCTGCTTCGTATGCGATTAAATCTTTTTTTTGTTGAAAATCTTTTGCTGCTTGTTGTTCACCTTTTACAATATCGTAAGCACCAAGAGCTAATTTGTCATCAAAAGCCCTGTCGCCTGCAGCTGCTTGTTGAAACTGTGCAAAAGGTTCTTTAGCAGACATTGCTGCTGTTTGAAGAATATTTCCTTGAGGAGATCTAGATGCTAGATCTAAACCAAAACTAATTAAAAAATCATTTAGGTTTCGTCTTCTATTTCTTTGAGGTAATGCTTCTTGCATTTCTGCAAGAACTTCTTTTACTCTTTTACCTGTGGTATAACCTTGTCTTAATCCAGAAGTAATACCTTCATTGGCACTACCGCCTTTTCTAAACATAGGTCTATGCATTACTCTTCTGTTCATAATTAACTCTGTGTTCTATATGGTCCCATTATGTTTCCATATATTCCTGACAATACAGATCCAGTACCTAACGCAGTTTGCAACGGAGTCGGGTTAGGCATTACTGTTGATTGATATTGTCCTGGTGCACCAGATGCAATACTTGCAATACCTTGACCAAGATAACCTAGTCTTTCATAAGGTTCATATGCTGCAAGTCTGTTTGCTTCTCTAGTAGCATCTAATTGAGCCTGTTCCTGTGCTTGTTGAGTCGCGCCCATTTGACCCAATGCTGTTACGTCGGCTGCTTGTAATTGTGGAACAGTTCCAGCCATTTGCATTTGATTCATATATGCTTGCTGCGCTGCTCTTTGAGCTTGACCAAAACCTTGTTGTAATAAACCTGATTGTAATAAAGCTCTGTTTAAATCTGATTGTGTTTGATACTCTGATCTCATAACACCTTCTCTTCCACCACCTAAGTTTCCTGATCGCGTTGCAAGATCAGCTATACCTTGCATTCCTTTAGTGGCTTGCTTGTCATACTCTAACATTGTTGCATCAATTACATCTTGTTGATACGGCGACATAAAAGATTGGTAACCTGTTGGTCCTGTGTAAGCTGCAGCTTGTGTAATGTATGGTTGGTAAGCTCCAATACCTGAGCCAGCTAAATTGTAAGCTTGTGTTTGATATGGATCTTGACCTGCAACTTGCGGTGCAAATTTAGCTGTATCTAACGGCGCTGCCGTCATTGCAGTTAATTGTTTTCCATAATCCTTTTGTAAATCTTCCACATATTGTGGTGGAAGCATTTGTGATTGTTGTACAGCCATTATACTACCTCGCTTAATCTTTCCGAAACTTCAAACATATCTGAAGCTCCTTGTTTTCTTGCAAAAGGATCTGATCCTATTACTTCATTATATTTCTCAGTGTCATAAGCTATCTCTGCAGCTTCGTCATAGTCATAACCTAAAAACATTAAGTGTTCTATTCTTTTTATGTACCAATCAGGTCCAGCCATTTTCATATTTTCTTCTTTACCTTTAGATTCTAATTTTTCCATAAGACCTTCCATACGTTCAGCTCCTTTGTCGATGTCTCCATCTCCTGCACCTCTCACAGCATCAGCTGTCATTACGAATTCATTTACACTTAATCTTGCTGGAACGTCATCAGCTTTTTCTTTTGCTCCAATGTCAACAAAGCCACCAGTTTCTCTGTAATCTTTTTCCATACCACCAAGGTCCATTAAGCCACCTTCAGCCATATACATTTGACCTACGTCTCCTTGACGATATAAATCTGCTTGTTTCATTACTTCTGTTATACCACCTAATTTATCTTGCATAGCAGTTTTTCTAGCATCTTCCACTGTATATTCTGATGGAATAGATTGACCACCTGCGTAGTATCCTGCTCTTCCACCTTCAGCCATGATGCCTATATTTTTAGTTTCCTGTGCTCCTAAGAAAGGATATTTAGTTCTAATAGCTGCAAGTTTTTCTCCACTTGGATCTTTGAATGCTTCAATAACTTCTGCTCTAATTCCTTCAACATCCATTCCACTTCCTCGCATTTGTTCTATTGAATCGTCACCTGGATTTTTAGCTGTGTATAATCCTGCTAGTGCTGATGCACCTATGATACCAGCCATTGCAGCTGTGTTCATTCCCATTCCTTTTAAAATTTTATGTGCAAGATTAGTACCAGTTTTGGTTTCGGTCTCAGCTATTCTACCAGCTACCGAACCTAATTCTCTTTTAGTATTATCTCCCATTCTTTTACCTAAAATTTCAGTAGCATCTATTGATTCTCCTTTACCAGGAAAAAATCTTTCCTTTGTTTTAGAAAATATATCTTCGCCTTGTACATAAGGTTTACTCAAACCATATTTCATATTTTCCATTCCACCCATAGGATTCCATCCTGTTTGCATTTCTGCTCCGCCAACTTTTCTACCAAGTTGACCCATTCCATAAGTCATCAGTCCTGATTTTAAACCTTTGCTTATACTTCCATGTTGATCGAAACCACCTATCCCTGCCATTAAACCTGCAGCTAGTGGATTGAACGGTGCAACAAATGGTGCAGCTTTAACTGCTATATCTGCTACTTCATTTGGTATAATTTTTCTTGCAAATTTTTTTAATTTACTTCCAATACCATAACGTCTTCTTCCATCAAGACCTGCTATTCCACCATAAGCATATCCTGCTATAGCTTGTCTTTTAAATTCTTCAAAGGAAATTGGTTGTAATCCTTGTTCTTCCATTTCAAATACGTATTTTTCATATTCTTCTACAAGTAATGGATCTGCGTCAGCCATTCGCATAGGTGCTTGTGGTCCTTCATTACCTCTATATTTGATAGAAGGAGCCCCTGTTTGTAGTTCTTCTGAAATCTGTAAATCGGTTATTGCCATAATATTGTCTTATTTCCTCGGGTTTATTATATTACTGTGTTTTTCCAAACAAATCAAGGCTTGGCATGATGACTTTTACATCTCTTCGGATGTCCTTTTCATCAATTCCTTTAGCCTTCCATTCCTCTTCATTTTTATATATCTCTCCTGTTTTAATGTTAGAAATAGTCGTTATAATTTCATCTGGTTCTATCGTTCTCATTAGGTTGTTACCTCTTTCTTAATGTTTAAGTAGCTTACGCCAAAAGTAAAGGCGTCTGCGCTACCTGCTTTAATTGTAAGGGTTGTTCCTCCCTCTACTATTAACGGTTGGGTTAATAATTCTTTACTAGTATTAGCTGTTAAAGCGGCTGATTGAATAACAACAATATCATTGTTCGTAACAGTGGGAGCGGGTGTGCCAGCTGATTTAACTATAATAGATTTAATTAAATATGTTTCACTTACTAAAGGATTACCAGATCCAAAAGGGTTTTTTTCTGTGTTGTCTGTATTAGCGTTTAATCCTGCAAATTTATATTGGTTTACTACTGCCATTAATCTAAAAAGAAACTTCTAGCTTCTATCTCCTGTTTTAATTCTTCTTGAAATGTAGTGTTTAATTTCTCAAGAACTGCGTCCAAATCTCTAACTAAAGATTGAGCCACGTCTTGTCTATAATCTTCACTAGCTCTAGTTAATGTCTGTACTATCTTTGCCATTATGTATATGTAATTGGGATATCTGTTGTACCCGGTTGTTGTCTATAAGCATCAGCTAATCTAAATCTTTGTATAAAATCATCTTCTGTTTCATCTACATCTATTCCTTCAATACCCATTATCCCTTGATTTTGTGCTGCTAACCATGCTTCATAACTAGGATAACCTAATTGCATCCACCAAGGTGTATCACCTCCTTCACGTGACATTGGAACATTATTACGTCCAATACTTAAAGTAGATCCCCCAGGTCCTTTTAATTGATTCATAATTCCTAATTCACGACGTGATGATTGAGGACCACCAAACAATGCGTTAAGAATTGCTCCCGATATTCCACCTTGTTGTGCTAAACTTTTTACATCTGACCACACTTTTCCTATACCTTGACCAAGCTGTTGGCTCCAAGTAGGTCCTCTTAAATTTTGAGCCATTACATTTTTACCGTATTGAGAAAATTGTCCTACTGCACTTCTATCAGGACCTGGCCCTCCGCTATCAGGAGAACCTATTGGTCCACTTGGTCTATTAGGGGTTGCTGATAAATCAAAAGATTGTGTAGAAGCATCTGCTCCTCCTCCTCCACTTCCAGTATATCCCCCTTTATTGGATGTACCACTAGTCTTGGATCCACCGCTATATTGTCCTTCAGCTGCATGACCAGTTCTAAAAGGTACTCTCATAATACCACCATTATTTTTTTGAATTCTACTTCCATAAGTTTCCGTCCAGTCTCTTGCAATCTCTGGCTCGTTAGCCCATAGGTATCTTCTTTGTGCTTCTGATTTAAATGGCATAATTTTTATCTTCTTCCTCCAGCATGTACATCTAACCTAAAAGTCCCTAATTTCCAATTAGAATCTACAGCTGTATTGGCGATTTTAACCGCAACAGCTCTACCTCGAGCTCTACAAGATTGATATTGACTAGAAGAAGTAATGGTAAATGGCCCTAATGTTGAACTAGCTGCTGTGTCATTTGGAAAATTTCTAAGATTTAATGTAACAATTGTATTCCCTGCTTGGGTTATAAAGTCTGGTAAAAATCTACTGACTCTCATCATAAATTCTCCGTCTCCTCTGAAAGTAATTCCCTGTCTTTGATCTTGTGTAATATCAAAATCTCCAGATAATATATTAGCAGGTATTGCACTAGTTGTTCCAATTTTAACTTGATTAACCCCTGTTTCATGTTCATAGTAATAAGTTACTCCGTCATAATTTCCAGTCACATCAAAAGATGTATCTGTATCTGCATCATAATAAGTTGCATGTGGCAAACCAAATATTGCTGAGTCAATCCAAGCTGTTCTAGGGAAAAGAGAATTTGCATTCGTATACCAAATAGGCCTATTAACTGTAGAATCTAAATAACTATATACTACACATCTATTATTAACATTAGAATCAGAGGTTGGATAAAACCACATTACTTCCCCAAACAAGTTATTTAATCCACAGTAAATCATTTGATTAGAAGTTTTATTTAAATCATCATAAACGTAGTCTTCTACCAAACAGTCCATAGATTCTAGTTTACCGGTAAATCTAAAGAAACCATTTTCAGACATCCAATAAGCTGCACCATCCACTTCAACTGCAGCATTTTTTCCAATTAAACCACAGTTGGTACCTACTTGCTCATAAGCGAAAGTAAAAGGTTGACCTACAAAACGCATGGTAAATAATGAGGTATCTGTCCATACGTAAATAGTATTTCTACCTAGTTTTGCTCCCATGATCCGTGATCCGGCAGCCAGTCTTTGTGTGCCGGCGGTATTAGTTGCAGTAGGTGTCCAAGTGTTGATATCCTCTTGAGAAGAGAATCTTATAAACATATCATCTTGTGAGGATGCAGTTCCAATAGTTGTTTCTGTTCCGAATAAAACTAAGTGACGATCGGGTGTTGATACAATCATATCCCTGGAAGCTGTTGGCGCTCCACTTATAATTGTTGCTCTAGTTGCAGTAGCATTAGAAGCATCAGCATCCCATTCAAATACAGATCCATTAACAATTAAAGCAACCAACGTACTTCCTAAATTATCTAAAGACCATAATCCTGGTTCGGCAACTTTATCCGTTGTAGCTGCAGCTTGGCCCCATGCTGCATAGTCACTGGTATTAGTAACTGTCGCACCATCGGAGTGAGCCGCCCTAGTTGTTCCTCTAGCTGCTCTTGTAATTCCTGTTAAAGTTGTAGTTCCTGAAACTCCGGTATAAGAAATTTCTTCAGTGCCTACTAAAATGTAATTGGTTCCTGTAGTTGGAAATCCTGTAACAGAATCTAAAACAATACTAGTTCCTGATCCACCAGTTCCAAAAGCGTCGTCGCCTAAAGCTCCATTTAAAGTATTAGTTTGAGGATTAGTTACTGTACCACCAAACTGAGATATACCCCAACCATAAACTCCAACCTGATCAGCTGGACCAACATGGTAGTATCTATAATAAGTTATGCCTCCAGAAGTAGTTGCTCCTGAATCAGTTTCAGTAGCTCCGGCATTAATGGTAATAGTATCATTAGTAGGTGCCGATAATACCATAAATTTTTTATCACAAAAAGTTGTAGAATCAAAAACAGAGTCAGTAATAGAAGTAAATGTAGAAGAATCTCCAAATAAAATAATGTCTCCAGCAACCAAACCATGAGCAGAACCAAAAGTTACTGTAACAGTTGTGCTACTATTAGTAGTAGTGAAAGCATTTGTAATAGCTGTGCCTGATGGATTAACTAAAGGATGAATATCATAGTAAACTCCTCCAGAATAAACATATAAAATTCTATTAGTTCCTAAGATGGCATATTTAATACCTTCTTTATTTACCATATGGTGAAGAGCTCGGGTAGGACCGGTTAATTTTTTATCTCCTAAAGAAGACCAACCCCCTATTTTTTCAGGAGTACCATATCTAAAACGTACATTTTCTCCTCCTGTCCATTGAGCTTCAGCTCCCGTAGGAGTAATTTGTTTATTGAATCCTGGTAAAAATCCTATCTTTTGTAGCATAGTCTAGCCATTATATAAGGTTTTAAAAATTTTGATAGTATTATATTTCAGGCTGAGGGCAATATCAACTGCCTAGTTTTGTATACCACGAAGGAATAGTATATCTTTTTCCTTTTATAATTTTTTCTACTCCATGGGCATACCTTTTTCCGCTAGGAAAAATTATACAGCTAAAAGCTTTCATTTTTAATTTAACTTCTTTTTTATCTTCTAAAAAACGTAGCCTTCCTCCAGTATAATTGTCATTTAAATAAACTAAAGATGAATAATCCATATTGTCTCCACCCAAGGGTTGGCGGTCAATATGTAAAGGCATATAATGATCCTTTTTCCAACGACATAATCTCATATTACTCCATATATTTTTTACTCCTGGAGGACCCCATAAGGTTGTTTTAGTTTTAAAATAATGGTCTATAAAAAATATGTTTTTCTTAGCGTAATACTCTAATAAGTTTTTAATATTTTGATCATCTATATTGTCGTAATGGATGTTTCTTTCTTTATGAAACTCAACAGTATCAAAACAAAGATGTTCATTTTTATCAAAAAAAGAAATAAAACTTTTGGCATCTTGAGGATGCATAAAATTGTCTATTATATATTTCATTTTAATGTTGCAATATTAAAGGAAATAGAAACCCTATCTTCTTTTTTATTTAAATTAGGTTCTACCCCATGTTGTAACCAACCAGGAAATAAAATTAATTGACCTTCAACTGGGGCAACCCTAAACGAAGAACTGGTTTGTAAAGTATATTTATCTACACAATTTCCCCATGTGGTTTCAATTAATTGTATAGCTGGATTAACAAAAAAAATGTTCCCAGAGTTCTTAGGAATTTTTAAATAATAAACACCTGAGACTACTGCGTTGCCATGACTGTGTATTAAATTGTAATCTTTATAACCATTAATATTTGCCCACATGCTTTGAATTTTAAAATCATTTCTTAAAGAAATTTGATTTACATAGTCTATAAAATTTTTAGTTATTTCTTTATTTAAGTCGATAAAAACATTATCTTTTAAATCTAAGTTAAAAGACTGCCAGCCAGTAGGATTACTTTTATTTCTACCCTTTGATGTTTTTTTATAATTTAATATATGCTTTAATAATTCTTTATTATTAATATTTAATTTTTCTGCATAGATAGAGATATCAAAAATACTAATCATCTTTTTTCTTAAACCAAGAAGGAAGACCTAGATGAGGTTTTCTATCAAACATATTGTCTTTTGCTCCAGGTGTTTTAGAATCGTTGTAATGAAAAAAAACTTGTATGCATTCTTTACCTTTAAATTTTTCTCTCCAGTGTTCTATTTCAATACCTTTATAAATTAACATGTCTCCCGGTTTTAAATTTACTTTAATACCTTTTGCTTTGCTTACCTCGGTAATATCTTTACCATTTGACACTCCAACATTTTCATAAGGACTTAAATATATAGGCCAGTCATCACCACCCAAATTCATAGTAGAAGATATTTCACAACTAAATCTATCTTTATGTCTTTTTAATTCATCACCTTTTTTATAAACTCTTGCGTAAGAATATGCAGGATATAATTTTAAGCCTGTAGCTTTTTCTATCATCGGTTGACACTTAAGCATTAAAGTTTCCATAGCGACATCCGCATAACAACAATAAGTATTAAGCACTTGTCCTAACTCTTCATCTTCGTAATTACCTAACATGTCTTCATAAGGAGATATGTATTTAGTCTTAAGACAAGTCTCAAATACTTGTTTTTTTACTAAAAGATAATTTAAATTAAAGTTTGCTAAATCTTTATCAATTGCTTTTCTAATAATTGTATAGTTATCTTTTTTAAAACTCATGCTTTATCCTCATTCTTAAAAAATATTGATATAGTAAATCTATAAGAAGGTCCATTAATAGTTTGTGATTTAATTATATGTGGAATATCACCTTTAAATAAAAGTAATCTTCCTGGAACATATGGACTAGTGTACGTAATATTTTTTAAATCATTATCATAAAAAATAGTTTCCCCTCCATAATAATGTTTCCAATCTAAATTTACATAATATAATGCAACTGTATTTTTTTTATTATGGGTATGTGGGTAATAATAATCATTAGGTTTCACTAAATTTAAAACACACCTATCAAATAAAAGTTTATTTTTAAATTTTTTAGATTTTTTAAAAGCGTCTTGAACATATGTATATAACTTACTATTTTTTAAATCTTCTAAAGACCATTTAGAATGTAGATCCTGTTTTGCAATATCCACATCATCTCTGTCTGCCCATCCCACTAATCTAAAATTAGAGTTTATTGAGAAATGATAAATATGTTGCCTGTCTACAAAAGGAATTTTATTGTCAAAAATTTCAATCATTGTTAAAAATAATTAAAGTTAATATTTACTCTTCTTTTTTTATCGGTGCATAAACTACTTGAATGTTTCTTGCTAGGATTAAAAAAAACTACTCTATTGGCTTTTGGTTCTACTGATTCTTTTTCAAAATAAGTAAAGCCATTATTATCATTTAAATATAAAAGACAACCTTTGTGTGAAAAAGAATAATCAACATGGGATTGATGTATTTGTTTTTTATTTTTGTTTAAATGTAAATTAGCTTTTATTCTTATAATACTTTTACATTTTATGTGTTTTAAAAAAGGTTTAAGTATATAGAAATATCTACTACCAACTCCAGGATCATGTGAAGAATCTAAATCATTATAAAAACTATGTGTAAAATATAGTTTATCTTGTGAGTCTTGTGTGTTAGTAATAACATCATTATAATACCAAGGAAAAGAATCTCCAAGAATAACTTGTTTTATTTCATTAAAATAAGTTTCATCTAAAAAATTATCAATAACCTTAAACATTTTTAACGATTTCTTTAGATACAGCTTGAATATTCCAATGTATAAATCTAAAAGGATCCTTGCCGTGGTCAATACTAAACTCATGTTCTAAATATCCTGGAAAAATTACTAGATCACCGGGAGCGGGTCTGTAATGCATTTTTTCATCTGCATAATCTATATTAGAACCTGTTTTTAATTTTAATTTAGTAGCACGTGCACCGGTTCTTGGTTCATGAAATATAGGGTAAGAAGTTTTTGGAGAACACTTTAAAAAATAAAACCCTGATACGTGTTGATTCCAATGAACGTGTGCTGAATGATGTCCTCCACCTTTTTTAGAAAACTCTTGAACCCATAATTCACTAAGAATTAAAGCGTATGAAGATAAATCAAATCCTTGAGAATCTAAAAATTCTGAGGATTTAAAACTAATATAATTTCTAAAATCTAAAAAATCATTATCAAATGTTAAAGGAGTAGAATGATAACTAGTTCCAAAATCACCATAATGTTTGATGTATTCTTTTACGTCTTTGCTTTTTCGAGCTTCTTTAATATATTTGTCACTTGCTTTAGTTAAGGATTTTAAATACTCTGGTTTATTCTCTACCCAAATAGGTGTTTTAAAAAATTCTTTTTTAATCATATTATTTAAAAGGATATCCAAGATTCCACATTACCAATGAATATCTTACTCCTTTCGTTACAGGTTTAACTCGATGCCATACATGTGAAGGAAATACGATAATAGAACCTTTGGGAAGTATTTGTTTACACTGAACTTTATGATAAGATTCATCTCTTAAAGTAGGATTATAATCTCTAAAATCAAATTCTAATTCACCGCCCTCGTATTCCGAACCATCTGTTAATTGACACGTCATAGATAGTTTTCTAATCTTACCAAAATAATTGTACGATTCTGGGTTTTCATAAGGCCTATCCCAACTATCAGCATGCCATTCATAGTATTGGTTTAATTTATATTTAGTAAATTGAATATCTTCAGAATAATCCCATTGAAAATTCCAACCTGCATTTTTATTAGCTGCATTAACATAAGGTTGTAGTTCTTTATATATCCATGGATCTCTTAACCACACAATATCTGAATTTCTTATACGACCTATTTCTTCAAGTTGAGCTTTAGTTAAATTTCTTTTTTTGTGTTTACGACCCATACCAGTTTTAGCTTTTGTTTCAGATTGTGATAAAGCATATTTTATAATGTCATCACACACTCTTGGTGGTACAACAGCTTTAAAAGCCCAATAATAATTTTTTAAAATCATCTATAAATAATTGTAAAGAATTGTTTGAATAAAATTTAAAGAATCTCGTTGAGTATTAGAAATAATGTACATGTTAGTAGAAGGAAACATAACAAAACCATTGGTAAAAAGTGGTATATCCCAGGTTTTTCCTTTACGCCTATTATCATCATAGTATATTTTAATACTACAATCTTTAGCTTTAACACCATAAAGAAGTGTAAAGTCAGGAGAATTTTTAAGATCAATTGGATTAACGTTTAGAAGAGGAGAAGATATTTCTTGAGGTTCATAAACATCTCCACAAGTATCTTTAGTTATTAATTTTAAATTATATTTTACGTGGATATGATCAGAAACATAGGTGGTTAATTTATCAAATGTTTTTGAAAATTTAAATTTACTTTGAAATAGCTTAGACTCTAATATATCGCTGGTTAAATTTTTTTCTTCTATTTCAAAACCTTTTGGCATTGAAATATCTCCATAATAAATACTTTGTTCTGATAATACTTTCTTTTCCATTCTAAATGGAAGTATATACTAAGCTAAATTATTTGTCAAATCCCAGGCTTGTGTTGATTCGTTCCAAGAGTATTGCCAACTATGTGTTCCAGCGTCATTTTGAGCTAATTGTTCAGCTGTTAAATCTGGAGCTTCTCCAATAGGAGATTGCCATTTAGCAGTTGTTGTATCTTTTACCCAACTTGGATAAGGTTTAGGCAACCAAAAAATATTATTTTCTGCATCCCAAATATATCCAATACCCGCATAGTTTCCTCTAAATGCTTTTGAGTCGTCTCCTGTCGAATGTTTATTTTGACTTGTTCTATAAGAAGTTTGAATCCATAAATGTGCTGGCCAATTATTATGAGTTTCTAAATACGCTTGTCCAATACTTTCAACTTCATTACCTTCATTATTTTTTATAAATGAGTCATCTATGGTAAGTACTTGTAATACTTCATTCTCTTCCGATATTTTTGCAAAATGTGCCATGTTATTATGTTACCCTATATTTTATAACTACAACTCCACTCATTCCAGCAGTTCCTTGACATGTGCCACCAAACCCACTGTTTGCTCTCGGACTTATTGCAGTTGGTCCTGATCCAGAACGACCACCACATGCATATTTTCTTGATGTTCCATCAATACTATTACTAACTCCAGTAACACCGCAACGAGCACCAGTCGGACCATATGATCCCGCTGCTCCAGCTCCGCCGCCTTGGTTTCCTTCAGGCACTGATCCACCTTCACCATCATGTCCTTGAACAGGAGTGACTGGAGGTGTATTTCCAGTTCCACCAGATCTTGGCGTTGTAGGTGCGCTACTTCCTGATGAAGCTCCGCCCCCTGATCCTCCGGGTTTTCCAGCATTACCACTTGAGCCCGACGCTCCGCCTCCACCGCCTGCTGCGGTTAGGCCTAATCCTGATGAGTTAGATCCATTACTAGAATTACAAGGAAAACCTGATGGTCCAGGAACTACAGGGGATCCTGCTCCACCTGCTCCTACTGTAATTGGATAAGTAGTTACGGGTGTAGGGATAGCAGCTGGTGCTTGCAATGGACTTGGTCCGCAACCGTAAGCTCTATATCCTCCGGCTCCGCCTGCTCCTCCGTATCCATAGCCCATACCTCCGCCGCCACCGACAATTAAATATTGTACTACGTTTTCTGCGGGGTCATTACTAGCAGATACAACTTCAAAAGTACCTGGGCTGGTAAATACATGAACTTTATAATCTCCATCTGTAGAAGTAGTACCTCCAGTTGCACACATACCTTCAAAAGGCACTCCACCAGAACCAAATCCTAAGACTTGGTAGCCAAACATTTTACCTTTTCTTCTTTGTATATTTTTTGTGTTCTTACCTGATGTAAGTTTATTTTTTAGATCTCTCATATTCTAACTCCTTATGCGTCATTTGCAGCATCAGTAGTAAAGAATAATTTTAATCCTAAAACTCTAGCTTCACCAGTAAAAGTGTCACTACCATCAGCCGCATCTCTATATAATTGAAAATAAGATTGCTCTCCAGCAGCAGGAGATCCCGCAACTGTCATAGCACTACTTTCAGATGAAATTTGTTGATCTTCAACTGTTCCTATTCCAGCGTCTGTAACTTCTATGGCTGTTCCATAAGCAACATCAATAGTATCCCCATCAGCACAAGCTACACCTTGTAAACCAAATATACAGTTTCCTGTATTTGTTGTACTAGGTGACCAATAAACTTGATAAGTTAATGTTCCTTCGTTCCATGATTTAGGCATTGCGATTGTAAATTGAGTATACTGTTTTGTACTAGCATCAAAATCAAATACTTTTAAATCAGGTCTTGTTGCTGTCGTTTCAACTAAAGCTGCGTCTGCAGGGTTAGTTGTTGGTCCATACATTGCTGCAGCTGGAATCCATATAGTTTCTTTTCCTGCAATTTTAACTGCAGAGACTGTTCCACCACCATCTTCTGCTTGAATAACTCCAGTTCCTTTTGTTTTTAAAGCGATACCTATATTGGAATCATCACCTGATGCTTGAATAGTAGGATTATTACCTGTAGCTGCATTGGCGATTGTAATTTCATTCACCGCAGAACTTGTAGCCGTTAAAAGAGCTAACTGATTACTGTTAGTATCTAAGATAGAAGTTCCTATTATAGGAGATGTTAAAGTTTTATTTGTTAAAGTTTGAGTTCCTGTTGTTGTAACAAATCCCACATCCACAATATTTGGATTAGTTCCTGATCCAGTTCCATAAACAAATTTTGTAGAAGTATCTCCACCCGCAAATGTAACACTACTTCCAGTACCACTTACATATTTAAATGTTACAGCTTGTGAACCTGTTGTAGAGTTTTTAATTGCGTACATTTGTTGTACGTCAATAGGAATAGTTACGTTTCTTGCACCTGTAAGTGCACCTGTTAATTCAATTACTCTGTGAGCAAGAGTTGCTCCAGTTCCACCATCAGTTACTGAAAGATCTGTATCTCCAGAGTCCGATACGGCTTGAGTAGTATAACCACCAGCAAATTGCTCAATAATTTCTAAGTTTGTATTAGTTTTTGTTCCCCATGTACCGGCGTTTTCACCAGTTGCCATTTTTTCAACACCTAAAGGCGTATATGTTGAAGCCATAATATTATCTCCTGCTTAATTTAGTATTTTTAATTTGTTTTATACATAATGTCAATAAAATATATTTATTAAGATGGTGTAACTTTACTCCAACTACCCCCTTGAGTAGCGGTTTTTTGACTCCAACTACCACCTTGGGTAGGAGTAACTTTTTCCCAAGCAATTGGACCACCAACTGCACCTACACTAACAGTTGCTGATTGACCTGTCAATCCTATAGACATTTCTGTTGGTGCAATAGAGCCTGTACTAGAAGTAAGAGATTGACCTGTTAGTCCTACCATCATATCTGCAAGTGTAATAGATCCCACAGAAGCTGTTGCGCCTACTCCAGTTATATCTACTAATTCAACCGAAGCTACAGTTATTTCTCCTGGTGAAGCAGTAGCACTTACTCCTGTTAGTCCCATTACATCAGCTGGTGAAATAGCACCAACAGAAGATGTTAATCCAATTCCAGTTAAAGGTTGTACAATTGCAGGATCAACCGAACCTAAACTTACAGTTGCTGAAACTCCTGATATTGCACCCGCTGGACCAAACTCTAATCCTGGAGTGCCTAAAGATGATGTAAGTCCTTGACCACTTAAACCTATAGACATTTCTGTTGGAGAAATTGAACCTACAGCAGTTGTTGCTACTCCACTAGATTCCACATCCACAACAACTGTCATTGCAGATTCACCCCAGTTTTCGTAACCCCATGGGTCTCTACCCCAACCTTGTTCGTTATAAGCTGAAACTTCTCCTATAGCTGTAGTTGCACCTACTCCTGTTAAACTAACAGTAGGATTATTACTATCTCCCCATGGTTCTTCGCCCCATTCAGCTCTACCCCATCCTTGTAAAGATGAAGCAACAACATCTCCAACTGAAACAGTAGCTGAAACACCACTTAGAGTAAAAGCAAGTCCACTTTCTCCCCAATTTTCATAACCCCATTCGTCTCGGCCCCAACCTTGTTCAGGAAATGCACTTACTTCTCCGATAGAAGAAGTTAAACCTAAACCAGTTAAAGATGCATCAACTTCATTTTGATTACCCCATTGATTAGTACCCCATGAACGCATTCCATAAGAAGCGGCTGTTGGAGTATTTACTTGACCTCCCATGTTGGAAGTAGTGGTATCAAAATAATAAAGAGGATCAGGAGCAGCTGGATATTCTCCACCGTCTGCTACTTGAATTTGAAGATAAGCACCCGAATTACCAGGTGTTCCTGAAGTATCAACTCCCGTTGTATAAACAGAACCACCGGAGTGGGTACCGTCGCTTGTTGATGAAAATCTAAAATTATAACCTTCGTTAGAACTATCAGAAAGGTCAAATTTATATAGACCACCTTCTGCTATATTTATAGTTGGTTGTTGAACACTATCAATGAAATATTTACCGCCGCTAACCGTGACGGTGAACGTTCTTACGAAAGCCATAAGGACTTACCTCCTTATGCTATCCTGATTATCGCTGTAGTTGCTGCCGCTGCGGGAAACTGAATTGTAAAAGTTCCACTAGATACAGTTTTATCTCCACCAAATGCGATTGCACAAACTGCTGCGTCTGTTGAATGCGAATCATTAAAAATTAAACATCCATTAGCTGTAAAAGAAGCTGATGTCCAAGAGACATCTGCAAAATCACAAACTGCAGTTGATGAATCTAAAGTTGGTGTAACACTTGTTAAAGCTTTTCCTTTTGCACTGTAAGCCGTTCCAGATGAATTTGTTATTTCATTACTAGAAGTGTAAGCAGTTGTGCTTGCCCCTAAAGTTGCAGAACTAGTATACAATGCTAAATTAAAAGTGTTTCCAGTAGAAGCTGTAAAATTATGTTCCGCTTCTAAAATTTCTTGTTTAAAGCTATTACAAATTGCCGATGTTATTGCCATAATTTATCTCCTATTATTGAGGCGGTGATTCGATTGGTATACGAACAGTACCATCCGTATAGTCGTCTCTTCTTCGTCTCCCAATTTGCACACTTGCAAATTTAGTTAGTTCTTGTTTATACTTTTGTTCATATAATGTCAACATATCCATTGGACCTTTTAAGAATCCATAAGCTTCCACCAGGGAAGCATAAAGTAGCCCTTGTGGGAAGTATTTACTTATATAAGTCCCAGAAGTCTCTGTTTCTAATCCTGTTGGAACTACATTTCCATGTATATTTATTAAATAATTAGCATCCGGAGTAGGAGCCATTATAATATTTCCTGAAGTGGTTGAGGCAGTTCCAGTCGCTCCTCCAAACATTGCATAATATTTAGGAAGTCCTGTTACATCTTGGCCTGTTTGAGTACCTTTAGGACCAGTTAATTCTCCCACATATTCATTTATAAAAGTTCTATCTCTTTTTTGAAGCCAAGTTGCTTGACCTGTTCTAGAAGAAGTAGAATTAAAAACTTCCACACCTCTTACAAAAACCATTCCGGCTGGCACTCTAACAGTTTGTACATCTGCGGCTAGTGTTCCTTCATATTCAACTCTATCTGAATCCATAGGAATATCATAAAAAATTCTATATTCTGCATTTTCTATAAATCTATTTAACACAGCAGCACTAAAAACAGTGCTGTCTACTTCAGTATAGTTTCTAATATCTGTTTGTAAGTTTGATAAAGTGTATCCTGCCATAATTAATAATACCTATCATTAACTGGTCCAATTGTACACTGAAAACCGCCTCCAGTATCAGTGCTTGTTGCATTAGCAATTAACTGCACTGTTAATGAATTATATTGAGTTTCTGTTTGTGGTGGACTCACAGGTTCATAGCTTGTACCAACGGCTGTTGCTAAATAAGAACCATATACATTTGCTCCTGTAGCGTGGGAACTAGCTGTTGTGCTCGGTGGTGTATCCCCTCTATAAGGCGCCGCTGTTCCTCTGCTTAAACCAGATAAAACATTTGTTCCTGTATTATTTCCAGTATACTGAATTACTTCATTTTGATATTTTCCAACAAGAAGTGGATCACTTGTATCATTTTCTGTTAATACTTTTTCAATCATAATATATCCAGAAGTAGGAAAAGCAGATGAATCAGCTAGTGTTAATGTAGTTGCAGAAGCAGAAATTGCTCCATTTAAAGTAGTTGTTAGTTCTAAAGTAGCAATAGCAACTCCCCCTACCGGTTGTTTAAGATCTCTAAATGTTACATAAGTTGTCCCATCATTAAAAGCATTACTTGGAAAAGAAACACTTAAAGTTTTTGAAGCAGCTGTAGTGCTAAAAGGATTATCTGGTAAAATATCTTCAGTTGCAAATTCTGTTCGTGCAGGTTTTGCATGTGCTAAAGCTTGTGGATCTGCTCCATGTGGTCTTGGTGAAACTTGTGGTTGCTTAGGTTCATATTCAGAATTATGTACCCACGCACCTGTCCATTCTTGAACCATTTCTCTATATGGAAATGCTGCTCCAGAACGATCTGAAATCATTAATGAATATCTACCTCTAGAAAATTTTCCCATTATATATTTGGATAATAAGTTTTCGGTGTAATGTACGTACTCGCTGCTGATCCATCCTCCGCTAAAGCTCTTGCTAACTCATCTTCATAATATAATTTTAATTCTTGAGATCTTTGTGGTGCATATTTTTGTGATAAATAAAATGCTAAACCTGCTGTCATACAAGGAACAAATCTAAAAGGAGCATCAGTTGCATTTGTATAAGCTCCTACGTCTTGAATTCTTTTAACAAAATAAATGTGCATATCTTTAGATGCAGCTGTAGAATTAGGTGTTGGGTAAATGGTTACCGTAACTTTGTCCACGAATCTTTGAACCCAGAATTGACTTGGAGTTCCTTTTGTTAATTTATTAGAGAAAG
>VTLG01012801.1_pt1 | contig 44892 bp, 67 predicted proteins | sample 4694571 | NCBI WGS metagenome assembly VTLG01 (sample SAMN12604809, study PRJNA352737) | marine metagenome | biome: ENVO:00000447; feature: ENVO:00000209|ENVO:00000569|ENVO:01000036; material: ENVO:00002151; isolation source: viral sequences binned using virsorter ...
ATAATAAAGTTACGCCACCATTAGCACCTGGAGCTGAACAACATACTGTTGCATCACACCTAATACCCATTTCTCCTATATAAATATCTGCTTGTCCACTTGCAGGAACTTGAAATTTTATTTTATCTCCACCACTATCACCAATAGCAAAGGTTCCATTAACTGTTGAATATGCATGAATACCTATAATACGAGAAGTATTAGATGTTGTAACAATAACACCAGTACCTGCTAAAAATTTTGATGTAATATTTGTTGCCATATTTCTTCCTTTAAAGTGTATAGAGAGAGAATAATTTCTTATCCTCTCTCATATACTTATGGTTTATGCACCAGCATTTCCATACCAGCCACGCCAATCTGAAACACCAAAAGAATATCTTTCACGTGCTTTAAATCTTAGGTTGCCAGTATCGAAGTCTGGTTCCATTTTAGTTTGTAAAGGTGTTCTTGTAAACATCTTAGTACCATTAGGTACATCAGTTTTAATGAACCAAGCATTGGTATCAGTAAAACGTCTATTTACGAAGTAACCATCTGGAAATACTCCCAAGTGTCTTACAGCGTTGATGTCATTATTAGCACTACCAGGTGTACCTGGAGTATTTAATAATTGATCTGCTGTAAACAGTAAATCAACAGGAACATGTAAAGATATTGCAGAAGCACCAATTAAGATACCTCTATCATCTTTTGTTTTCTGTATTTGAATTACTGCACTTTCTAAAGTACCTTCAGCTATTGCTGCAGCAGTTGCTCTATTGTCTTGAGTTCCATCAGCAATAGTTGGGTGAGAAGCACTAAAGAATGCTACACCATCACCAATAGCAGAAGCTCCAGCAGTAAAGCCATTATTAAAGACTTTAGCAGCTTTTACTTGCTTGGTGTTTGCCATTGCTCTTGCAAGACCTTTTGCACGTAACTTAGCGAAAGTATCATAGAGGTTATCCTCCATAGCTTCCTCTGTTACTGCAAAAGCTAGAGCTACTGTTTCGTTATCATAACGAGCTGTATATGATTCTTGTGCGTCATCATAACTTACAGCAGCACCTTCTGTTTTATCTGGAGCAGTACCAAAACCTGTAAATAGAACTTCTTCCTCGAATGCTCGATCAGAATTTTCTACTTCAAATAATGGTTTGTGCTCATCATTAACTTCGCCATACTCTGTTCCAAAGACTGCATTCAATCCAGGAAGGAGTTCTTTGGCGATACTTGATCTATTTATAGCCATTTTCTATTTTCCTTTCTATGCTGAAGATGCAGTCGCTGTAACGTAGCGATCTCTATGCATGTTTAGCCATACTTCCACAATAGGATAAGCATCTGAATCAGCTTCTCCATCATCTTGTTTCTTACCTATGACCCTGACTTGTTGTTCAGTTTCTGCTCCACTAGCTGCTAACATGTAGTAGCTAGACTGACCAGTTGTGGTATCACCAGAACTTGCAGTTGAACTTACAGTTACTGGATAGTTTTTAACAACCATTAGTTCGTTTGCAGACAAAGACAAACTACATTGAATGTAATATGTCTGATGTGGATCAGTTATGATAAAGAACTTAACATCTGAATAACCATTAGCAGAGGTTCCTGTACCCCAATACCTACTAAACTTTTGCTCTCCATTATACACATATGAACAGCCAGCAAAAATCCCAGAGGGTTTTAGCGTACCAGCCACATGTGGTTGAATAGTAGCAAGATTAGCACCAGGTAAAACTACAGGGTCGCCAGTAAAAATATTATTATTACAAGCACCACCTGAAGTAGGTGAGAAAATCTGCGTAAAGGAACCAGTATTATAAGCTCCATCTTTTTTGCGAGCAGGAACAAAACCACGAAATGCCTTAGTTGTTGACATGTTTTGTCTCCTTTTCTAAAGGACTATTCCTGAAATCTAGGTGTTCGCCCTTTTATTATTTGTGTTTTACTCGTATTAGAAATGGGCATTCTAGAATTATTACCTCTCATCAGTTGTGAATTAACTGCATCCATTAACTGATCAGATTTTTTTCTATAGTGTTCACTTCTAGCTTTGTAGATTCTAGTAGGAATTTTTCCTAACGCAATATCTCCACGACAGATTGCTCCAGCATATCTACCTTCATCCCTAACGACAGATGTTGATCCAAGTTCAGGAACTTCGTCTTTTGAAACAAACTCCCATCCTTCTTGCAATTTCTTACCTATATATTTATAATCTTCTTGACCTTTAAGAGTTATTCTTAACCATCCAAGAGTCATACCTTCGTTGGCGAAACGATTTGTAATTGCTTCAGGAATATGAAGAGCATCTTGCTCCTCAAAAGTATATTCAGTTGTTTCTCTATCTAAGTTCTCACGAACTTCAGAACTACGTGTATTTGTTCGTGTCATAACTTTATCCTCCACGCTGCATATTAATTGTAGTATACTCACCTTCAGCTTTATCAGCTTTCAGTTTTTCTTCTGCATACTTTTCAAGTGGTACATTCCATTTATTAGCTAAACGAATATCTTCTTTAGATAGCTTAACTTTTTTATTGGAACCTGGAGAGCTGCGAGATGCTCCAGCTACTACTTGAGCAGGAGGTGACGTTTTCTCCTGCTGACGAACTTCCTCGTTGGTTGTTGAAAACTTATGAGGAAATGTTTCTTTTATCCTAGTATTAACTTCCTGATAAAATTCAGGATCTGTAGGATTAAAACCTTCTTCTTTTAATTCTGCATCTATTGCTAATGCAGCAGCAGTCATTACTTTATCAGTACCAAACCATTCATTCTTTGAAGCCCAATCTTGTGCTCTAGGATCAGGTGTAGGTTGAGGTTGATATTGTGGTTGTTGACCTATACCTTCTTGGTTTTGTTGTGGCTGCTGTTTAAACTGTGCTTTAGTAGCACCTAATGATTTTAAATCATTTTGTGCTTCATTTAAAAACTCTTGAGCTTGTAAAACTTTTTGAGAATCACCTTCTTCGTGAGCATTTTTATAAGCAGTACGTGCAAGTTCTAATTTATCATTTAATTGTTTTTCAGTAGCAGTTAAATTTAATTGATTAACATGTGTAAATTGTTGATGAGCTTCATTTAATTGTTGTGATAATTGTTCATTTTGTTGTATAACTTTAGCAATTTGTTCATCACGTTCTTTACGTTGTTTAACTAATTGACGTATTCGCTTTTGTGCTCCTTTAGTTTCAATACCTTCAAGCTCTGGAGGTACGTCTTTTTTAGGAGGTTCTTCTTTTGAAACTTCTTCTTTAGTCGAATCAGTTTCAACTTTTTCATTTTCTTCGCCTTCTACTTCATATTCTACTTTTTCTTTTTCTTCTTTTTTTTCTGGAACGATTTCATCCCATTCTTCTTTTTTATCTTCTTCAGACATAGTTCTTCCTTTCGTTGTTTACGAGACATACGACTTACGTATATACCTTATATTATACTACAAAAATGGAGTTTGTGCAAGTCTTATGCACTACCTGCATGTAAATTAAAGGTTGGATCTAGATCTTTTGGATGTTCCACACGCATAATAATTTGATCATCAAATAATAATATAAGACGAATACCCTTATATTTTATCTTTTGACCTGAATGTTTTCCATAACAAACATAATCACCTTTTTTACACCATTCACCTTTAGGAAATTTATCTTTATCTTGATAAGCTAAATCTCCTAGAGCTACCACACGACCTACTGTAGTAAGATAGGACATGTCTTCCTTTGTTGAATCAGGTAATAGTATACCACCTTTTGTCTTTTCTTTAATTGAGACAGGTCTTACGAGTACATGAAAACCTGGAAGTTCAGGTAGAATATTTGGATCACTTTTTTCGTCTTCTGTAATCCACATATCATTCTTAATAGTCTTAGCTAATGATACCTGTTGCATTAGTTATCCTCTTCTTCATAGATACGTTTCTTAACAATATCTGTTAATTTATTTCTAGCCCATTCAAGTCCATAAATGTGACCAACCAGTTGTCTGTAATGAGCAAAATTATCTGATTGCCCTTCGCAAACACCTGTTCTTAGTTTATTGAGTTCGTCATTAAATTCTTCAACGACCTCATCCCAAATATCCATGTATTAGATTTCTGCACACATATAGCAATTAATTTCTAATCCAACAGATATTTCTTTTAATGTAGGTTTAGTCCACATTATCTTTTTCCTTTAGTTGGTGAAGGATACTTCCAAGAAGAATCTTCACGTTGATTTAACACACCTTGTTTAGGTTTACTTCCAAAATCAGCTTGTGACATTTTAGTAGAATCTCCATACAATCCACCATCTTTATTTGGTACATGCATAGGTTTACCATCAGTAATACCTTTATCAACAGGATATGCTTTATTTCCTATTGGCATTATTTTCTCCTTTCATTTCTTCTTTTAATAGATCTGTCATAACATCAATAAGTTTAAAACTTCTTTGTCTATCATCCAGATCTTCCATTTGTGAAATTTTCTCTAGAGCATTTATACGAATTTTTTCTAGATCAATTTCAGCTTTCTGATCAGCAAGAGTTAATTTAGTTAGATTATCAAGAGCTTTCATAGTTTCTTTACTTGCTCTATCAAGATCACCTTTCTCTTTTTTCATTATTGCATTCTGACCAGCTTTACCAGATTCCACTAATAATTTAGCTTCCTCTAATTCTAATTTCTGTGCATCTAATGCAGAGTCTGCAGAATACTTAGCAGATGTTGCTTGTAATTTTTGTTTTTCTAATTCTACTTTAGCTTGTTCAAGTGCAACCATTTGTTGTTCAGGTGATTGAGCTTGACCCATTTGATTTGCATTTAATACTTGTTGAGCTGCTGTAGCCATTGCCATTTCTGCAACTTTAGGATCTCTTTGTTGTTCAGGTGGTAATTGTTCTATTGCTGCTCTTGCCATTCCATTCATTTGTTCTTGATATTTCATAACAGAATGTTCTTGTATATTTGCTTCCAGTATTGGTTTTAATCTAGCCATTATAGGATTAGCACCATTTTGTGGATCTTGTAAGTATGCCATCTTTGTTTGTATATGAGCATCATGGTTTTGTCCAGCAAATGCTGCAATAGGTATACCTTTTGTTGCAGCCATAATATCAGATACTGGGTCCATTTGTTGTGGTTGTTGTTTTGGTGGAAGTATATTTTCTAAATTAGGCATATTAGCAGCATTTAATATTGTTCTATTTAATGCTTCTAGATTAAACATACCAGGAGGTGATTGCTGTGCCATTTGTAAAGCCATTTGTGCAATCATCATTCTATGTGCATTTGATGGAATATTAGGATCTGAGACAGGGATAACATCAATCCTACCATCAAAGTCTTGTTTCATTACATTTTTTTCAGCAAAAGGAACTTCATAGGGATACTCTGAAGGTAAGTAATCATAATTGATTCTTGCAAGTATTTTAAATTCATCTCTTTGAGATTTATGTAATCTCTTATGTATAGCAGAGAAGAACTTACTTGATGCTTCAAGTAATGCCATAGTCGTTCCAACAGGTCCATAAGATGCAGCATCAGAAACTATTTGTTCTGTACTGTCTGCAAACTTCTGTCCTGCTGCAGTTACAAAGCCCAACATTTGGAAAAGAGTTGAGGAAGGTTCTTTATAAGGGAGAGAGATTATTGCCTTATTCAAATCTTGTCCTGTTGCTTCTACTTCTTTGAACTCACCTGGACTTATTGGTTCATTATCACCAACAATCCTTACACCTTTTGCTTTAAATCCTCCTGGTAAGTTTGCGAATTGACCTGCATCCACTAAACTTCTCATAGCTGCTGTAGCAGTCATGGTTAAGTTTCCTAAGAAGTGCATGAGACCAAATCCATAGAAACCAAATCCTGGAACGAATCTATAATGTACAAAGTGCGAGACTTTTTCTTGGTTCGTATCGTCCTTTTTATAGTTTCTACGAATACTTAAAATTTGTTGTGATTGTTCTTCTACTGTAACAATATAAGGAAGAGCATAGTCTTCTTCTATTTCTAGATAACAATGTTGTTCAAGTAATGTATATTGAGGATCATTATTTTCTGTGGGTGATAATCCTAATATAGTATCCATTTTAGAAGAGAATGATGTAGGTTGGGGATTTGTTGCATCTGGTAATTCTACATCACTATATATTCCTGATCGTATATCTTTTGCTAATTCAACAGGACTTCTATATATAACATGTGTATATCTATCTGCTTTTTTTAGATTAGATGCATAATAAGAAACATAGAATTGATCAATAGGAACAAATTCAGATACTGGTCTTTTTAAATTAGCATCATAATAAACTTTTTTAAATGCTGATCCTATCAAAGGGAGGTGGAACAGCATTCTTTCAAACTCATCAAAGTATTCAGGCATCTGCTCTGTTGTTTGATAGTTCATAAACTCTTGTACACGATTAGCTTGATCTTCTCTTTCAGGAGTAGTCTTACCTAATATATGTGCTTTAACTGGACCATTAGGTGGAAACATTTCCTGTATAGCTTTTGATTGAAACTTAACAGCAGATTCAATTAACATAGGATGTACTGCTGTACATGCACCTTCAAATGGTTCTGCTGAATCCTGTATCTTTAATCCTAATAAATCAAATCCTCTTTCAAACATAGATTCCCATTCTTGACGAGAATCTTTATCTGATGTATAAGAATCAATAACATCATTTGCAATTTCTGTTATTTGTTCTTCTTCTAATGTATCTACTAAATTTCCATACCATTCTTGTACAGATTCTTCAGCACCCATTTCTGAAGTACCTGCAAAATCAACAATAACACCACCATCTGTATCCATTTCAAATGTTGGTTGTGCTCCTACAGCTTCTTCAGGTTTTGGTATATCAATTATATTTGATACTTCTTCTGGTATTTGTTCAAATGGATTTCTCTCTGTTGCCATTATTTTATCTTTCCACCTTTTTTAAAAGGAATCTTAATTTTAAAACCTGCACTATCTGGTCTTTTACCTTCTAGCATTGTACCATGAAGAGAGATTTTAGCACGACCTATATTAAAATCTTTCGCAATATTAAAACTCGTATCTCCATCTAATTTTAATTTTCTACGAACTTTAATTTTACCTGCAGGTGTCTCTTTAGTATATTCTAAGGTATTACCTCTTAGACGTACACCTTTTCCTAAATCAGTTATACTCATTATTTATCTCCCTTAAATAATTCTATTCTATTATTATACCACTAAGTTCTCCAGTATGCAACCTTTTTCTTTCTAGGTTCATCTTCCCAATCAGGATCTTCTGGATGCGACAAGTGCCACGACTCTTTCATATAGTGTATTGCCATAGTCATAGCATCTACCTGATCATCATGTGCAGCATTGGGAAACCTTAACATTTCTTCCAATAAATCTTCTGACCACTTCTTATTTTTTGGTATCCATACACGACCTGATTCCATCATAGGAGATGCTGCATATACTCTAGATACTTTATCTTTATCAGGTAAATATTCTAACACAGGTATACCAGCTCTACGCATATCTTGTATCAGAGATTGTCCTGATGCTTTCTTTTCTACCATACAAACATCAGGTCTATGTTCTTTATATAACATTTGAGCCATACGTCTTAATTCTGGATATTCAAAGCGACCTTTTATATTTCCTAATAAAAGTAAATTGGATTGATAATTTTCATACCCATCTTCATCCTGATCATACATGGAGAATATACCCCATGTTTGTATGACACTATAATCTGCTGTTGTTTTGGTAGAAAATGCTGTATCATATGTTTGTATTATAAAATCACATGGAGGTGGTTCATCATATTCCCACCATTTAATCCATCTCTTTTTAATTAATCCACCTTCATCAGGAGTTGGGTCCTGCATATACAATGCATTCCAATATCGTGCACCATTTGAAGCTTTTATTTCTGATTCATCTACTTTTAATACTTCTGCTGGCTTCCATTCTGGAAAATAACTAGATCCTACTGGTAATTGTAGTAATTCTGCTGCATCTTCGTCAAGCCATGCTGGTATACGTACAACATCCCAAGGAGTTACAGCATAATCTCCTACATTTTCTTGTTGTTTTAGTAACCATCCACAAAGATCATCATAATGATACCTTGTATTTATTATTAATATGGAACCATTGGGCATAATACGTGTTCTTAGTCCTGCTGGATACCATTCCTTAACGTATCTTCTACCTGCTTCAGAATATGAATCCTCTTCTGACATGACATCATCAAGGATCGCAATGTGAGCACCTCTTCCTGCAATCTGGGATCGTACTCCAGCAGCATAGTAGGTTCCTCCTTGATTTGTCTTCCATTTACCTGCTGCTCGTACATCTGTACGTAAGGACACTCCTTTGAAAACATTCTGAAAATCTTCTTCATTGACAATATCCCTGACAGAACGACCAAAATCGCTTGAAAGCTGGTCACTATGGGAAACAGTAAGTATCTCATGTTCTGGATTCCTTCCAATATACCATGCAGGAAACAATTTAGAACAGATTACAGACTTAGAAGACCTGGGTGGTAGAAAGACCATGAGTCTTTTTATCTTTCCAGCTTCTAATTGTAGTAATTTTTCACTAATAACCTCTATATGTCTACCCATCTTCCAATCAGAAACAAGCTTTGGAGCCATTTGACGAACAAATGTCAGGAAATCTGCTTTAGATTCCTGTTTAACCTTAATATTTAAGAGATTATTTAGATTTATAAAGGGTGATATATCTATAGAGTTCTCTATAGTTTCCAATGTTATGATCCTTGTTGTATGTTATTATATTTTTTATAAGGAAAAACAAAAAAACAAATAAAAACAAAGTACAATGTACTTATGGTTTTTCTAATCTTTATATATTATATATAATTATACACTACTCCCCACTTAATGTCAAGTCTTTTTTTTATTTTTATGATAAACCCTTGTTTTTAGGTACATATATGAGAGTGTCATATATATATATAACATGCACGCACGATTTTTTGGGGTGGGGTGAAGTCTTTATAGACTTCAAAATTTTATTATCTCTAAAGAGATACCTTAAATTGCCTAAATTTTGTGCAATCTACTTAGATTGCAAAGATTTGGTGATTAAAGATTGTGCAATCTACTTAGATTGCCTAAAAAATAGGCAGATGAAGGTAGAATATTTCATCTCAAGAGAGTCTTCTGAGCAAGTATTCTTGCTTGATAATTGTCTTCAAAAAGTTTGGAAGCTGTTGATTTTAAACCTATTTATAATTACTACTTGCTTTCAAGTGAAAGCAGTAATTAGTAAATAGATAGATGAGATTGTGGAGTTGATGACGAGGTTGAAAGATGAAGATTTCTTTCAATCGAGGACTTGACAATCGCTGAAAACTATTTATAATTACTACTTGCTTTCAAGTGAAAGCAGTAATTAGTAAATAGAAAGGAAAACAAAATGAACGAATCAGAACATTGGGCAAATGTTGGTTTGCCATCTCAAAAAGAATACTTCGAAGAACGCTACCAAGAATACTTGGAGCAAGGTTACTCTCAAGAGGAAGCACATCATCTAGCAGATGATGACTGTGGCTATCCTCTAGAAATCTGGAGAGATGATATTTAATTTTACAAATTAACTTGGAGAATTAACCATGACAATACTTGAAAATGAATTTGGTATCGAAAGAATATCAATGACTAAAGAAGAATTTACTATCAATCGCTTGACATATTACATGGATGATGTACCATTTGTGGAGCATGATGGCAATGCTGTCGAAGTTTTATTAACATAAATTGGAGAAAAAAATGCAAACTGAATTATTTGTTGAAAAGAAAAATGTCTATGGTAATGATCTTATCTATCCTAGATGTGAGACATCTGAGAAATTTGCTTATTTATTAAATGTTAAGACATTTAATGAACATCAAATACACTACATTAAATCCTTGGGATTTACATTAAAACAAAAAGAAATGGAGATTTAATCATGAAGAAAATTTATAAATCAAAAGTTCCACGAGATAAAAATGGAAGATTTTTATTAAAACATGAAGAAAATACACTATTTTTCTTAGGTTTTGCTATGGTTTTGTTTTCTTCTATTGCATTTATATTTGCAATGAAAGATGACATAATATGGCTAGGTATACTACTAGGCATCACAATATTTATAGGCATTATTTTAATGTCTATAAATCAAATACTTGACAATAATTAAAAAATACTATATGAATACTTATGAATATAGTATTTATTTAATTAATATTGGAGATTGCAAAATGAAAATAAATAATGAACATTACGCAATTCAAAATAAAACTACTAGGTTTTATAAATCACCTAATTTAATTCGTGATGTTTCAAATTATAAATTCAAAGTTTTAAAACCTAGTACTAATAAAAAGCTAGGTAAGAGAGTAAATAAAGGTCATCTAAGAGATGCTAGAATGTACACTCTTACACTAATTGAGAGAGAAACTTGCACAGATGAGTGTGAGCATTGGTTTGATTGCTATGGCAATAATATGATGTATGCACATAAATTTGAAGTGAATGCCAAGTTTATGAAAAGATTAGAACAAGATATAAAAGAATTAAATAATAAACAAAAGAAATTCCTAGTGCGACTTCATGTGTTAGGTGATTTCAATTCAAAAGAATATGTAGAATTTTGGGATAGGATGTTGAGTGAAAATGAGTATCTCTATATCTATGGATATACTAGAAACCACATCAATTCCAAATATAAAAACATACGAAGTATTGGAAAAGCTATTGTAAAAACTAGAGTAAAATATGAGGATAGATTTGCTATAAGATTTTCCAATGCAATCAATGAGGAATTTTCTGCGAACTCTGAAGAGTTGACAGACAAAGGAATTACTTGCCTTGCTCAAGTAAAAGAAAGCGTATCATGTGTTGACTGTACGCTATGTTGGGCAAGTAAAAAGAGTGTGAGATTTCTCACACACTAGCAATAGTTACCATTTATTACCAATATGGTAACAACTTAAATATTTGCCTGTGATATTTGAGTTTTTCTTTAACAAGCATGGCATGGAGAACACGACTATGAACAGATATGGAAACCCATTAGTATCAAGGTTTTATAACAAAGGTTATAATGCAGTTGATAGAGACATCACATCTGGTAAATTTGTTTCTAAAGTGAAACAATCTAATTCTTGGATTTCAAAAGTATTAAATATATTTATTTAATATTCTCCAAGACTGATTTAGTAGTTTGCAGTATAACTAAACTACTGTTTTTAAACAATAAATTGGAGTAAAATTATGTCAGTATACGCAGTTAGATTACAAGAAGATAAAACAGCAGTTGGATTAATGTATGCAGGTTCTCAAGAGATGTTATTTGATGAGATAGATCAGCATTGTGATCCTTATGCTTGTGAGTATAAACCAATATGGCTTAATATATTTTTTCATGGTACTAAAGAAGAAGGATGTCCAACTTTTCCTTTAGTAAGTAAAGAAGAAGCAAAAGCTATTGAAGAAAACGAGGATAGTGAAGAAGATGTCTATACTATATCATCAGAAAGAGAAGAAAAACTTTGGAAAAAAGCAACAGTAAATATAGATGATTATGCTATGCAGATAGCATCTATGCATGATGATGATTCTGATTGGGAAAACTTTGATGATTATGATTGGTTCATAAGAATTAAAGAAAACGCTAAAAAATTACAAAAGGAATTAGTATGATGGATATAGAAACAACCTATTACATAATATTAATTATAATATTATTACTGTAAGACTTTACATTAACCTTATTATAATATATACTATGAATACTTATGAATAGTATATATAATAATAATAATTGGAGAACTAACATGACTAACGAGATAGAACAATTTATATTAAACTTCCAAGCTAAAGCTATGGCAACTTCTAGTGTACACCCATTCACTAATAAGATCATACCACATGGTTGGCATAGTGAAACTATAGCACGAGAGTGTGAGAAGAAATTTGGCAAACAAGCATATCAACAAGCCAAAGACTTTGTATTTAACCAAGCAAGAAAGGAAGAATAATGAGTAGATTATCAGACCTAATCCTAGACGAAGAAAACACATGGTATCTTGCAGTAGGTAAGATATTTGATGAAGGACACGAACACGTAGGAGAATTTCTAAGTGAAGTGTTACAAAGAAAACCACATCCAAATCCTAATATTCCTACACATGAAGTGGAAGAAGAACTCGAGGAATTTTGGAATGAAAAATGGAGTATGTTAAGATGAAACATGAACTATATAAAGACTATGCACTAGGCATGGACATTGCTTGTCTAGGGTCTAGGTATAATCTAACGTGTGAAGAAGTTAGAGAACTACTAGGCATAGAAGAAGAGGAGGAAAATGAAGATGCATAAATCACATATACACCCAAGTGTATTAAAGTTGCCTATGTCTGCAACATTTAATGCGAATGAAGTATTGTCTTGGTTAAAACATAATCAAGAAAAACTACCAGAACTACGCAGACAAGCACGAAAGACACCAAGAATAGAGGGTGCTATTGCTAGACTATCAGACACAGAAGGATATATTCGTATGCTCACCAGATACCTACGACATGGAGATTGGTGCAGTAATTTTTGGGGTCAAGACCAAGAGTTTAAAACTCAATGGAAAAAAATTGCTTGACATTAAAATTTATAGGCGTATAATATATATAATTTATGGAGAATAACATGATAAAAAAATACAAAACACATACAGAAATTGATACATCTATTGAGAGTATTATACAAGGTGCTTTTGATACGACTAACATAAAAGAAATTCCTATAGAAAAAATAAATACTTTTATACAGGAACACCACGAAATGACTAGAGATTTAGACAATCAACATTATAGTAAAGGAGAAACTTATGAAAAATAAATTTGGAAAATCAGTAAAGGTAGACAATGCGTATGCTACCTATAGAGTTGACAATCCTGATAACAATATGTACTTTGAATGGAAAATTTTAAAGACATATCAGAAGAAAGATAACGAAGATAAAAACCAATATGCTAGATGGTTTACTGCTTGTAAATCACCTATGACATATGACAGATGGGAGTATGGTGATGCTTATATCAATGAGATTATGAGTGTTAATCCCATATTACTTTCTGCAACAGATGAATGGAAAGAAACTTATGAATAAATATAGTATAATAACAGTAGCAGAAGTAACTACTGAATACATAGTAAAAGCAAAGAATAAAGAAGAAGCAGAAGAAAAGTTTTATGATGGTGAATATCTGAATATGGATGTAATGAACAACCATGATGAAAGAATAGTATCACAATCATTAGAAGAGGAGAATGTATAATGAAATCTGATAAATATTATATAGATGCTTCTAGTTTTTTAGAAGTTACAGATGAACTTGCAGATTATATAATGCAAGAAAAACTTGGTGATGCATATGATAATTATATTTATGAAGATGAAAGTGGAGCAATAAATTATACTAAAGCAGGACAAGATATGTTTAATAATTATGTTGAGATCATAGAAGTATACTTGCATAATGTAGGTATAGTACATGAAGATCAACTGCAAGAAGGAGAATGAATAATGAACATATTTGTGTTAGACGAATCACCTATTCTATCTGCACAGATGCAATGTGATAAGCACATTGTCAAGATGCCATTAGAAACTGCACAGATGTTATGTTCTGTATGGCATAGGCATGGACTAGGAGATACAGTACCATACAAAGAAGCACATAGAAACCACCCATGCACCTTATGGGCAGGAGATGATGGAGCAAACTATGATTGGCTATGGCAACATGGCATGGAGTTATGCTTTGAATATACCAGAAGGTATAACAAGATACATAAATGTCAGCAGGTTATTATGAATATAAGTCTAGCTGATACATTATTAGCACCAGATTTTATCTTTGATAAGATGAGTACAGAGATTACACCACACCCACAATGTATGCCAGATGAATACAAAGAACAAGATGGTTTCTTCTCTCCAGAAGTTGCTATTGTTAGAGCATACAGACAATACTATGTGAATGAGAAGAAAGACATAGCTAAGTGGGAGAAGTCAAGACCTATGCCTGATTGGTATGCTCAATGGATGACAATCCAGAATAAAAAGATGGAAGATGAGAAGGTAGATTTAGATGCGTATGATGGATAGAAAGGAGAATAAAGATGACAAATAATATAACTAAACCAACAGAATTTAAACCTGTTACCATAGACAGAGAAATTTATAAAAGTATTGTTAGAGAAATAGCAGAAGAAATGTTTCGTAGGTCTACTATGCAATGGAGTTACCATGATATGCATGACATCATGGGAGATGGAAAGAGATTACCCAAAGCACAGAAGATATACAGACAACACTATGATTTTGTCAGGGCTTGTTTGAAAAGACACTATATAAATCAAGAGGTTAAGAATGATTAACTTAATATTAAAAAAAGTATTTGACTTATGTAAGTATATTGTGTTACTATGGGTATTATATATTATAGTTATGATGTTTTTAGGTACGTTTGGAGTAGTATAATGTTTGTAATAGGTTATCCAACAGAAGATGAAGATGTTATCATAGAACATCTAACACATTTTAATGGAGAAACTATAACTTTTAAAACAGAATCAGAAGCTAAAGCATACATCTCCAGATTATATGTAAAAACAGGTGTTAATGTAGAGCCATTTGAAGATGATGGTCTATTAATAATGCGAATACAATAGAAGGAAGAAGAATATGTATTATGCAATAGGAAGTATTTATTTTTTTATAATTATATTGATGACCTATGTATATTTAATTAGTATTTTATAGGAAAAAAACATGAGAATTAATTTTGTTTATAGAAATGAACACGTTAGAAAGAGAACGTCTATTGGTCGTTCACCTTTAAGCAGACCTAAGAACAAACACAAGAGACGTACTTGGAAAAAATATAGAGGACAAGGAAGATGATTAAAAGATTTAATGAAATAGAATTGTTACGTAAAAATGTAAAGGATTTACAAGGACAATTACAGAATGCGTATAAAAGAATAAAAGAATTAACAGAAGCATTACATGAAGAAAGAAAAAGAGCAGGACATGACGATCATTATACAACAGCATCAGGGTGGGCTATGCCTAATGAAAATCCTGATGCTACACATATAGAGGAGAAAAAAGATGAGTGATGCCAGAGGATTTTGGTTTGACTTTGATGGTACACAAAGAAAACTTTTAAAGGACAAAAAAAATAGTTTTATCCAATGGATAGAAGACGAAGCTAAAGCATATGAAAGGAGAAATAACATGGCTAAAGCAACAACACCTAGAGCAGAGATGACTTTAGATGATAAACAAAAGAAAGGATTGCTTGATATTTTTAATGCAGGTAATGACTTTCTACAAAGTTATAGAGAATCAGGCATTAAGTATGTAACTGCTTGGGAAATAGAACAACTATTAGATTTAATAGATGACATGAAAGAATTGTATGGTATCTCACCTAAAATATCTGCTGAAGCAGACAGAGAGGGTGACCACTTTCCTAATCATTGGGGTGACCATGTATTTTCTGACGATCCAAGAGCATGGAAACGTAAGGTAGACTAAAGATGATTGAAGATTTGAGGAGAGAGCAGAGTCAAGTTTATCGTGAGTTTCTAAAAGAATATCTGACAGAAGGATATGATTTAGAGGAAGCGAAAGCATTAGCTAAACAAGATACTAAAGAAGTTATGCAAGATAAACTTGACTTTGTAGAAGAATTGTGGGATAATTCATTTGATGAATTGGAATAGTAATATGGATAAAAAATGGTTAGACAGAGGTGCTTGTCCTGAGTGTGGTTCTAGTGATGGAAACGTCAGACATTCAGAAGGATATAGCTTTTGCTTTGTCTGTGAAACTAGATTTGGAGAGAGTATGCAAACAGAAACAGTAATACCTATGAAGAGAGAGAGTAATATAAAAACTGTGGGTACTTTAGGTGCATTAACTGAACGTAGTATATCTAAAGAAACTGCACAAAAATATAATACAGATGTGAAGGTAAATGGAAACATGAATACCCATCACATCTATAAATACTTTGATGAGAGTGGAAATAATATAGGAAATAAAGTACGTAATGTTTCTACTAAAGATATGTGGGTGGAAGGTAGTATGACTGAAGCATTATTGTTTGGTCAGAATATCTTTGCTCCTAATGGTAAGTACATAACTATAACTGAGGGTGAAGTAGATGCTATGTCTGCTTACGAATTACTAGGTAGTAAGTGGGCATGTGTTTCTATTAAGACAGGAGCAGGTTCAGCATTAAGAGATTGTAAAAAAGCATTTGAATATCTTGATAGCTTTGATCAGATAGTTATATCATTTGATATGGATAAGCAAGGTAGAGATGCAAGTGAAAAGGTAGCACAATTATTTTCACCTAACAAGTGTAAGATTATGCACATGGAACACAAAGATGCGAATGAATATTTACAAATAAATAAACGTGAAGAATTTACTAGAGCATGGTGGAATGCACAACCTTATACTCCTGCAGGAATAGTTAATCTAAAAGATTTAAAGAGTACACTATTTGAAGAAGAGTATTGTGAAACCTGTTTATATCCTTGGACTAAATTAAATGATAAGACTTATGGTATGCGTACAGGTGAACTAATTACCTTTACAAGTGGTGCAGGTATGGGTAAGTCTTCTATTATGAGAGAGTTAATGTATCATATGTTAAAGAATACAAATGATAATGTAGGTATACTTGCATTAGAAGAAAGTATAAAAAATACTACCTTTAATATCATGTCAGTAGATGCTAATGCTAGACTATATATTAATGAGATACGAAAGAAGTATAGTCAAGAAGAATTAGATACATGGTTTGATAATACTGTGGGTACAGGTAGGTTCTTTGCTTTTGATCACTTTGGTTCTATTAATAATGATGAAATACTTTCAAGAGTTAGATTCATGGCACAGGCATTGGATTGTAAATGGATATTCCTTGACCATCTATCTATTCTTGTATCAGGTCAGGAAGATAATGATGAAAGAAAATCTATTGATATTCTTATGACTAAGTTACGTTCATTAGTAGAACAAACAGGTATAGGATTATTATTAGTGTCACACTTACGTAGACCTACAGGAGATAGAGGACATGAGGATGGTAAAGAAGTCTCTCTATCACATCTTCGTGGCTCAGCTTCTATTGCTCACCTATCTGATAGTGTTATAGCATTAGAGAGAGATCAACAAGCTGAGGATGAAGTGTTAGCCAATACAACTACCATACGTATATTAAAGAATAGATATACAGGAGATACAGGTATAGCTACACACTTATTTTATGATAGAGAGACAGGTCGTATGAAAGAAATTTCTAATCCTTATGAAGTAGATGATAATAATACAGAGGAGACAACCTTCTAATGTCAGCAATTTTTAAACATGCTAAAGGACATATAGCAAAACTTAAATTAATGCAACAGTATATTAAAAGAGGATATTATATATATGATGAATGTAATCAAGGTCCTATAGATTTTATTGCAATACATTCAAATGGAGATATAAAATTAGTAGAATGTAAAGCAGTATCAAAACGTACTGATGGCAGTAAAATATTTAGAATTTTAAAAAAATCTCAAAGAGAATTAAATAAAAATTTATTAAATAAAAATATTCAAATTAAAGTTGAACATATAGATGTTGATTATGAAATGGAGAATTATAATGAAATGTTGGCATTGTAATACAGAATTAATATGGGGTGGTGACCATGACATTGAAGAAGAAGATGCTGAGTACTGTATAGAAACAAATTTATCTTGTCCTCAATGTAATTCTTTTGTAATGGTTTACCTACCTAAAGATAAAATGTGGGATCACTATTGTCCTGTGGAAGAAACAGAAATGTCTATTGGTAAAGATGAAGAATGTAATTGGTGTGGTGCAACAGAAGATTCTGATTGGAATGCCAGACCAGAATGTAGATTTGGAGATGGGAATGAAAGCAGTAGTTGATATAGAAACAGATAGTTTAGATGCAACAAAGATACATTGTATAGTAGCTAAAGATGTAGATACAGGTAAGGTATATCCTTTTCCACCTGATATGTTACATGGCTTTAGAGATTGGTCACATGGAGTAGACCAATTTATTATGCACAATGGTTTATCTTTTGATGCACCTATTCTTAATAAGTTATTGAATACAAATATAAAACCTAGTCAGATTATAGATACGTTAATACTATCGCAACTATTTAATCCTATTAGAGATGATGGTCATAGCTTGGAAGCATGGGGTAAGAAATTACAAATGCCTAAAGGAGAAGTAGAAACTTTTGATATATATACAGATGATATGTTAGAGTATTGTAAACAAGATGTAAATATAACTCATAGACTTTATGATATTTTAAAACAGGAAGGTAAAGGATTTTCTAAATCTTCTATTGATCTTGAGCATAGAGTAAGATTAATTGTTAATCAACAAGAATCAAATGGGTTTGCTCTTGATTTACAGAAGACCATGTGTTTATATAATCAATTAAAAGATGAAGCTTATGGTTTAGAAAAGTGGGGAAGAACACATTTTGATCCAACAGTTATAGAATTAAAAACAAAAACAAAATATGTACCATTTAATATAGGTTCAAGACAACAGATTGCAGAACAATTAGTAAATCTAGGTTGGAAACCAACACATCATACAGATAAAGGTAACATAATAGTAAGCGAAGAAGTATTAGATAGTTTAGATATACCTGAAGCTAAAAAGTTTTCAAGATTTTTATTATTACAAAAACGTATAGCACAAATTAAGTCATGGATAGAAGCATGTAGTGATACAGATGGTAGAGTACATGGAAAAGTAATGACACTTAGAACTATTACAGGTCGTATGGCACATCATTCACCTAACATGGCTCAAGTTCCTGCAGTTCGTTCTCCCTATGGAAAAGAGTGTAGGGATTGTTGGACTATTGACAATCCTTATACTCATTCTATAGTAGGTACTGATGCAAGTGGATTAGAATTAAGATGTCTTGCTCATTTAATGAATGATAAAAAGTTTACAGATATATTATTAACAGGAGATGTCCATACAGCTAATATGAAAATGGCAGGATTAACTAATAGAGATCAGGCAAAGACATTTATATATGCATTCATGTATGGTGCAGGTGCATCTAAGATAGGTAAGATTGTTGGAGCAGGTGCAAAGGAAGGACAAATATTAATTAATAAATTCCTTTCCAATATGCCTGCTCTTAAAAGAGTACGTGATTCTGTTACGAAAGCATCAAGGAAAGGTGTTATTAAGGGTATAGATGGTAGGTTATTACGTATAAGGAGTCCTCATAGTGCTTTAAACACCCTTATACAGGGTGCTGGAGCAGTAGTATGTAAGCTATGGTTAATCAATATGATTAAACGTATTAAACAAACAGGTGTGGATGCTAAACTTATTGCATCTATACATGATGAATACCAATTTGAAGTATCTAATAAAGATATTAATAAATTTGGAAGAGTAACAAAGGATGCTATGAAAGATACTGAGATACAATTACAAATGAAATGTCCTTTAGATAATGAATGGAAGGTAGGAAAAACATGGGCACAGACACATTAGAACAGTTTACTTTGTTTGATATGGAAGATAAAGTTATTGTTAAGGATGGAGATCATTCACAAATTTGTTTAACATGTAAAGAAGATTTACCTTTAAAATATTTTAATACTAAAGGTAAATTTAAAAAAATAAATTTAAAAACTAATAAAAGATTTTCTTATTTAGATAAAGTTTGTAAGAAGTGTGATTCAATAGAAAGACAAGAAAGAAAAGAAAGAGAATATATTTATGGTAAACCACCTACAAATTATTCCTGTCCTATCTGTGAAAGAAATGAAGAACAAATTAAAAATAATTTAATAATGATTGATGAAGAGTATACTGTACATGAAAGAGATTTTAAATATCCTGTATGGGTAATAGACCATGACCATGACACAGGAGAATTTCGAGGATGGTTATGTAATAATTGTAATACAGGATTAGGAGCAATGGGAGATACTATAGAAGGTCTTGAGAGAGCTATTAAATATTTGAAAGGAGACTTTGATGGAAGTACAAGAGTTTAAAGGTAGAAAAGATCATGCTGATTATATCAAACGTGGTATAGCAGTAGAAAACTATTTTGTTAAGGAAGCAAAGAAGAGAGATTATAATATAGTAATTGCTTCTGAAGAACAAAATATAAAAGAACATATAGATTTAATGCTACAGAAAAAAGGAAAGGAGTTTAGCGTTGATGTAAAAGCAATAAGGACAGGGAATAAAAGTAGAGTACCTGATGATACTTGGATCGTTGTAGAATTTTTAAATACTATGGGTGATAAAGGTTGGCTCTATGGTAGTGCTGACTACATAGTGTTTGAAAGAATAAAAGATTTTGTATTTTGTGATACAAAAGAATTAGTAGTCCTGGCACATAAACTTGTGAATAGAAATGACAGAGTTTCTAGTTATAAGGATGCTGAATACAAAGTTTGGGGTAGATTATATCAGGGTAAAAAAGATTTAATATCTAGGATGGAGATGTCCAAGATATTAGAATTAAAAAATACTTTTATATGGAAAAAAACTGTTGACATTTATAATTAGATGTGTCATAATTACTTTATTAATAACTAGAAAAGGAGTACACCTATGAGTGTAATAAAAGGAAGTGCATATTGGGCATCAATCGTCAGCCCAAATACTACATTTGATTCAGATGGAGTATGGTCAGTAGACGTAGGTAATCTTGATAAGAAAAATATTGAGATTGCTAAGAATGATGGTCTCGAAATTAAGAATAAAGGAGATGATCGTGGAGATTTTGTTACTGTTAAACGTAAAGTTAGACGTAAAGATGGTAACATGAATAAAGCACCTGAAGTTAAGGATGCACAAAAACGTACCATGATTAATACATTAATTGGTAATGGTTCAGAAGTCAATGTACTTTATAGTACATATGAATGGGAGTTCAAAGGTCGTTCTGGAGTATCTGCTGATTTACGTGCTATACAGGTAACTAATTTAGTACCTTATAATACAGATGCTGATGCAGATGAAGCTTTTGAAGTAGTTCCTGATGGCTTTGTAAGTAACGAAGCTGATGAGGAAGTGTCTTTCGCTTCTTAACCAACCATGAAAGGATGGAGAGATACTACTGAACGAGTGTCTCTCCATTATTTATTATGAAAACAATAGATACATTAGTCAAAGATATTTATTCTTTATTTGATTCTAATATTGATAATAAAATAGATGAGAAAAAATTAGAAGAAAATTTAGATATATTTGTGAATGGTTTAAAAGAAGTTGTAACTGAATTTTTTAAAGAGAAACCTGCAGTCAAACGTAACTTACGTTTATCTTCTATAGGTAGACCTGCAAGACAACTTTGGTATGATAAAAATTCAGACAAAGATGTAATACCATTAGAACCTAGTACACGTATTAAGTTTTTATATGGACATATTCTTGAGGAAGTATTACTTCTCTTCACACGTGTTGCAGGACATACAGTAACTGATCAACAAAAACAAATTGATGTTGGTGGTATTAAAGGACACCAAGATTGTATGATTGATGGTGTATTGGTTGATTGTAAGAGTGCATCAGGTAAAAGCTTTGAGAAGTTTGCTAAAGGAAATCTTCATGCTGATGATCCCTTTGGATATATAGCACAAATATCAGCTTATGCTGAAGGTAATAATGTAGATGCAGGAGCATTCCTTGTTATAAATAAACAGAATGGAGAGATATGTTTAACACATGTACATTCAATGGAAATGATAAATGCTAAAGAAAGAATTGAATATCTTAAAGGAGTTATGGAGCAAGACAATCCACCTGATAAGTGTTATCCTGATGTGCCTGATGGAGCTAGTGGGAATCGCAAGCTTTCTATTGGCTGCATCTATTGTCCACATAAGCGTACTTGTTGGAGTGATGCGAATGAAGGTAAAGGGCTACGTGTATTTAGGTATGCAAAAGGTTACAGGTTTCTTACGCAAGTTAATAGGACACCTGATGTAGAGGAAGTTACAACATGGTAAACCATTGGGTTAGGTATGATACTGAAGAATCTTTCGTACCTAATCTTGATAAGTTTGGTTTTGTTTATATCATAACCAATACGAAATCAGGTAAAGCATATGTAGGATGTAAGCAATATTTTATAGGTAAAAAGAAAGCATCTTCTAAATGGGAAATGTACACAGGTTCATCTAAATATTTAAATGAAGATATAGAAAAGATAGGTAAGAAACATTTTACTTTTGAAGTGATAGCAGAGTATAAAAACAAAAGAAGTTTACAATACTATGAAGCATACTATCAAATGAAATGGAATGTTCTTACTGCTACGATAGAAGGTAGTGACGAGCAAGCATTTTATAATGGATATGTAGGTGGTAAATTTTATAGACCTATTGAAAGTTATAAACCTCATACAGAAGAAACGAAAAAGAAAATGAGTGAAAAACAAAAAGGTGATAAACATCATTTTTATGGTAAGAAACATACAGAAGAAACTAAAAAGAAAATAAGTGAAGCATCCATAGGTAGGAAACATAAAGAAGAAACTAAAAAGAAAATAAGTGAAGCAATGTTAGGTGATAAAAATCCTTTCTTTGGCAAGAGTAGGAAACATAAAAAAGAAACTAAAAAGAAAATAAGTGAAGCAATGTTAGGTGATAAAAATCCTATGTTTGGTAGGAAACATACAGAAGAAACTAAAAAGAAAATGCGTAAACCTAAACAATTAAGCAGAAGAAAGGAGGTAAAAGATGTCAGTAAAAAAGTCAATGTATGAATCAGCATTATCTGAGTTTGAATCTAAAAGAGATAAAGCTATTTCTACTGCACGTATATACTTGGAACATCCTGTGGGTATAGGAGAACATCCCCAAGTTATTGATGAATTTATTAAGCAAATAAAAATAGCTGCTGAAAATGAAGAAGCTATTTATATGTTGCAAAATACATTTCAAGATGAGATAAGTCCAAAAGAAAAATGATAGATGGAACAAGACTATTTCAGTATAACATTGGATGTATCTTCTAATAATGAAGAACGACCAGAAAGAGTTTTATTTTTATCTGTTATACTACAAGCATTGTTAGATGCTACTAAAACAAAGAGTAAAGTTGAGACTCCTCAAACAAGTATTGAGAGAGAACGAGCACGTGCATGGTTTTTCTGTAGTGTAGGTGTAACGTGTGATGATTTTGAGGATGTATGTTATAATGCAGGTCTTAGTCCTGAATATACAAGAAGCTTTGCATATAAAGTAATTCATTCAAAGGAGATAGGATATGTCAGACAAAAAATTAAAAGAGTCTTCGATAAAAAATGAGAGGTATGATGAGTATATGGTAAGAAGAAGTGCTGAAGAAAGATTAATAAAAGGTACGTATAAGTATGAATATGATAACGCTACTAATAAACAAATAGGTGGAGATCATTATAAAAATTGTGCAATACAACCAATAGATTATATTGTTAAAAATAATCTTGACTTTCTAGAAGGAAATGTGGTAAAATACATTACTAGACATAAGACAAAGGGTGAAGGTAAAAAAGATATAGAAAAAGTAATTCATTATGCAGAATTAATATTAGAATTAAAATATGGAAAGGAAAAATAGATGGCATCATTGATGGGTAGTAATTATTTACCTACTGAATACCAATCATTTATACATATGTCTAGGTATTCAAGATGGTTAGAAGAGGAAGGTAGAAGAGAGACATGGAGTGAAACTGTAGGTAGATTAATATCATATTTTAAAAATCATATGAGTACAAATTATAAAGGTGTTATTAAAAATAAAGAATGGGATGAAATAGAAGAAGCTATACTATCATTACAAGTTATGCCTAGCATGAGAGCATTAATGACTGCAGGTGGAGCATTAGATAGAGAGAATATAGCAGGATATAATTGTTCTTATATTCCTATTGATAGTCCAAGAGCATTTGATGAAGTGTTATATATACTTATGAATGGAACAGGTGTAGGTTTCTCTGTTGAAAGACAGTATGCAGATAAGCTACCTACTATACCTGATCAAGAGTTTGAAAATACAGATGATGTTGTATCTGTTGCTGATTCTAAAGAAGGATGGGCAAGAGCATTTAGAGATTTAATATCTTATCTTTATACAGGTAGAATACCAAAAGTAAGTGTAACAAAAGTAAGACCTGCAGGTGCTAGATTAAAAACATTTGGTGGTAGAGCAAGTGGTCCTCAACCTTTAGTAGATTTATTTGATTTTACTATTAGTAAATTTAAAGGTGCAAGAGGTAGAAAATTATCCTCTATGGAATGCCATGACATTGTATGTAAGACAGGTGAAGTTGTAGTAGTTGGTGGTGTTAGAAGATCAGCTCTTATTTCTTTATCTAATTTATCAGACCAACGTATACGTGCTGCTAAGAAAGGTGAATGGTGGAATGATAATCCACAAAGAGCATTAGCTAATAACTCTGTTGCTTACACAGAGAAACCTGATGCTGGTGTCTTTATGAAAGAATGGTTATCTTTATATGAAAGTAAATCAGGTGAACGTGGAATATTTAATAGAGTATCTGCACAAAAGAAAGCTAGTGAGAATGGTAGACGAGATGCATCATGGGATTTTGGTACTAATCCTTGTAGTGAAATTATTCTTAGACCAAATCAATTCTGTAACTTAACTGAAGTTGTATGTCGTTCTACAGATACTGCTAAAACTTTAAAAAATAAAATAAGAATAGCTACTATCTTAGGTACAATACAATCTACCTTCACAAATTTTGGCTACCTAAGAAAGAGATGGCAGAACAATACAGAAGAAGAAAGATTATTAGGTGTATCTCTTACAGGTATTATGGATTGTCCTGAATTAAATGGTTCGTTTTCTGGTGTTGGTGTTACATTAAAACATTTAAAAAATCATGCGATTGAAACCAATAAAGAACTTGCTAAAAAATTAGGCATACCACAATCAACTGCTATCACTTGTGTTAAACCTTCAGGTACTGTGAGTCAATTAGTTGATAGTGCTAGTGGTATACATGCTAGACATAATCCTTACTACATTAGAACAGTTAGAGGAGATAATAAAGATCCACTAACAGAATTTATGAAAGCATCTGGTATACCTAATGAACCTGATGTAATGAAACCAGAACATACTACTATATTTTCATTTCCTATGAAAGCTCCTGAAGGTTCAGTATGTAGAAAAGATATAACTGCTCTTGAGCAATTAGATATATGGAAAGAGTATGCACAACATTGGTGTGAACATAAACCTTCTGTAACTATTAGTGTTAAAGAAGAAGAATGGATTTCTGTAGGTGCATGGTGTTGGGAAAACTTTGAACATGTAAGTGGTATATCTTTCTTACCCTTCTCTGATTATACATATCAACAAGCACCATATCAGGATATAGATGAGAAGACTTATAAAAAGTTAGCAAAAGAAATGCCAACGAATATTGATTGGAATATACTTCAAGACTTTGAAACAGAAGATAATACGAAAGGATCACAACAACTTGCCTGTACTGCAGGTGTTTGTGAATTGGTGGATATAGAATGACATATGTAGTAACTGAAGCTTGTATAAAATGTAAGTATATGGACTGTATAGAAGTGTGTCCTGTAGACTGTTTTTATGAGGGAGAAAACATGCTAGTAATTCATCCTGATGAGTGTATAGATTGTGGAGTTTGTGAACCTGAGTGTCCAACTGAAGCTATTGTTCCTGATTCATTAGAGGAAGCAGATAAATGGTTAGATGTAAATGAAAAATATTCAGGCATATGGGCAAACATAACACGTAAAGGAACACCTCCTGATGATAGTGAAAAGTATGATGGTGAAGAAGATAAATTTAATAAATATTTTTCAGAAGAATCTGGAAAAGGTGATACTTAAATGCAAACAATATGGCTATTATATATGCTTGTTTCTTTTAATGGCAATCCTCAATTACAAATAGAAGAGTATGATACAGAAGAAGAATGTCAAGAAGAAAAAGAAAGAGTTCTAGATGAAATTAAAGAGGTATATGATATTGATAATGCTCAACTATATTGTATACTAAGTGCAAAAAAGTCTTGACTTTTATAGAAAAGTGTGTCATAATTACACTATAGAATGCCAATTAAGGGTTCTATAACTCGCTTATAAAGGAGAAAAAGATGAGTCTATTTCATAATATAAATAGATATGCTATAGGATTTGATCATTTGATGGATCATATGGTAGCATTACAAAATAATGATGTCTTAGCTGGTAATGATTATCCACCTTATGATATTGTTAAAGCAGGAGAAGATAAATATACTATAGAATTAGCAGTTGCTGGTTTTAAAAAAGATGAATTATCTCTTGAGGTTAAAGATCAATACTTAACTATTAAAGGTGATTCTAATAAACGACATTCTAATGAAGAATATCTTCATAAGAATATAGCACGAAGATCTTTTCATAAAAGATTTTCTCTAGCAGAAAACATAGAAGTTGAAGGTGCTAGAATGGAAGATGGTGTATTGATTGTTAGTCTGACACATAATATACCTGAAGAACAAAAACCAAAGAGCATTACTATACAGTAATGAAATACTAGAGAGGGTGTTTTATTACATCCTCTCTTATTTATGGAGATACTATGAGTAAAAAAAAGAAAAGTATAAATACAGTTTATATAGGATATGATCCTAGAGAATATGCTGCTTACGAAGTTCTAAAGTTTTCAATAGAAAGAATATCAATGGAACCTGTTAGAGTTTTACCAATTAAGAAACCTATTGTAGAACGTATGGGTTTATATAATAGAAAACATGAGATCTTACATGGTCAACCTTATGATGTAATAGATGGTAGACCTTTCTCAACTGACTTTTCTTTTACTCGTTTTTTAGTTCCTGCTCTTAACATGTATGAAGGTTATGCTTTATATATGGATTGTGATATGTATGTACGTACAGATATATCTGAATTATTTGAGATATGTAATAATAGATACTATCCTTTATGGTGTGTTCATCATCAGTATGAACCTAAAAAAGGTATGAAGATGGATGGTAAAGAACAACATCCTTATCGTAGAAAGAATTGGTCTAGTCTTATGATGTTTAATTGTGGACATGAGTTAAATAAAAACCTTACAGTTGAAGATGTTAATACTAAAGCAGGTAGATGGCTACATGGATTTGAGTGGCTACCAGATAAAGAAGCAGATATAGGTAGAATACCTGAAGAATGGAATTGGTTGGATGGACATTCAGATGTTAAGTTAGAAGCAAAGAATGTACACTTTACAACAGGTGGTCCTTGGTTTAAAGAGTGGGGTCCAAAGAGAGACCAAGATACTAAGTATGGTATTGAATGGGTTAATGATGCCAGATGGTTACAGATGAATGGATTATTAGATGAAGCAAAGGACTATGTTATATGACAAAAATTAATTTTGTTACTTCATTTAATGAAGATATTTTAAAGAATGTTGGACATCATTTTTTAAAATCAATTAGTGAACATTGGGAACCTTCTTTAAATCTTGCATGTTATACACATAACTGTTCATTAGAAAGTTATTCTCTTCCTAAAAATAAATCTATTTCTTATAAACAATTAGATGATATAGAAGATTATAAAACTTTTAAAGAAACTAATTCAATACATGATGGTACAGAGAATGGACAAGTTGCTTATAATTGGAGACTTGATGTTATCAGATGGGCACATAAAGTATATGCTCTAACAGAATATGCTTTTGAATTAGCAGAAAAAGATAAAGAAGCAGGTTGGTTAATATGGATTGATGCTGATTCTTTTGCTAAGAAAAGATTAGTACCTGATGATATACTTGCTATGCTACCTGAAGCTTGTGACGTAGCTTATGCAGGTATCAGAACAACAGATGATAATGTACAATATCTTGATACATCTTTTATGGCTTTTAATCTAAATAAAAAACCTGCTCTTGATTTACTAGGTGATTTAAGAGGTGCTTATAATTCAGGAGAATTAATTTCTTATAGAGAATGGCATGATGCATTTATAACAGAAAGATTATTAAATATTTATAAAGCACATGGAATGAAGATTATATCTTTAAATGGTATATCTGATTATGTTATGCACTTTAAAGGTATTCAAGATATAACTATGTTACCTGTTAGAGATAGTTCTGGTAGAAGATTATTTAATTTATCTGATGATGATACAAGTCCAGATATTATGCCCACTAGATATAAACAAATTTTAGAAATTATAGAGGAGTATAAACCTAAATCAATTATCGAAGTAGGTACATGGAATGCAGGTCGTGCTATTGAAATGGCTCTTACTTCTTTCAAACACCATGATGAAATAGTTTATAAAGGTTTTGATTTATTTGAAGACGCTACTACTGAAACAGATATAGAAGAATTTAATGTTAAAGCTCATAATACTCAGTCTGCAGTAATAAAAAGATTAAAAGAATTTAGAGCTAAGATGATGAAGGACAAGAAAGTTTTTACATTTGAAATAGGTAAAGGTAATTCCAGAGATATGTTAAAAGATCGTACTGATTTAAATGCTGACTTTGTTTTAATAGGTGGTGGTAATAGTATTAAAACAGTTGCAAGTGATTATAAACATTTAAAACACAATCCTATTGTTATGATTGATCATTATTTTTTAGAAGATAAAGATGGTAATCAAACTTCAGAAGAATTTCAGGGAACTAATAAAGTATTAGATCAACTTAAAAAAGAAAAGAATAAAAGTATTAGACAATGGGTATTACCTTCAGCAGATAAAGTTCGTGGTGGTGGTCATACACATCTAGCTATTATTTTAAATGATAAAAAATTATCTAACATTCCTAAATCTCTTTTAAATGTACCTATTGTAGTTAATCCTAGAGATTGTGTATCAAAAGATTATATACGTAATAATATAAAAGAGAATATGACTTTAATAGATGAGAAGAAATGGTTAGGAAAATATCTTTATCATTCAGGTAGAGCTATTATAGTTTCAGGAGGACCTTATACAAACTATGATGAATTAAAAGCTACTATTAAAAAGTATGATGGTGAAGCAAAGATTGTATGTGTTAAACATTCTTATTTAAATTTATTAAAACAAGGAATACAACCTTGGGCTTGTGTTGTTCTTGATCCTAGACCTATTACAGGTACAAGTACACATGGTATAATAAGAAAAGATTTATTTAAAGAGGTAGATTCTAAAACTAAATTCTTTGTGGCATCTATGACTGATCCTTCTGTTACAAAATATCTAAAAGAAAAAGATGCAAACATATGGGGATGGCACGCATTTACAGAATCATTAAGAGATCCTGAAGAACAGAAAAAAGGTATACAAAATAATGCAGTTAAAGTAAATGAAGAGTTAGGTATACCATTAGGAGCTACTCTTATAACAGGTGGCACGTGTGCTGCTATGAGAACTATAGGTATCATGCATACTATGGGCTTTAGAGCTTTTGATTTATTTGGTTTTGATTGTAATATGGAAGAACCTACTAAAGAAATGAAGAAAGAAACTACTGGTGCTGAAGATGAAGAACCAAGACCAAAGTATTTTCAAGTAGGTGTAAAGGATAAAAGTTATTGGACAACAGGAGAGTTATTAGCTATGGCTCAAGATTGTGAAAGAACTTTTGCTGATCAAAAAATGGAAATGGATTTTACTTTTCATGGAGAGAATACATTAGTATCTTCTTTATGGGAAATAGCTCAAGAAAATAAACAACATAAAACTTTTGAGGAAATATTTAATGACTGATTATGTACTACCACGTAAACCAAAACCATCTCAAGAGTATATAGAATTACTTGATGCATATAAAGAAATGCATTCTGAGTCAGGTGCATTTAAAGGTATAAGTTTAGTACCTTTTATTCTTGTTATTAAAGATCTTATAAAAGAAAATGAATGTAAAACATTATTTGATTATGGTTGTGGTAAAGGTATACCTTATCATAAAGAATATTTTAAAGCTGCTGATCCTAAAAATAAATGGAAAGAGTTTGATAAACCTATACAAGATGTATGGGGAATAAATGAATTTTTTCTTTATGATCCTGCTTATCCTGACCATGATAAATTACCTAATAAAAAATATGATATGGTAGTATGTACTGATGTTCTTGAACATATACCTGAAGATGATTTAGATTGGGTAATAAGAGAAATACTACATCATTCAAATAAGGTAGTATTTATAAATGTGTGTGCTATGAAAGCTTTAAAAACATTTCAAAAAGGAAAACATAAGGGAAGAAATGTTCATGTCTCTCTCTTTAGTCACAATGAATGGGTAGAAAGACTAGCAAATATATGGAGAGATTTTAAACATTTAAAAATTTATCTCGCAACTACAGGAGATAAAGGAGAAAAAAGTTTAAAAGGAGTTTGTATTAAACGTAATACAGATCCTGTTAAAAAACCAAAAGTATTATGAACATTTAAAACAGAAAGGATAAAATAAAATGTTCCCTTATAACGAAGAAGAATGGCTGTTTATATCAGCTAAAAAAACATTGGAAGGAGAAATAACATGGCTAAACAAACAAAGAAAGTTGTTGAGAATACCAAGAATAAAATTAAAAATCTTATGGAAAAACCTTCGTATAAAGGTTTGCTATTCTTAATAGGTTTTATTTTAGTACTTATTATATTTTCTATGCTTGGAAAACCTAAAGAAGCAGAGTCTGGTGAAGAGATACGAAGTACTCTTCCTGGTTGGTCTCTTGGTTATAGATATTACTATGATATGGATGAAGATGAAAAATCTAAACTTAGATTGTTTGGAAAATATAAACAAAGAAGTGGTGACGCTTTTAAATTTGGATGGGATAGACAAGTTGGTAAAGATTTAAATCAATTTGAAATGAACTCTGATGATGATGGTGTTATCTTTATTGAACAGGAGTTTAAATTTTAATGAAAATAGTTATACTTATATTAAGTGCTTTTTATTTAACAGCATGTGCAGTTAAATCAGAAGAAAAACAAACAACAATCATACAAGATGTTAGTGTTATAAAATCTGCTAAAGCTTGTACAAATGAAGGGAATTGTAAATAATGATAAAATGGTTATTAATCGCTAGTATACTAGGTGTATTTATAGTAGGTGGTTACTTCTTAGTTAATTATGAACCAACTACTGAAGTTATAACTGTTCCTGTCGAAACATCACAGGAATAATATGCCTGATATATTCTATGTAGCTATGCTTATTGTATGCTTTCATGGTGATTGTACAAGGTTTGAAAGTGCTCCTTACTCTAACAATATAGGAGTTGAGCAATGTCAGAAGATGTTAAAGTATACATTTCAAACACAAGTAGGACCTTACTATGATGAGCTTATAGACTTTGAGAAAGATCAACCTGAAGATATTAGAATAGAATATGCAGGTTGTGATACTACTCAAAGAAGACCAGAAGATGATAATGAATGGAGAATAATACCTGATGCTGATCCAGAACATATTATCCCAGATCAAAACGATCTTAGGTGGCAACAACAAAAAGGACAAGAGCTCTAATGTTATTTCTTATGTTCTTTATTATCTTATTATAGCAGTTATTATATTTGTATTAGTTAGTTCTACATCATGGCTTTAAATGAAAAACAAGAACGCTTTGCTCAAGCATATATCCTGCATAGAAATGCAACTGAAGCTGCAAAGACTGCAGGATATGCTGCTAAGTCTGCATATAATCAAGGATATAGAAATCTTCAAGTACAAGAAATTAAAGAACGTATAGAAGAATTAGAAAATAATCTTGAGACAAATGTAGATGTTATATCTGAAATAGAAACACAGTATACCTATGCTAAAAACAATGGGCATACAAATAGTGCTATTAAAGCATTGGAATTATTATCAAGAGTAAGAGGAGCAAAGAGTGACAAAGAAATTGATATGTCACCTGAAGGTCTTGAAGCTAATATAGTTGATACTCTAAAGATATTAGGTAAGAAAAAGGTTATGGAATTTGTTAAGAAATGTGGGTTTTAATTATTGACCAGCTAAAGGATTATCTAAAGCTCGTTGCAACATCTCACGTAACTTTGATTCTAGCTCTGATAATTTACTATCTATTAGTTCTATTCTTCGTTGTGCATCAGACTCGATTGCTGTACGTTTAGAATCAAATCTATCACTTGCATGATCAATCATAGTTCTTAAATCTGTTTCTGTTTGTCTAAGAGAAGCTCTTACTTCTTGATCCATATTACGAGAACGTCTATCAACTGCTGCAACTTGATCTTGTACTTCATTAATATCTTTTCTTAAATCTATTCTTATAGTTCGTGCATCATCTTGTGCAGAACCTACAAGTTCTTTGACTGTACGTAATTCTACATTAATATTATCTTCTAAAGATATTATTCTTTCTTCTAATACATCTAGTTTTAAAGTAAAACCAGAAAGATCAGGAGCAACATATCCATTTATCTTATCCTCCATAGCAACCCACCTAGCATATCCCTCAAATCCTGCCCATATAGCACCACCTAAAGTTGCGAGTAGTGGGAAAATTAAAAATAATCTACCACCTTTTATCTTAATACCTTGATATTCTACTTCACTCATACTGTTGTTGTATCATCCTTTCCATTTGTAAGTTTGATCTAACACTTAGATAATCTCCAAGAGGATCAGGCATTAATTGATCAACGTAAATCTCTTCTTCTGCATACCATTGCATTTGTGATATTATATCTTGTTGTTGATATTGTTGTATATCAGGACCAAGAGCAGTCACTAATGCGATAGTTGTCATCTGTGCTACAGGATCATATTGTGATTGAATCGTAGCTAGTATTTGATTAGCTTTTTCTTGTTTCTTTTCTTGAGCTTTTGTAACTTCTAATTTCTTTGGTTCTTCCTGATCCACCTCTTCTGCATCCATGTCATTATCTGCAACTTTCTTTTCTTGTGATTCAGTATTTTCTTTAGCTTCTTCTTTAATCTCTTCCATATTATTATCTTCAGAAACATCAGCAACCTCCTCTGTAGGTTCTTCATTAAGTGTTTCTTCTACGACTTCAATAGGTTCTGTAGTAGTTTCTTCTACAACTTCTATATCTATAGGTTGTTCTACTATAGGTTCTTCAATCTCTTCTATTGTAGGCATAGACACATCAGCTTCTATTCCTATATCTTGAATTTCTTCCACCATTTCTTGGACTTCAACCATAACCTCTTCATATGATATAGTACCTTCATTATAATCCTCCATCATAGTACCAATAGTTTCAATTTCTATTGGCATTTCTATATTCATTTCTTCCATAGGATAGTCTAGTGTAGGCATATCAAAAGTCATAACTATATCAAACTCTTCCATCATCTCATCCATTTGATATTGTTCTTCTGGTGTAGCCATATCATATTGTTCAATAAGTTCTATTGTTATTTGATCTTCCATTAATCCAGGTTGAACAATCTCTACCCATGTTTCTACTGATGTTGTTATATGGTTATAATTAACTGTGTATTCTACATTGTCAAAATAATAATTCTTTTTACCACCTATTCTTATAAATACTTTATCTAAATCTCCTGCAAAATCATGTGTTCCTGTGTATGTTGTAGGTGTTTGATTATTCTCTAATGTGATCTGTCCTGTATCCCATTGAAGAACATTATTATTATAACCTTTTGTTTGAAAATATCCTGTAGTATTAGATTGAGAATGGTACATTTGTAATTCCCATTCTAATGCACCACCATCTGATATATGAAAATCTGATATATCTACATATTGATCAAAGGTTGTGAGAGAATTTGACGTACCTTTTCCACACTTACCTGTACCAAAGTATGCATTACAATTTGGCATACTAGCAGGACCTAGCCCACCCCAATCTAGATCCATATCTCCCTCGTAACGATTTGTTACGACACCTGTATCTTTATGTAGTATATCACCTGTAGTTTTATGTTCTACAGTTGTAGTAGTTTCTGTTATTGTATCTATATGTCCTTCACCTAGATGCTCAGTCTCTACCTCTTGGGTAACTGTATCACCCTCTTCAAGCATTTGTGCATTAGATGAGTAACAACATAAGAAGAACAGAGAAGATACTAAGAGCACCTTCGTCAGTAACAATTTCTTCATTTTTAATAGCATTCTCTTTTAACCACTTCTCATAATCAGGTCTTTTTTCAGGGTTATTTAACCATTCTTTTGCAGCTTCAATTCCAATTTTTCCCATGTATGGACAGGGTGTACCTGCCATTTCCATTGCTTGAAAGACTCTTTCGTCTTGACAGAGCATGGATACTGCTGCAACTTTCATACCCATTCTATATAAAGCACGACTTAGTTTTAATCTTTCACAATTCATATCTCTTATAGATGTACCACCTGCTATACCTAGTATCTGTGATTGAATAGCAGCAGATGCAGCAAAGCTACATACATCTTGATTACTATTCATAATAGATGGAGCACTTGCAGTTGATGGAGTTCTATCAACGCTAGTTGTTCCACTAACAGTAGAGGTAGTAGATGTTACTGTATTTGTTTCTGCAAAACTTTGTAATGAAAATAAAAATACAAATATAAATAAAACATATTTAACCATATGCAAAACTTTCTCCACAACCACATTGTGAAGTAGCATTAGGATTATTAATTTGTAAATAACTTCCTGCTACATCTTTAGTAAAATCTATAATTGTACCTAATACATACATAATAGCAGTAGGATGTATGTATAATAAACCTTTATCTAATTTAATAATCTCATCTGAATTAACATCTTCAACTTTTGAATTAACAAATTCCCATTTATAATTAAATCCTGCACATCCACCACCTTCAATAGATAGTTGTACACCTAATGCTTTGTGTTCATCTATTGTATTTGATAGATATTTGTTAGCTTCTTTTGTAATAGATACTGATGACATTAAATATTCCTTGGTTCATAATTTTAAGTATAGTAAGGATTAGTTATTTCAGCTTCTTCATGGGATATACTTTTTATATCTTCAGGAAAGAAATGTTGTAGTGTTTGTTCTACACCCATCTTTAAAGTAAAGATAGATGCTGCACATCCTGCACAAGATCCACTTAATTTTACATGAACATGTTTATCTTCTTTATCATACGAAAGTAATTCTATTTTTCCACCATGCATAGATACAGAAGGTGTTATATATTTATCTATAGTTTCTGTAATCTTATCTTCTATAGATTTTTTAGATTGGTCTTGGTTCATAATTATATGGATTTCTTTCTATAGATCCACCATGTTTTCTACCATACTCTCCTTCTTGATATACTTTAGCAGCACTTTCAAAAGATGTTGCTCCAGGTAAATTCATAATAGCTAATTTTTTTCCAGTAATTATAGCTTCAGGATTATCTAAATAATATCTTTGAATTTCAGGTTTATTTTCATTTTTAATTATTTGTTTAACTAAACCATCTTCACCTTCTTCTTCATAAGCTTTTATAGCTCTTTGAATATATCCTTTTACATCTTTATTATGTGTTGAAGCTTTTTTATATTTATCTTCTTTACTATCTTCGTCATTATCTCCACCTAAATATCTTAACATAGCATCTTCAACATCACCATCAGATCTTCTTAATTTTGATCTAATGTCTTGATACAATGCACGTATACCCATTTCTGGAGAATCAAAAACAGAGTATCTTAATCCACTTTTTTTACCTGTATAATATTTTCCAGTTTCTCCTGCAAAGTTTTCACCTAATAAAATATTACCTGGATTATTGTGTATATTTGCCATTATTGTTTTTCCATCCATCTATCTAGTTTTTCTTCTAGTCTATCAAATCTATCTAGTATTTTATTTACTTCACTATATACTTCTTTTTTTGTAGCATAATTAGTAGCCATAAACTCTCTAGTCTTTGCATCAGACAATGCATGTTCTTTTAAATCATCTCTTAGTTTAGATATATCACTATTAGTACCACGTATCCACCATAGGAATGCACCTATAGCTAATGTGAGTATACCATTCCATAACATTGTCATGTCTTGCATTATTTTTGTATCCTATCGTATTTCACTATCTGTTAATAATCGCATTATTTCTTTTATTCTATCATAAGGTAATGTACCACCTGTATATCTCTCAGCATAAGGTACTAAATTTTCAGGAATAAAAGATGGTACAAATCTATTTTGACTAGCTAATTCTAAATTACCTATAACTTGATCAGCATTAAATTCTTTTAATCCTTCTTTACTTAATCCCATAACTAGATCTCTATAATCTAAACCTAAATAATCATATGCATCAGATATACGTTTTAACTTTTGAAAATTTGTTAATCGTTTTGTTTGATCTTTTATATATGCTTGGATAAATTGATTATCTCTTTCTTTACCTGCTCGTGGTGCATTAGGATTATTCATAAATTCATACATATTAGTTTTATCACCTAATGATTGTACAACTGGTAATATTTGTCTACGCATTCCTGCAGTTATATCTAATCGTTGAGGTCTAATACCAAACCATCTAGTTTTACTTAATAATCCTTCCATTTCTACTTCAGGTATTGTATAGTCATAATCTGAAACAGCACCTAATCCTTGATCTTTTCTTAACTCTTTACTTACTCTATACTTCTGTCCTCTTTGAGCCATAGTAATAGCTCCTGGAATTAATTGTTCTGTTAATATACTTGCTATTTTTAAAGATCTTTCTGCATTATTTAAATCAGGATTTTGAGTTTCTGATAAGGCATCTATAATTGCATCAGTTGCCATAGATGTTCCTAAAAAAGGACCTAATGCTTGTGTAAACGCTGCTTTAAATTTAGCATTAAAATTTTCAGAAGGTTTATATTGTCCTGTATTTGAAAACTCTTGAGCAAGTTTTATTAACTCTCCTCCTGCTAATATTGCAGGAGCTTTAACATAATTAAAAGGATCTATAGGTCCTAAATTAATATAATTAACACCATAATGATTGTTCTTATCTTTTTGAACATTACTTAAAAATATTTTAGGACTACCCATAGCATAAGAAGGACCTAATGTTTCTATAGCTTGTCTTTGATCTGGTGTTATTCCTAAACGATTAGCTGAATACATCATAGCTTGTTCACCTGCAGTACCAGCAACAGTCATTCCTGCTAATCTTCTATAACCCATATTCTTTAATTCTTTACGAGCTTTTGAAGAAAGTTTTTTTCCTACTTGAGCTTCAATATTTCTAGCAGTTACTCCTGTAATATCATCTAAAGTTGATTTACCTAAATGATAACTTATACGTGTCATTTCAGCAGGAAAAGCTATAAAATCTCCAAAAGGTAAATAACGTAATTCTTTTAAAGTCTTTCCAACTAATCCATAATTAGGCATTAAATTTCTTGTACGTCTTGCAGCTTCTCTTTCTATAGTATCTATAGGAGTTCCTTTAGGAAATACTTTCTTTAAATCTTTTAAAGTTTTTTCAAAGTGCATAACTTTAAAAAAGTCATCTTCAATTTGATATAAGTTATGTGCAGTTTTTAATGGATTTTTTCTACTATCCATTGCTTTACTTGCTTTACCTAAAACAGTTTTAGAATCAAAATTAAAAACTTGACCTGCAGTTCTCTTTAATGTTTCTTGTCTAACACCACTATCTGTAATACCAAGTTCTTGATAACGACCTAATCTTTTACCTATTCCTTCATCAGTATATCCTGTTAATTTTTTAAATGCAGCTTCAAAAGATTCTGGTCCAGTTCTAAATGGATTCATTCCATTAGCTACTAGCATTATCATATTACCCATAGTATTTCTACCATGTGTTGCAGGATTATAAACTGTTTTAGATGTTTGTGTTGCTATTTTATATCGCATCCAATTTTTCATTAAAGGATTTTTAGGTCCAAGTATATCTGTTCCTTGTTCTATAAAATCTTTATATGCTTTATTAACATATAAATCTTTTAAAGGATTTAATTGTTTAGATTTGATACCACTTATAGTTTTTAATACAGGTTTGCCTTCTTTATCTAAAACAGGTTTCTTTCCTTTCATTACAGGAACAGTAATAGTACGTTCATCAGTAGCACCTCTACCTAAAACTTTTCTTTGAATTTCTGTACCTAAATCTGTAGCATCTTCCCAATCTCTCATTGCTACACCTGCTGACTTTAAAACATTTTTAGGTACAGCAGCTCCTATTGATTGTAAGTACGTTGACATATCATTTACAAAACTTAACTCTGATTCTATGTTAGCCAGCTTTGCATATGTATTTTTATAATTTATATAAGGATCTTTAACTTCTCCCCATAAAGCTCTAATCTCTGGTAACTCATCCATCTTTCTTGGTAGATAAGTTTTACTTGATCCTAATCCATATCCTGCTTTACCTGTTCTTTTTAATGAATCTTTTCCTACTAAAACATCTAATAACTTTTTATCTATATTATCTGGACCTACTTCTAATAACTCTTTTATAGCAGGAACTAAATTTTCTTCTGCTATACCTTGTTTACGTAAGTAATCTTCTACATCTTTTCGTACATGATCTTTAATATCTTTTATATCTCTTGAAAAAGAAGGATCATCATGTATTCTATATGTTCTATTTAAATAAACTTTTTTTCTTTTAGGATCATAGATAGCTTTTAAATCTTCATGGTCAGTATGCTTTGCTATTGAAGAACGCATACCTTTTATATTATTAAACATACGTTGAGTTATTTTTGCAGTTTTAGGAGCTTCTTGTTGTAACATTTTTAAAGCTTGTTTATCACCTGTCTCAAGAAATACTTGAATTAAATTATCAATTTCTTCTTTAGATAATTCTGTTAATCTAGCTTCATCATCTACAGTTCTCATTAAAGATTTTGTAATACCATCTATTTCTTCAATAGCTTTTTTAGGATTATTTTCTCTAAATAATATACGTTCTAAAGTAAAAGCATCTGTTCCTCTATCAGATCTAAAACCTTTAAACCATTTATTTCTAATACTTTTTACTTTATCAACAGGAGTTGAATCTTCAATAATTTTTGTATTCTTATTAGCATTATTACGTTTAACTATCTTACTAACTATTTGAGCAGTATTATGATCTAAAGAACTAACACCTTTAGCTTTTGTACCACCTTCAATAATTTTTTTAGCAAGAGAAACAGCAGTAAAACCTGTACCAGCTAATGCTAAATTATTTAAAAAAGAATTTAATTTTTGTTGAGCTTCAGTATCATCAGGATTTACAGCAATTTTATTTAATAGATTAACAACAGTAGATTTTTCCATACCTAGTAATTCTGCTCCATCTACAAGAACATTAATCATATTCTCATCTGCAGCATCTTCAGCTATAGTTGTACCAATAGCACCACCAAGTCCATATCTACCTGCTCTTCCTATACGTCTTAATTTACGTGCTTTAGGTCCTAATCCTTTTCCTGCCTTTAAAAATTTTGAACTATATTTTAAACCTTTTATTGCTAAACCTGATGGAACAAAGAAAGATGCTATCTCAGCAGTAATACGTGATATATCAGCACCTGTTCCTTCACCCATATAAGGATCAAAAAAAGATCCAACTCTTTTTTCAAAAGGATCTGGAAGTATATCACTTATTTTTTGTCCAATAGCTTCTGTAGTTTCAGGAGCTATAGCAGAAGCTATACCTTTTATATCTCTACCTACTTCACCTACAGCACCTGCAACAACTCTACCTATACCAAAACCTTCAGGTTTATCTACACGATAATCTTCAATATTTACAGACTTACCTGCTTTTATATCTGCTTCATATTTTTTATTTGCTAATTTACTAGCATTTAAAAAATCTGTATTTGCCTTACTAAATTCTTGAAAGGTTATTTTTTTTGAATTTAATAATTCTTCAATAGCTTGTTTAGTCATAGGAATATTACGAGATTCAAGATCATTTTTTAATGCTTGAATCTCATTACGTGTTGTATGAAAAGTATCAGAACGATAATCTAACATTTAATTTGTTGTAACACCTTGTAATACATCACTTGCTTTATTAGGTCCTACATCTCCTTCTGAATTAAGTTCATTAACAGAATCTGTATTTGTAATTTCAGATGGTAAATCTCTACCTTCATTAGCTTTATATATTTGTATAACTCTATCTAAAACCATATTACCAAAATCAAGTTTTGTCATAGTTGTTAAATCTACTTCTCCTATCTTATCTCTTAATGATTTAATTACATCACCTGTTGCTTGAGTAGTATAGAAATTTAATTTATCATCAGGTATTGCTTTTTTAATTGCAGTTAATTCATTATTAAGTACTGTATTTGAATATTCTAAAATCTTGTCAGTTGACATAACAAACTTTTGAAAATCAGGAGTATTTAATGTTGCATCTAAAGTTAGTAAATTAACTTTAGCTTCTAAAACATCCATAGTTGCATTATTAATTTTATCTAAATTATCAGCTTTCATAGTTTCTACAGATAATAGTTTTGTTGCATTCTCAAAATCTTTCTCTGCATAATTTAATAGTAATGCAAATTCTTTATCATTTATATCCATTTCCATATTAAAGAATTTATCTTGTAAATTAATAAGAGCATTACGATTTTCTTTTACACTCATTTGTTTTTCTGCTCGTTGTCGTAAAGCATTATTATTAGTTAATTCAAAATCTTGATTTAGTAAATCTTCTTTTCTAGTATTAATTCTATTAATAAGAGTTTCTGTATCTACATGTCTACCTGATGCAATATCTCCTTCTTCGCTATATATAAAGGAATCAATAGCATCTCTCATATTTCTTGATTTTTCTGTACTTTTTAATTTATCTCCTCTTTTATTTAATGCTAATATTTCTCTTCTATCAGCAATTTTATCTTGGCTGTCTTTATAAGCAGCTCTTGTTGCTGCTGCTTGAGGTATAGTTTCTTCTGCTGCTTCAAGTCCAGCTCCAAGAACACCACCTATACCTTCTGATTTTGGAGTAGCTGTGCCTAAACGTGCAAAGAACATAGCAAGATTTGCATATTGTTGTCTATTAAGTTCTTCTTTATTAGCTGCTTCTCTAGCTTTTAAAGCTGTTTCTCTATCACCATAAAATGCAGCACGTTCTGCTTTATCTTCTAATTGTCTTTTTCTTAAATTAGAGTCTAATAAGTCCTGACGATTTTCCATGCGTGTAGTTTTAACATCATAAAAATCTGATATACGTTTTGTAGCATCACTTTCTTCTTCGTCTATTCTACCTTCTTTCTTTTTAAGAAATTTTGTTATATCACCTTCTTGATCTGTATAAAACTTTTCTATTTCACTTTCATCTTCTTTAAGGTGTGTAGCAAGTTGACCTTTTCTATCATCAACATACTTACTTATTTGATCTCTTGATACATTAAATCTAGTAGTAATTTCATTTTTTATTTCGTCTGCAGATTTAAGAGGATTAGCTGCTATAAGTTCATCTATTTTTTTATTAAGACCTAAATATCTTTCTCTTGTTTCTTTCAAGTTTTCTTCTGCTAATTTAAAAGTTGTATCATCTACACCTGCTCTTTTTGATAAACCATAGTTACTTAAATCAAAAGAAGGAAGAGAAGCTATGTTATCTTCAGTTTCTACTGGTTCACTTTCTTCCTGAGATTGACTTGTATCAACAACACTAAAAACAGGTTTACCTCCTGGACCTATATAAACTTCAAAAGCAGAACCTGCAGGAATACCTTCTTGCATAGCTCGTATAAAGAAAGGATTTAATGGTTCTCCTGATTGTGTTTTAAATTGTTGCTTTAGTGGAATATTATGTTTTTTTGTATGTATTACATCACTAGGAATTATAAATTCATTTATACCTGAAAGATCCATATTCAATAAGTTTGCAACAGAACTTCTATCAAGAACTTGATCATTATTTTGTCTATAAATAATAGGAAGAGCACTTAATCCTCCACCTTTCTTTTTAAATACTTGAGGTAGTTTACCACCAAAAGCTCCATAAGTTCCTACTAATGTACCTAATCCACCTAGTAGTTGTTGTCCTATAGATGGTGTACGAGGTGCAGGATCAGCAAATCTTGTAGGAGCCATAGGTGCACCAGTAACAACAGATTGATATTTAGACATAGTATCATAAGGATAATTTTGTTCTAATGCATATTGTCTAAATGCTTCATCAAGAGCTGTTTGAGTTTGTTGTTGTTTTTCTTCACCAATAGTTTGAAGTGCACCAAATTCACCAAGTTGTGCTTTTAAAGATTGAGGAGCCATAGTAGCAAGTTGTGCTCCAGCTTGACCTGTTCTTGTTCTTTCAGCTTCTAATCTACGTATAGCTTCCTGATATGCTTGTTGTGATCCTTTAGCTTGTATATCAGCTTGTAATCTTTGTTGTGTATCTGCAGCCATACCTTCAAGTATACCTTGTCTACTACCACCAAATGCTTGAGCTTGTGCTGCTTGTTGTGCTAATTGTGGAACAACTTGTGATTCATATTGTTTTTGTGCTTCTCTTTTTTCTATGTCAGTTACTGCTTGTTGATAAGGTGACATATATTCTGTTATTTGTTCACCAGTTATAGGAGCTGCAGCACCTCTAGTCATACCCATAGCTTCATCAAATAAAGGTTTTTGTTGACCTACTAATCCAGATATACCTGTAAATGCTTGTTGCTGTTCAGGTGAAAATTCTGCAATAGTTGGACCTGTATAAGGTTTATAACCTTCTGCTGTTTTTTCTTTATAAAGAGCTTGAGCTTTACCTAATATATCTTTATAATAAGGAGCTAGTTCTTCAGGTAACTTTTGTGTAGCTACCATAGGTCCTGCTACTTGTTGTACAGGTGCTCCTGTTTGAAATAATGAAGATAAAAATGCCATTGTCTTATACCCTTTCCATTAAAGGTTTTAATGCTTGTAAACCATCTATTTCTTTTGGCTGTCGTATTGTACCATACGCTTTCTTACGTACACTTTCAACAACCCCATCCATTACTTTTGCACCTTGATCTGCATTACCATTTCCAAGTGCTGACATTGTATGAGCATCTACTACATACTCAGCAGGAGATACAGCCAATGTTCCTATTTGTTCACCTTTTTCTTTTATAGGCATAAAAACATTATCTTCCATACCATGTCCTTGTCCTTCAACTTGACCACTAAATTCTCCACCACCTGCTAATGATATTAAACCACCTTGTTTAGCTGTAGTTGGTGCATAACCATATCGTTCTACTAATCTAGTACGTTGTTGTTTTCCTAATGCTCTATCTAATATTTGTTGTACAGTTAAATTTCTTGGCATAACAACACCAGATGAATCTCTTATAACTGTTTGACCATCAAATCCAGTATCTACTGTATATCCTGCAGCTTGTAATTGTTGATTCTTAGCAGCAGCTTCTGCAGCATATTGAGCTTCCCAATCAGGTGTACCTAAATCTATCATTGCAGCTTTTGCAAGTCCTTTTGTTGTCATTAATTCTTGTCCTAAACCTGAACCTATATTTTTTAAAGTTCCCATAGGATCTTGAACTAATGGTGATTGTTTAATATTTTGAAGTATACTAGGTGAAGCTTTACTTAAAGAACTTACTCCAAATTGAGATCCTGAAGCTCCTACTCCTGATTTTGCTATATCAGCAGTTTGACCTAATCCTGTCTGCAGCACAGTTGTACCTTTCGTTGGTACAGTTGTAGGTATTGTTTTACTTAGCAAAGGAGTTCCTGTTAATCCTGCTATACCTCCAGATACAAGACCAGACATAGCTCCTTGTTTTAATGCATCTCCAGGTTTAGCACCTGCTATAATATTTCCTAATGAAGATCCAAGTGCTGTTTGTATTCCTAATCCTAATGCACCACCACCAAAACCTAATCCTAATCCACCAAATAATGCTGGAGCAGCCATAGTTAATAGAACAGGTGCAAGTTTTCTAATAGGTTTTGCAATTCTTCTAACAGCTCTAGCTATACTTCTAAAACCTCCAAATGCTTCAGGTAATCCTGTTATTGGATTATAAGTAATATTCATAAGAGATGATAATCCTTCTAATTCTTCAGGATTAACATGTAAAAGCATATTATCACCATGTCTACCAAGACTAGCTAAACCTTGTGCTTCTTCAGCTATTTGTCCACCACCTGCTAATCCTGTAGGTGAAGGAAGTTCTTGTCCTGTAGGACCTATTGCTTCTATAGGAGCTTCAGGTGCAGCCATTATTTGAGGAGCAACTTCTGTTGGTGTAATACTTGCTGTATTTAATTCTAAATTACCTTGTGCTGCTATTGGAATATTTACTGTATTTTCTTCTGGTTGTTCTATTATTTGAGTTTGGTTTGGTATAGGTGTATGAGGTATTCTTGGAGGATTAACATAACTTGAAGTTCCACCACCACCAGCACCACCAGCACCACCACCACCATAGCGTTGAACAACAGGTAAACCCATCAGACCTTGACTTTGAGCTTGCATATATTGTAAAGCTCTTAATCTATCTAATGCATCTCTACTTTCAACACTATCTTGAAAGTTTTGTAATTGTTCTAATCTATTTATCATTTCCTTATTCCTCGTATATTCATATAGTTTGATTGTGGTGTGGTATTATCTGCTATAAAATTACTATTATTATTATAATCTACTTTTTGAGAGTTAGCAATAGGTTGAACATTTTTTTGTAAATTATATATATTAGGAGGTATTACCTGTCCTGAATTTATATTACCTATAAATGTACTATCATTAATAAATTTAAAATATTCACCTTTATTCAATTTAAATTTTCCCATGCTTGTGTTGCTGTTGTACTAACATATCCTTTAAATTTACCTGTAGATGCAGAATATGCTATATCACCTTTATTAGGATTACC
>VTLG01013984.1_pt1 | contig 44882 bp, 38 predicted proteins | sample 4694571 | NCBI WGS metagenome assembly VTLG01 (sample SAMN12604809, study PRJNA352737) | marine metagenome | biome: ENVO:00000447; feature: ENVO:00000209|ENVO:00000569|ENVO:01000036; material: ENVO:00002151; isolation source: viral sequences binned using virsorter ...
ACTCTTCTGCAACATAGTGCAAGTATGAGTCTACTCGTTCTTGAAGCGATGCTTTGTACTCACCCATTTCTTTTTGGATGTAAGCATCATAGTCTGCTTCAAGCGATTCCTTTACGATTGCAATCTTGGACTTAATAGCAGTCTCAAAGATTGTACGTGCTTTGTTTTGGAAGTCTGCACTTAGTTCTTCTCCCTCGAATAATGCTTTCACATCGTCTTCGAGATCGATTTCTAATTCTGCAACTGGTGCTTCTTCCTGTTCTGGTGCTTCTACTTCTTCGTTAGCACCTCTTCCATAACCAGATGACTTAATGCCATCGGCTTGGTTTCCTAGGGGACCGTCTTGCTTTACTGTACCTGCAGTTCCTTTTGTTTGAGGGTCACCTGCCTGTGCAAATTTTGCACTAGGTGTTTTCAACTTGTTAGAGTTGTCATCAGGTTTATTATTTGTAGGGGTAGGACCTCCTAAGTCCTCTACACCTGTTCCCCCTGCGTCGGGTACATAATTTGGAGTTGTTGGCATAGGTTCCGCAGATTTTGCACCTTTGGTTACCTGGTTCTCCATCTCATGTAGTTCGCTTTCTGTTTTAGCGGTCATTTGCCAGTCCTTGTTTCCTAAGATATGTTATTATTTAGACATTTTATAGATTGTTCAAGAATTTTTGGAACAAAGCAAGCTTGTGCTCCTCTAGTTTCTTGGAATCTACTAAAGTATTTATACTCTTTGCTATATTTGATACATTTTTTTCACGCAAAACACTACCTTCCCAAACCCATTCCTTACCTTCCATTACACCATCAACGAATGCGTCGGGTGCTGATGGATCAGCAACGATGTCTGCTGCAGTAGCGAGCATGAAGTCTTCGCCAACATAAGAAACACCTTCTCTGTTTACGATAGATCCCATACCTCTTGATGATACACCGAGTTTCACACCAGAATCTAAAAGAGATTCTGCTATCTTACCCATAGGTGTGCTCAAGATTTGTGCCTTACCCACAAAGTTATTACCCTCTTGTGTAAGAGAGCATATCTTATGTGATACACGATCAAGGTTTATTTGTGGTCCGTCAGGATGCCCTAGTTCTCCTAGTGCACGTCCTTTAGATACGAACGCTTCATTGTATCTCTTTACCTCATTCATCATAGTAGAGAGAGGATAGCAACGTTTGTTGCGGTTCACTATCTCTGCCTGTAAGAACGGACCTTGAATATAAAGAGTTTTCTTTCCGTCTTTTTCTTCAGTAAGAATATCTACTGATTCTATTTCTTCTGAAATTAGCTTCATGCTATTCCTACCTCGTGTAAACGTAATGTGCTTCCTGATGCTGTCTCAGGTGCTAGTCTGAAAATCACTGACTTCGATAGAACTGCTGTTCCAGTGAAGTCTGCTAGTGCTGAAGTGTTTGCATCGACTGTAAGAGTTGTCTTATAGTCGTTTGTTCTTTGAGGATCTGACTTAGCAGTTACCTCAACGTGTGCGATAGTAGAGTTGTAAGTATTGACTGCAGATCCAGAGAGAGTCACGTAGTCTCCTACCTGTATCTTTGTATCTGTATGATCAATCGTAATTACTGCTCCATTCGCTTTGCTTATTGCAGATACTGGTGCATTTGCTGGATGTCCGTAACGATATAGAAAGTCTGTTCCTTTTGCTACATGGAATGATCCAACACCTGCTTGGTTTGCTGTATTGCAAACTGCGATGTTACCTGCTGCCCTAGCATCCGAACAGACAACGTATAATAACCCCGTCTTTACGGTTTGTGCTGATGTAACAGCAGACGTGGCGTTGGCACTGCCAAGTTCTCCAATATCTGATACTAATTTAAGTGGTTGGCACGTCATTTACTTCTGTTTCCTGTTCAGGTTCTTGTTCAGTTTCAGCGTTTGCTTCTGGTTCAATACCATCACCTACTTCTGGTAAGGGATCGCCTTCCTCAGGTTCGCCAAACAAAGTTTTAGCAACCTCAGGTGCAGCAGCATCCACAAACTCAGCAGATTTCGCAAACATCATTTGTTTCAAAGCATCAGAAACCTCCGTAGACGGAGCATCGTTTGCTACCATATCAATAAATTCAGCAGAATCCATTTTGTTATATTATAAAACGCTAGTTATATTTATAAAGTTATACGATTATCTTCTCGACCACACTGAGCGACATATTCTTTTGCTATATCCGTGAGTCTATGATATCTATCTCTGACCTCTTTAGTTGGGAAATTTTTTAGTGCATCCATTGTAGTATAAGTCATGAGTCTAAAGAGAGGATCTTTGTCAATTTCAAAAGTTTTTTTGAAACTGTCTTTATCCATATCAAAATACTCAAACTCAATACCATGTTTTTTTAGTTCTCTTGGAACAGCCTCAAACTTAGTGAAGATTTCATCATCAAGATATCTCCAAAGTTTTTTTCTGTCCGTATCAAAAACAGAATTATCCCATTTTTCTTTCCAACTAGACTTACGATTATATACATCTAACTGATTTCGAGCTGCATCTATTAGATTAGATTTGTACGGTGCTATATTACGAAAACGATTCCAATCTTGTGAGTAAAATGCTGTAGTCCTATCTCCTCTTCCTATATGCTGATTATATGGTATCAATAGATGGCAATCTGGAACATCATCTACAGTTATAGTTTTAGTTTGCTTGCTATTTCTTACCGCTTCATAATACACCATAGTATTTTTTAGTTTAGGATCATTTTTATATCGTTCTGCATATTCTTTAGACATATTTGTAGTTCTTTTCTGTCTCTTGAAAATTGCACCACGGTGAATTGAATGTTTTATGAGTGAGTGAGAAGGATAATTTACATTTACTACTTTTAATCCCTCTTCATGATCATAATCAATGTCAAACTTCATTGGATTAGACGTATTTACTCGTTGCAATGTTCTTCTATGTCTAGAGATCGATAATAACTCGTCACCATCACGATACAATTCCGTCTCATGACTCTCCTTATCCCAGTATCGATTAATTATTGTCTTACTATCTTTCTTATTGAGATAACCATGCCAGTGAATAATATTTTCTTGAGTCAAAATGTAATGGTTATGCAAAGTACAAAACTTTTTACCATTAAGAGACATCAGGTATTGTAGGTGTTTTTTAGCACCACAATTACCACCCCAATAACAAATAGACATTCAATTTATAAAGTTGTAAATATCCTCAGCTATTTTAGGTTGTGCATCTAAACCAGGATGTTTATCCGTTGGTGATATGCGTCCATATATCTCACCATTAATAATCAAATCAAAAGATAATTTAGTTCTCTCATTGTTACTCATGAGCACGAGAGGGACTTTATTTACTTCGCATATTGCCTTGATAGATTTTTGTACCATCTCTTCATTTGCTGCACCAAATTCATCTTGATATATCGATCTATAATAACCTTTCCAAAACGAATTCTTTTCAGGGTAATCCGCTTTATTCATGGGGTAGACCTGCTTGAATTTGCCACCACCATAAAACTCAGTTCTATTTGGACGTGTCATCAATATGACAGCAAGATCATAGTCTTTTATATCATGTACTGTGGTCAAGTTTCTAAGTATACGTTGATTAGATCCACCACTAAGTGCGTAGTTATGTTCTTCTCCACCTAATTTGTCAGAAAGAAGTTTAGTCCATCTTTTTTGTTTATAATCATCAACTCCCCACTTCTTCGTTCCTCTTGTGTAAGAGCAACCATCAAAGTATATCTTCATATTTTAGCTTTCTTGATATCTATGTCTGGTGCTTTAGTTGCTCCACCGTTCTTTTTATTGTCAAGAGAGGGTTCTGTTGGATTTTTTCCTAGGTTACCTTGTCTTTGTGCCTCTGCATCTATCGCACCTTGCATCATCTGATTCTGAGTTTCAAGAGGTACACCTATACCTGCTTCATTCTCTTCTTCCATCTCCTGTGACATCTCTTCTATCTCTTCGTCTGTCTGACGTAGAATCTTACGCTTTACATAGTCTCTTGAGTAGTATGTACCGATGTATGGTTCGATAGCAACCATGATATTGAGACGCTCAGTCATCAACTCATGATCTTTGAGTTCTGCAAAATGGTTGTCATACTTATAGTCAAACTGTATATGCTCTGCCATCTTCTCGAAGTCTTCGGGAGTGACAATATTTTTGAGTATAAGTTGAGTCTTGAGAAGATCTATGAATAATCCACTGAATCTCTTACGTAATCTACCTACAAACTTACTGAACATAAGTTCGTCTCTTAGTATCTCAGATGATCTACCTAAATTGAATCCACCTTCACCACCGATGCGTGACTCAGGTACATTGAGTGAACGATATAATTTCTTTTGGAAGTATTCTATGTCTGTAAGTTCACCTAGGTTTTGTCCACCAGGTAATGTAGAGATTTCTGTGCCTCTACCACCCTCTCTACGTGGTAACCAGAAGTCCTCAAGCATAGACATGAACTTCTTATCATCTTTGATCTCACCTGTATTAGCATCGTATACTAATTTGTTACGATAGCGACTCATAACATCACGTAGATACTGCTCTGCCTTGACCTTAGGTAGATTACCAACGTCAATGTAGAATATTCTACGCTCTGGTGCTCTTGATAGTCTGTATATTACAAGAGAGTCCTCGATCATACGTAACTGATTGAGTCCTTTGATTGCTTTGTGTAGATATGACAGTGTAATCTTCTTATTTCTATCTACAAGACCTGAGTGCACGTATGTGATAGAGTCTTTTGCAATTCTGATACCTTTACCTGCAACAGAACCATACTTCTGTGCCATACCTTGTGGGTAGTAAGTATAGAATTCCTCTATCTTAGTATCTTTTGTTATAGTTTGCTCACCTGAGTATGGTAAAACAGGTATTCCTTCTGCTCCTCTTGCACCTTTTTCCTTAGTGGGTTTTACTCTCATAAACTTGAGTTTGAGAGAGTCGATATATCTTACTTCTTGTATACCTTCGTCTGGTTTTGTTGTGTCTATTACCTTGTGGTAGTACAGTCTGCCATCTGTATACCAGTTTCTAAAAATTTCGTGTGCTTTCTTATCAAATTGTAGTAGGTCTTTTACTATTTTAAACTCATCTCTTACTACTTTCTTGAGGTTATCACTTACGTTTAGGTTATCTAAGTTTATTTCTACTGGACTATCATTACTATCAGATACAATTGCTTCATTTACTACATGTTCAATAGCAGTATCACACTCTGGGTGTAATGCCATGTCACGGTATCTTTTTATTACATCAAACTCTGTACGAAAAACACCCTCGATGTCAACGTACTGACCATAGAATCCTGACGATAGAAAATAATCAGCCCCGTCCTCGTTATTAGGAGGAACTGGACTGATTACACCTTTCTTCTTCTTATCATTGGGATCCTCAATCGAGAACCCAAAGAGTTTTGCCATAATATTCCTACTTGTATTCTATCTATTATACCACAGAATCAGAGTTTCTGCCATCGTATGCTTCCCACCACTGGACTTGGAGGGTAACTTGGAACTCTTCTACTGTATCTGCTGTATCATAAGATAATTCTATCGGACTTACAAGTGAAGGCCAGCAACCATGCATCTTGTATCTACGTAAGACTGGAAGTGTAGCACCACTTTGATCTCCACGAGTGTTTAGATCTGTGTCTGCTCTTCCTAACTGGTTGACTACCCAATCAGCAAAGTAATCTGTTGGATTGATTGTACCAGAACCGTCAGATACCTTGATGATGAAGTTTGCCCATCTCTCAAATGCTTCTCTGAGTTTGAAATCACCGTCGTTGATGACTGTGATAGTCCATGGGTCGAACCTTCTATCACCTGCAACCTTGAGTTGTCTACCTCTAAAAGGTACGACAACCTCCTGTATGTTTGATGCAGGTAACTGTGCTCCCTTGATCATCATGCGATGAGTTGTGTTCTCAATCTCTTCGTCAAAGATTCCCTGTCCTGAAGGGAAGTCCATCTCAACCTCAAAGAGGTTAGGACGAGCACCACCCTGTACAAGTCTTGCCTTGAATGAATCAATTGATCTTTCGTTGTTGGGAACCGAAAAAATGTTTCTGTTTAATGCCATAATTGTGTGGGTCTCCTATTACACAGTTCCTACAACTTCACTGAAGGAAACTCCAGTTCTTGTAGCAACAAATGTTAGACCAATGAAGTTGATTGATCTTGCTGGTTTCACAAAGATGTCAGCAAGGAACTCATTACGATCAATAACATCTGGTGTGTTGTTTGTCTCATCACATATTACGAGGAAGTCTTGAATACCTCTCTTCGCTTGAACATCCCTTAGGAATGGTTCAACAATGTTGATGAAGTTTGATCTTGTACCTGCGTCATTGAGTTCAAATAGAACTGACTTAGCAGCGTTCTCGATTGCCTGTTCTATTGTGATGAACAGTCTTCTTACGTTGATTCTGTCAAATGCAGACTCAAATGCAAGTCCTGTCTTGTCACCGAATAGTACGATGCCATCGCCAGGTTTAGATGTGATTGGGTTGACTCTATTAGAGTACAACTGGTCTCTAGCATCTTTGCCAGGATTGAATGCAAGTTTGATTGCAAAGTTCAATCCACCTCTGGTTGTACCTGCAGGTGAGAACCATGGGAAGAAGTCTCTATCTGTTCTTACCATGCAACCTGCTACATCAGATGATGCTGGCATGTAGATGAACTTCTTATTGAATCTATCGTACACATACTGATATCCAGAATCGAATACCGCATATGAGGATGATGTAAGAGGTCCGAAGAATGATAGGACATTAGATAACTGAGTTGCAGAATCTGTGACGTTTACCACAGAACCTCTGTTTGGTGATATCACCGCAACACAGTCCTTTCTACCTTCTGCTAATTGTATTAGTTTATTTGCTTTTGCTTGTTCTTCTTCTTTTGACTTAGACGCACAACCTTGTAGTAAGAATCTTATATCACTATCGATAGGATCAGAGAACTTATCGTATGATGTAAGAATGTCTCCTAGAGGTGCATCGTAAACACCGACTCCAGTGTAATCTAGTCCACCTGTTAGTGAATAACCTTGGTTACCGATAGAACTGAACTTGATGTTCTTAGCATCCTGACCCCATGATCCTTCAGCAGATGTGATGGATGTGAATCCAGTTGTAAATCCACCAGGTAACACGAGTGTACCATGATGTGCATCGTCTGCTGCAGTTACATGCTGTCCAGAGAAGACATACTCTGAGTTGTTTGCTAGGTAATCTTTGTAGTAGATACCTTCATTACCAGATGCTACACCGTCTTTTGCCTTGGATAGGTTTGGAAACTTCTCCAAAACTGATCCGACATCCCCAGAGACTCCACCGCCAGCGTCAATAACAACAACGTGCAGAGCGTCGTTCGTTCCGTCTCTTCTGGATACATAATTATTTGTTTTTGGTTTATTGAGTACAGATCTCCATGTTACTGTAGCAAAGTCACTACCACCGTCTGCCACACTTGTTAGTATGTTTTGACTGTTGTACCAGTCAGCAGATGAGATTGTTGAACCTTTACCTACAGTTGATCCTGAGTTGTTCACTATGTTGAGCATCTCGCCTGTCTTGAACTCAAACTGTGAGTTCTGCTGATACTCTACTAATGTTTCTGTGCCATCAATGACTGTGCTAACAACCTTTACGTCGATTGTTGTGGCAGTCTTTCCAGTGATAACACCTTTTAGAATACCTGACGCAGCAGTGACTGTACCAACACCGATAGTGTTTCCTGTCAAGAACTGTGTTACAGCAAATCCAACCTTAGTGCTCGCTCCTGATAGTGAACCAGTCTCAAGTGTTGGTGTTATTGTTTGGTCAGCAGCATTGTCGATAACTGCTACCTTTATATTTTCTGACCAGTGACCTGGATTTTTTGCTGCGAAATACCAAGTAGTATCATCTGCTTGGTTATTATTATAATCCTCTAATCCTTCGAGTAGAAGAGTAATACTTGCAGAACCAACAGCAGCGTTTGCTGTGTTGAGGTCACCACCTACACATCGTACTATATCTAACTTACCACCGTATGATAAGAAATTTGATGCTGCATACCACGTTTCATAGTGATAATCTGTGGTACCCACTCCTGGTTTACCAAATATTTCAACTAAATCATTCTCATTGTTTACTCTAGTAATTTCGTTACAAGGTCCCTTTGCAAAGGGAGCAGCTAGACCACCAACAACATTGAGAGTAAAATCTACTCCGCCCCTTGTGAGGTCAACCTCTCTAACTGAAATACCTGGAGATGCAAGTCTTAATGCCATTCTAACTCCCTATGGGTCCTTCTTTTTAGACTGAAATTATTTATAAAATTATGCGTCTATACGTACTTTCTCACAGAAACACCATCAACCTCAGAGTAATTGCTATCAGGTTGTAATGACTTCAATGCATCACTACCCCACCTACCAGAATCAATCTGCATAAACTTTATATTGTGGTCACTCGCTATCTTCTTACACTGTTCAACATCTTTCTGATTGTAATTAAAAACTATGTACTGCCATGTAGTAGGCACACCAAAAGATGCACACTTCAGCATAATATCAAATAATTTCTCTCCGTCTTGATTGACTCTATACTTGTGACTGTCTTTAGGTAGACCATCTATAGCGAACACCCATTCAATATTTTTACCTCTTGACATTATAAAAGATTTTGTCCACCACATCTTTGGTCTTACTGCTACAGCAGTATGAATTACAACTTTCCTATTCTTTTTCAAACATATGTGAAGAAGATTATGAAACTTTGGATGTAGTACTGGATCAGATACCTGACCACAAAATGTAATTGCTTTGAAAAAATTAGATATCTTCTCCATGTCTGACTCTGTTAGATCAGAACCAGGAACATGTTTGAATTTATCTCTTGCACAACCAGGACATCTATTAGTACATCTATTTGAAAGATCTAAGTTGATTCCGTACATGATCCACAATAATGATGACAAACATGAGGAGCACTTTCTGGATCGTTCTTTATAACATCAAAGAAAGACTGCCATTCATCTGATAATATTATATCACTTATCTTATCTACATTCTCTACTTTGAATTTTTCTTTTACAAGATCAGGAATCAATTCCATATTCTCATGATCCATCCAACAACATGGTAGAAGATACCCTGTAGCACTCCAACCAAAAAACCCCCACTTATCGAGACACTTTGGTTTGATCATATATGATAATCCCACATGTATGATCTATCACCATACTCATCTGCTTTCTTCCATCTCTCTCCATCACTGTCAGTAAGGTCATCATCTTCTAAACCATCAAGCACAAAACCAAATGGTGCCATGTCTTGTTCTATAGCATTCTTCTGCTCTTCGTATATACGTTTCCTTACATCTTGATCTGTCATCTCCTTGAAGTAATCTTGTGCCACCAACCAAGAGAATATAACAAGACACATAGCAAGGTCATCATTACAACCCTCCTCTGCCTCGAATGATTGTTTCTTTTGTATGAATGTAGTCAATTCAGATATTATATTATAATCACAAAATATAAGTTTATCCTCTTCTACCAGTGTCTTCAGATTAGAGCAACCCACCTTCTTTGTGGTTGTACTCATCTTCACACCCAACTGTGTCTTGACACCAGAAAATCCTGATCCAACTATCTGACCTGCTCTACCTCTCATGGCAACCATAAGTAAGTTCTCATATTCTAGATCATAGAATAATATAGATGCAACCTGATCACCAATATCATTTACCTCACACAATACGTATGCATTGTTATACGCTGTTGCTACATCATGTATGATAGATGGGAACAACATAGGTTTGACTTCATTGTCTCTATATGTGGCAACAATCTTATAAGGAAACTCTGTGATATCAGCCACTATAAATGCACTATAATCTTTTGATATACCTCTTGCCACGTCCACTGTCACAATATAATCACGTTTCTCAAATGGTCTCTCATAGACAGAGAGTTTACCATTCTGTTCTACAGGTTGTTCATATACCAGTGCTTTGAGTTTTGATGCTGCTATCAGTGTGTCTACAGATCCTAAGAACTCACACTCAAACTCAATAGCAAACTGTTGCTTGCTCGTGTTCTTGATTGTCTGTTCTTTCCACTTAGCATTTCTACCTGGCACTTCAGACCAGTGAACTTCAGTGGGACAATACTCATTCTGTCCACGTTCAGCATCATGCCACATACGATAGAAGTGATTCATACCATGTGGAGTGGATACTATTATAACCTTCGTAGATTTACCAGAAGATATAGTAGGATACACAGACGCAAAGAAATCATCTGCAAGATGATTCTGCACGAATGCAAACTCATCAAGGAAGATGATGTTGAATGACATACCTCGAACTGCTGATGCAGATGTAGATGCTGCTATTATTTTTGATCCGTTTTCGAGTTCCATAGAACCCTTATTCCACGCAACGATTCCTTGCTGCATCCACCTCGGCAGGTTTTCATACGCCAGTTGTAGTCGTCCGAGCAGATCTCTAGCAGTCGCTGCTTTATTAGCGAGAATTCCGATGTTGACATTATCGTTGAAAATTGCGTAATGGAGAAGATATGATACCACCGTTGTAGACTTACCAGTCTGTCGAGGCATCTTACAAATATTAAACCTATGCTTATGAAAATTCTTTATAAGTTTCTTTTGAAACTTATACATGTTGAAACTGACAAGACCCTCGTCAACGTTCACAATTTTTATATGTTTCTCAGTGAAGTATACTGGGTTGTCTTTACACTTGAGGAATTCTTTTACATGCTCCTCAGTGAATGATTGTTGTGTATTTGCTTTCTTTAGATTCGGATTACCAAGATAAATGTCACTCATAGAATCATAATTTGTTTAGATAATCTTTAAACGTTATTGCTTCTTTTGTAAATGATGTTGTACCAAATCCTTTGGTTGCTGCAGAAACAGATTTCTTACCATACTCACCTGCTTTATCTGCTGTTTTTTTAGCAACATCACCTGCGTCTTGCATTCCCTTTTTGAGGTTTGCTTTCTTTCTCTGTGTGATTTTGTCTATTGCTTTGAGTTTTCTCTCACCTCTTTTTGTTCTAGCATCATCAGGACCGTCAGGTTTGGTATCTGACATGTCAGGTCTATTTTTTTGATCTTGTTTTATTTTTCTGTACTTTGCCTGATCTTGTCGATACCTATCAATATCTACCTGACCAGTCTCTTTGTTCTTGTAACTCTTGATGTTTGGACGCTTAAATCTGGTTGCTTTTGGTGTGGGTTTTGCTGCAGGTTTTACTGCTTTCGCTGCTCCCTTTGCTGCTCCCTTTGCTGCACTACCAGTTGCTTTAGCTGTTTTAGCTGCACCTGCACCTGCTTTTGCACCTGCTTTTGCCATCGCTGCAACACCTTTTGCAACTGCTTTACCAGCAACTGCTAATCCTTTTCCTACCGCAGCGACTACGGGTACTTCTTGTAAGTCTTCCATGTGTTTATTTAGACTGTTTAGACATGTCCTTTAACATCTTTTGAAGGTCGGATGTACTACCTACAAACATAGCATTGTTTGTAACTGACTTAGGTCCTGACTTGTCCTCGTCAAGATCTTTCATTTTCCTTTGCAGATCAATCAACTTGTCAGTTGTATCTGCTACGTGTTTGATCAATTGACCTGCCACTTCATATGCTCTAGGATGTTGAGAGTCCTGACATACATCAAGTATTCCATTGACTGCTTCCTGACCTTTCTCGACTAGAGAATATAATTGACCACGACTATACTCATAATCCTTTGTAGGATCATCTTGTTCACTGGACTTCTTTGCTATTTTCTTTTTTTCACGAACGATTTCAGACTTCACATCCAGTGCTTTATCAATAGCATCATAAGAATTTGACATGCTTTTCCAAATAATTACAGAGCAAATATTCGGAGGATTCGGTGTATTTTTTAATTATTTAGATATCAGTGCCTTGTACTGTGCTATATTCTTGTCCATCAGCATCAAAGAATGACCTTGATTCTGTGAATCCAAACTCATCACCCACCTCTATGAGTGCACTATCTTGAGCATCAACTTGACTTATGGTAGTACCTGCATAGTGCTCTGTTATCTTACTACCAAACTGTCCCCTTTGTACCAAGAGATTAGTTCCATTTATCTCTCTGATTCTGAATACTTCTGAGTTGATTTGGATATATGTGTTTGTAGATAGTGATGCAGCAGATGACACAGAGATCATTGTCTGCTTGGTTGTTATCTCTGCTGTGATTGTGGTAGTAGTATCATTGTTATAGTCTTTGACTGCCTGTGGTACAACTGTATATCTCTGTGCTCTTGGTGCTCTAATAGCAGTAGAGTAATCGACTTGTACCTTCTTGATAATACCAGACTCGTCTGTTGGAACCTCTTGATAGAAGTATGTCTTTGCAAGAAAATCTAAATCATATTGTATAAATCTACGAGTTGAGAAATCACCCTCATACTCATCTGAGAAAGATACATTAGCGAGTGTAAAAGGTATATCTCTTTTCTCTTCTATACCCTCAAGCATATTCACAGTCACACTATATGCAGGTTGGAAGAAAGGTAATATTTGTTCTATGATCTGTAGTGCATCATCTTGCAACTTAGTAGCAAAACTCAATCTAAAACCTATCTCATAGGGCACAGGTAAAAATATTTTTTTGTGTTTAGTTTTATCAGAACCCTTTCCTGTAAATTTTGTGATGGGTGATGACTTACGAGTTGGATCATAAGCATATGATGTAATTTCAAAAGATATCCTTGGTAGTGTGATAGCAACATTATCATCAAAGTTTGATTGTTGTTCAATCCTTGCAAGAAATCTTTGCATAGGACCATAAGCAACAGGCACTTTGATCTGACTGATTGCTTTACCATCACTGGCAAATTTCTTTATCTTTATGTTGTTGAACAATGTACCGAAAGCAATTACAGTCTTTCTTATTGTTTCATTGTAAAAATAACTTCCTAACATTATGCAACCGTATTATTTGTTTTCTTTTTTGCAAGAGGTAATTGAAAACCTGTCATTTTTTTAAATAGCATGTTCTCTTTTGCTTTTTGTCCAGCATCTCTGATGAATGAATCATAACTACCAGTTTGCTTACCATACATCTTTGGTGTTTTACTTAGATTCTCTAAGAATTGTTTGAATGTAATCATATCTCTCCGAATGGGTTTTTCTCTGTGAAATCTAAGATGCTGCTGTCAGAGATAGTTTCTATCTCATCACCTGAGTTGTAAGCATCATCGTCATCATAATTTATACTATCTAGTGCATACTGAGCAGTACCAAATCCAACATTACTTATGTTTTCTCCAACTGCAAAGTCTCCAGATAGATTCCTAGCAAGCAATGTATTGGTTGCAGTATCCCAGTTAGTCACAAATGCTGTTGTGAGTGAGGACTCTCCAGTTATGATCTCACCATACTTGAATGTACCACTACCAAATGTGTTAGCAGCACCAACTGTGACGGTAGGTGCAGAGGCATAACTATGACCTGCATTCAATATGTCAATGTGTGTGACTCTGTTAGTTGTTGTGTTGATACGTGCTGTAAGTACACCAACTTCTCCACCTGCAGCTGGGTTACTGATTGTAACTAATGGAGGAGTAAAGTAACCAGCACCACCTTGAGTTAGAGTGATACCTGTGATTACACCACTTGTACCAAGACCTGCAACTGCACTTGCACCTACACCTTTACCGTCTTCAGGTATAAATTGTATATTTGGTATCTGTGTATAACCTGCACCAGGATTTGTTATCCTTATGTCAGACACTCTCAATGATGTATTGAGTCTTGATCCTGAGGTGGATGTAATTGCAACTGCAGTCGCTTGAGTTCCACTGTCAGGTGGTTCAATGACTATGGTGGGTGCATTAGTATAACCTGCACCACCACTAACTAAATCAATTTTGTATATACCACCATTACCTATTGTTGCTGTCGCTGTTGCCCTTGTTCCCTTGTCACCTAGTTTCATGGTGACATTGTAACCTTCATCTTCAAAATCATCATCGATAGCAGTGACACCAGTATCAATAACTTCATCCTCAAGCTCGAAGGGTTCACAGGTAAGTTCATATGTATACCTATCACGTAATTGATAAAAATTCTCTATATCATTTACATACTTGATCTCAAATATAATATCCCTTAGTGGGAAATACATGAGGTCACCCTCATTAGGTCTTGCTTGTGATAGTAGAGGTGCAATACCCTGATCATATCGCTCAATAGATATGACTATCTTCATCTCTGCTGTTGATCTTACACCAAACTTTGTCAGTAAATTATATCCAGAATCAAATCCTTCGTATGATGTTATATAACCTTCAATTGGAAATGACTTATCAAACTTTGAACTTGTGATTTCCCTCATCACTTCTTTTTGATTTACAAGGCTGCGAGGCATGTAGATAAACTCGATACCATGTATCTGGATTGTCTCATTAGACAAATCCCTCAACAGGTTCTGTTCACCCTTGCTACCTTGTAAAAAGAATGGGTTGAGTGCCATTATACTCCCGATATAGGATTACTTTTACCCATACGGATAGATCTCAATTGTCTCTTGAGAGGATTGGTTTCAGTGTCGTCAATAATTTTTAGACCCTTTACCATGTCTTTGATGCTAATTGGTTCGCCAACTTTTTTGACGAATCCACCCTCCATAAATTGCTTGAATGTTTTCATTATCCTATAAAGTCTAGTGGTGGTAATTCAAACTCGTTTGCCATTTTTGCTTCCAGTGCTTCCAACTCTGCTACACCATCATCATATATCTGTCTACCATTCATTTCTACACCGCCAGGTAATTTGACACCTTGGAATTTGATAAGGTTTTGACCCCACTGTTTCTTCAATAATGCAGTGAAGTATTTCTTGACCCATCTGTCGTTGTAGACTTTAGGGTAATCATTAGGATCTAATACTCTGTAACACTCTATGATAAGATAATCATCTTCCTTCATACTACTATAATCAGAGTCAATATATAATCTATTCATTCTTCTATTGAATCTGATTTGTTTGTCTGGGTGTAATATAAAATCTATATCCTCAAGATATCTTTTAGTCATTGTATACTGCATCAACTCCATGGAACTGAAGTAGTATATCTCGTTCAAAAATAACTGATATGTCAAGTTGAACATATTAGATGCTATGGCACGACTATCAACCTTCCAAACCTTCTCTATCCCTATGACTGCATCTGGTATTTGAATATAGTTTTGTGTTTCTTCAAAGGAAAAAACAGTTGTTCCTATACCTGTAATGTTACCTGAAGCAGTTGTGGTTGTGATACCAAGTGAAGAGTGTGCTCCACTATGTCCACTTGCTTGTACAGTATCTGTAAAGTTTTCAGTTATCTTATGTTTTAGATACATCTTCTCTACACCATCCATATGACGGTCTTGGTAGAAAATAAAAGTATCATCTAATAGATCTTCTATTTGCTCGTCGGCAACATTGATCTCTAATACGGGAGCACCTAACTTTCGTTTCCCGTATTCTGCTAATTCTGTTCTTGTTGAGGGATTCGCCATGTTCTTATTTAGGATCGTCTGATGACAATATCTACTTGGTCACCTGCAGTTAGACCTGCACCATCAGTAAGTGCAACTGAGGGACTTCCTATTGTGAAGTCCTCTGTCTGATTGAGTATCAGACCGTTGAGATACACTTGCATATTACTAGCAGAGATGTCAGCATTAGTAGGAGTGAAACTCGTCTGCCCTGCTGTGGCAGTAAATTGATCATCAGCAGTATCACAGGTTATTTCTAAATTATCACCTGCATTAGCAGCTTGGGTCAATGTCACAGGTGCTGACACACCGTAGTCTGTACCGTTTCTCAGTTTTATACCGTTGACGTATACCTTAAAGTTCTTCTGGGCAGATAAGTTTCCTGTCAAAGCAAATAGAGTTTGACCTGCTGTAGAAGTAAAGTATTCCTCGTCATACGTGTGACCATAATATACAACAGACCTTACTTCATCACCTGCTGCAAGACCTTCATAAAAAGTTATCGTACTATTACTCTCCGCTAAGAAGTCTCTTGTTGCAGCACCAGCACCAGCTGGCCTCGTCTTTAGACCATTCACAAAAACCTGATGACTAAAGGTATTCGTACCATCATTGTGTGGATGAGGTGTGCTAAATGAAGTTTGACCTGCTGTGGCTGTTTGTATACCTGCAGATATCGTAGTAGCAGAACCTGTAGGTCCTCCTCCACCACCAGAGAGAGTTTTGAACGAGAGGTTACCAGCACCATCTGTAACCATGGCCTGATCTTCATCCCCGTCGGACGACGGGAAACGGAATCCAGATATGGTTGATATACCAGTTGAAAATATATTTGCTCTTACAGATACAAATGTAGATACACCTGTAAAGTTTGCATGATTGAATGTTGCGACATCTGAAACATTCAGATCACCATTAAAATCTGTATCTCCGTCTACTCGTAAACTTTGTGCTAGAACATTCTCTGTAGAAAGTCCTACTTCTCTAACAGTCGTTCCGACTCCCACACCTGCAACACCTGCAGCAATGAAAACTTTACCGTCTGCAGTATTAATTGCAAATTCCCCTAAATCCAGTGTATTAGGGTAATGTGGAACCTTTCCAGCGACACTAGATCGCTTGATTCTTATCTTTGGGGCTGGCATTCTATAACTTGTTTGGTATATACCTGATGTGACTGTATATACAGTCCAGATTATTTATGTTATAATTAGATACAGGTACTGATTATGATGAACAAAACGCTTGTCGTGCTCACGGGACCTCAAGGTTCGGGCAACCACCTTTGGTCTAAAATTTTCTCACTTCACCAAGACGTTTTTGGTTGGAAGAGTCTTCTTGATAACTATTGGGAAGCTCACCGTTTTTCAGAGCCCTTTGCTGAGTATTGGAAGGATCCGTCCACTCTGCATAAATTTGACTGGTCGCAGAGTCAATATTTTTTTACTTCTATAAGTATCCCACTTGGCATACAAAGTAAAGGGACTAAATGGTGTCCAAACGTCGAACAGTTTTGTTCAAATGCACAGGACTTGGGTGTCAATACCAAAGTCATAGTCATCGGTAGGGATCAGACCATACTTCATAATCAGCAAACTAGAATACGAGAAGAATCTACCACAAGACATTTCCTAGACCAACTTCCTAAACTCAACAATCCAACATTCCTAAGTTACGAATTGTTATATTTGTACAAATCAGAATATTTGAAATCATTAGACATAGGAATACCAATAGCATGGTATGATGATAGAGTAAATGAAATATTAGAACAAGATGCGAATTCAAAGTATATCGGATATGTCAAAGAGTCTCCTCTTGATGATGGTAATAAGACTGGAGTTCCCTTTCCATGGAACCCGAATACACCATCTACGCCCATTCTAAAAGACACTGACCATGCCTATGATGAAGGTTCTAAACGATGCTGTTAGGGTTTGGAAGTATGCACTTGGATCGTTCTCAGATGAAAAAACCAAAGAAGTTGACAATGCTGTTGTTCTGGTTCGATCTTTTATCTTTCTCACTTATCTTATTACTAATTGCTTTATTATTAGTGGAGTAATCCGACACTGGAATGCCAATGAGAAAGAAAATATTAGTTGTGACAGGACCTCAAGGGTCAGGCAATCATTGTTGGAGCAAGATATTCTCACACCATCCAGAAGTATGTGGTTGGAAGGAACTGACCCAACAATATTGGATCGGACACGATAAGGAACCGTTATATAAGTGTTGGCACTACCCTAGTTTACTATACAAATTATCTTGGGATAAGGAATATTACTTTACTAATATGAGTGTTCCTTTCGGTGGTCATGTACTTGAAAATAAAAAAATACCTAAAGTAAAAAAGTTTATTGATACTCTCATAGACCTAGATTTTGATGTGCAAGTAGCAATTACCTCAAGAGATAAAAACATTCTTGAGATACAACAAACAAGAAGATGGAATCATCCCACTACATTTGAATTCATGGATATAATTGATGATATAAAAGACCCCATTTTTCTTAGTTACGAGTCACTACAACTATATGGAGAGAGATACGTTCGGTCTTTGGGAATAAAAATACCAATTGATTTTAGCAAGATAAATGGTATAATAAAGACTGACGCTAACATGAAGTACATCACATGAAAAAATTATTGATTGTGACAGGACCTCAAGGGTCTGGGAATCATCTGTTCGCACGACTATTCTCAGCACACCCCAACGTCGTAGGATGGGAGAGTCTGCATGATAACTATTGGGTTCCAAGTGATCAAGAACCCTTTGCAAGATATTGGGTATATCCAGAAGAACTAAAGTTTCCTGAGGGTGACTTCTTCTGTGCTAATGTTAGTGTTCCTTTCTTCTATGATGGTGTTAGACAGGTTCCCAAAATAAAAGAGGTTGCACAGAAAGCGATGTCGCTAGGTGTACAACCTATTATTGCAGTGATTGTTAGGGATAGAAATATAAACGAACTACAGCAAGTAAGAGTGGGTGGTGAATGCACCATGGATACTGCACTTGAATACTACAAAGACATGGCAGTGCACTTCATAGATCATGAAGCATTCTTCCTATACAAAGAAAAGTATATTGAATATCTTGGTAGGTTACTAGAATTTCCAGTCACAAAAGAAGGCATCGACAACTTTATAAGCGTCGATGCCAACCATAAGTATGTCTTTCCTTGCAAGAAGCATTGGTTAGACGATGAGATCCGTAAAGGTCGTAAACCTTTTATACAACGGCCAAAGGAGTAGCAGTGTTCTTATTGCTAATCTCTAGAAGATCTGTTCTCATCTTCTCTACAAGTGAGAGAACATGTGACTGAAGTGCTTCGCTACCTTCTACGAGTTTAGAAAGTGAACGTCCACCTAAGTTTGAGTGGAATCCTTCATCTTTAGCAATAGTTGCATAACGTGAGGAGATAAACTTATCTTCTACACATGTTGCCATTTCATTCCATACTGCTTCTGCTCTTCCTTCTGCAACCAATTGGTATGCAGCAAGTGCAGCTTCATCATCTGATGCTTCGTACTTATCAAGTAATGATGCACCTTTCGCTTGTGGCTTTTCTGCCTCTGCAGCGAATGCAGCAGCAACATCTAGTTCTTCACCAGTGATGTGCTCGATTACTTCCTTTACCATACGGAAGTGCTTTGCTTCGTCCATAGCTTGACGGCTTAGTAATTCTAAGTCTTTTACGTCAGTAGAAGGATCTGCGGATGCAACTTGACCAGCGATGGCATACATGTTCTGAGCTTCGTTGACCATACGTCCACGGAAGTGCTCGACAAGATACTCATCAGATGGTTTAGATGCAAAGAAACGACGAACGTTTGAGCGTGATGCTTCAAATAATTCTTTGTTCCCTTCCTTGATCTTCTTGACGAAATCTGTTCCAGAAAGCATTTTAAAATTTCCTATCTACGTTGTTATTTAGTATATATGAAAAAGTACCGAAGAGCATTTTCTTTTGTATACTCCATTTTCAAGCACTCTAAATTGTAATTGTATCGTTTGGCAATACCTTTTATTTTTTCTGGTGTCCATTGATACCATTCAATAAAATCATCCCACCCTGCATGCGGTATACCAGGATTGACTCTGAATATTGCTTCTCTTCTCCACAGTGTGTGTAGTTTGTCTATCTGTTTATCAATAGTTTCCTCATCACCAAAATTTATAGAACCTAAACACAATGCTATATCATATGGCACTGACTTATATTCTTCTAATGATGTCTTGATATCTGCAGCATCATTGAAAGGATCTATACCAATGAGATTTGGAATCAAACTTTTGAGTCTATTATACCCACACCCTACATCTAAGACACTAGATGGTTTTTTATTATTAACGTAATCGACCAAAGAATAGCCAGAATGCTCAAGGTATTGATAATTCGTGTCTTTCCAGATTCCATTAAAATAAGATTCCATTACAATTATATAAACAAAAAGATGTGTCCCATGATGGAGATAGAGTGAGTGCTTTACTTACAGCGTAGTTTTTTATATAGGCAGCATATTCTAGATAACCATCTTTATCCCATACCATACCCATTTGATCAAGAGATGATTTTGTGGGTGATAATATTATAGTTTGTTTTGTTGCCTCTCTTATAAAAGATCTCATTGATAAATCATGTCTTCTATTGATCTCTCTCATGCTGTCCTGATTTATTTTTTTATGCTCACCAACTCCCTCATCTGGATCATCTTCTACTTGCCATGCAGTATATTTTGGATAGTGTTTAGTAAATGTCATGGTAGATAACCACCTATCATCACAATACTCTTTAGGACGTAATACAAATATCATCTTATTGTTTGGAAAATTTGTATCTAACCATTCCAGATTATGTTTTTCAGCAAAAAAATGTGATTTGACAAAGTAATTATCATTCTCATTTATGTCTGTATACGGACCTAAACATTGCTCTATAAAAGTTTCTTTGGTGTGATTTCTAAGATCATCAAACCCTTCACCAAACTCCATACCTGGATCCCAGAAAGCACCCTTGTGCTCTCTGTATAATGTCTTGTTACCATAAGACTCCCATCTACCTTCATAATCAGATTTGTTTGCTCTGAACTTACTACAACATCTCAGTAGGTTATCCATCTTAGACCAGCCTGAACCAGGCAGCCCAATCATAAAGATAAGTTGTTCATGCTTGAATTGTGAATAAGTCATCGCAATTATAAAATGCAAAAGGTGCGTCAAACATTGGAACTTCAGATTTGAAAAACTGATGCACCATAATCAATTTTTCATATTCCTCTTTACCTTCATCGTCCCAGATATATCCTAATCTATTGATGAAAGTTTTATTAGGTTGGATTATATAACAATCATTATCTCTTACAAATTCTCTTATCATTTTATCATGTCTCTCTATGAGCATCTTGAGTTTCTCATAGTTCAATGGATGATGCTCCTGTGTTTTTACCTTCATCCATGCTTTGTATTTTGGATAATTACCAGTAAATGTCATGGCAATATTCCATCCCTCCCAACATAATTTGGTGTCTCTTAGTACCAAGATTATTTTATTATTAGGAAAATTCTTTATCAACCAATTCAGGTTCTTAGTCTCTGCAAAAAAGTGTGATCTAATTAGATAGTTCTGGTCATTTATCTCAGTGAATGGTCTAAGGCATTCAGCCTTGAAAGATTCTTTAGTATGATTCTTTTCTAAATCATCAAACCCCTCACCAAATTCCATAAGAGGATCCCAGAATGCCCCCTTGTGATGAACACATCCTGTATCTCCATCTTTACCTGTCTCCTCTCTATCCCCTCTTCTATCAGATTTATTGAGATTCATCTTAGTACAACACCCCAATAGTAGTGAGAGTTTTGCCCACCCACTACCAGGCACTGCTATATAAAATATAAGTTGTTCTTCTTTTATCATGAAAATTTATTTGGCAGGACCTATAGAAATATGCTCGGAAGAAGAAATATTTTTATGGAGAAATTACGTACAAAATAAAGTACCAGACACGATAGAAACTATCGTACCCAAATATCATTTAGGTAGTCAATCTGAAATATTTGAAGATACAAAACTGAATGTTGAAAATTGTGATATAGTCTTTGCTCATCTACCTAAGTCAATAAATGAGAGGAGACCATCTTACGGTACGATATTTGAGATATCATACGGTCATGCACTTGGCAAGAAAGTAATCATCATTTCAGATGATGAGTTTGTGCACAAACATCCAGTAATGAATCATCTAGCAGATATGTTCTACTCTTTAGATGCTGCCTTATCTTCTATCTCACCACCGTCCACTGCAGGTGCAGGTGGTTGAAGAGCTTGTAACTGTTTCTGAAGCGTCAAAATCCTTGCCTCAAAAGCAATGTTCTGAGCAGTGAGAGCGTTGATTCTGGTTTGATATACTTGAAGAACTGAATTTACTTCTTCATTCATGATGAAAAATTATATAATACTCAATTATATATGCTAGAACGAGCCACCGTCTATGGTTATATTTTCTAATGACCTTGTTGTACCAGAGCAAGATATGACTTGTGTTTGACCTGCACAGTCATTCACAAATAGAGATCCAATCTCAAGTCCTGAGTATGCACTCGCTGTCAATACCCCTGCTGACTCAGATACTTCTGCACCTAATGCTATTCTACCTGCTGAGTCATCCCAATATATTGCTGCTTTCTTTGCAGAACCACTGTAGTAGTTTAATACAAGACCAACGTCTTTGTCTGTGTCACTGCTTAGTGCACCACCGTCAACAACTTGTAGTTCAAGAAGAACGTCTTCAATAGTTGTGTTTGTTGTATTGACCTGAGTGGTAGTACCATTTACTGTCAAGTTACCACCAATAGTCAAGTTGGTCGTTACACTTGCAGCACCTGTGACTGTCAATGTAGATCCGTCAAAGGTAAGATTACCACTATCTTCTAATTCACCAGATGACCCTGCTAGAACAACTCTTCCAGATGTAAGGTCGGCTACTGCTGCTGATGTAGCAGAAACTGTACCACCTGACTGATTACCAGTAACATTACCAGTTACGTTTCCTTGGACGTTTCCTGTAACGTTACCTGTCAAACCACCAACAAAACTTGTTGATGTGAGAGCACCTGTGCTTGGGTTATAAGATAACCCAGTATCTGATTCTAATCCTTGAGCACCTGTAGCACCATCTACAAACACTGGATAAACAGTTTCGTTTGTACTGTTGTTTGCTGTAATAGTAGAATTTGCTGCTAGTGTTGCTGATGTTGCATTACCTGAAGTATCTTGGTTACCTGCTGTGTTTACACCTGGTAGGTTGATGTTTCCTGTACCATCAAATGATACGCCACCTATATTTCTTGCTGTTTCTAATGCTGTTGCTGTTGCTGCGTTACCTGAAGTATCTTGGTTACCCGAAGAATTGACACCTGGCAAGTTGATGTTTGCTGTACCATCGAATGATACACCACCTATTGTTCTTGCGTTTGCTAGTGCTGTAGCAGTTGCAGCATTACCTGTACATGATCCTGATGAACCAGAGACGTTACCAGTGACAGCACCTGTGAGGTTACCTGAGAATGATGACGCTGTGAGTTCTCCTGATGATGCATTGAATGTGAGGTTTGTTCCAGTCTTAGGTTGAATGTCACCTGTTGCACTGGTGGAAAACATTGGGAAGCATGTAGTATCAGCAGATTCGTCTGTTACTGCAATATCGCTAACTGCTCCAGAGTTTTGAGGTGCAGTATCGAATGAAAGTTCTCCTGATGCATTACATTTCAAGAATCCATTATTGACTGCTGCTGCTGGCATTGTGTAGACTTGGTTGTCTGACAATGCTGTTGGTGCTTTGATAGTGATAGCACTTGCACCATTGTTCTGTGCCTCAACTAATTTTACACCTGAAGCGTTAGTGGCATCTCCCTTACTCCAAAATCTTGCTGATCCTATGAATTGGTTATTGCCTGTTGTAGAGTCTATACCAACATATAGATCATTTTTATCAACGGTGAATCCTGGTTCACCTGCTTGTAGACCTGGCAAACTCGCAAGGTTACCTCTCTTAAACTGTAATACTGGAGCAGCCATCTGTAGTCCTTAATACCTATTTTTTATTTATTATTACCAAGTTCCAGCGTCGAGATCAATTTTATCATCTAGTTCTACGTCAAGGGTATCGACAAGGTTGTTTATAACTTGATCACTGAATCCAGCAGGTCCTGATACGTTACCTGCAGCAGAGTCTACGATAGCATCTGGGGAAACAAATTTGAAATTATCTTCTACAGCATCATAAGTTAGGATAAAGCTTGTGCCTATCCCTGCACTTATTGCAGTTGAATTAATATCTGAGATGTCTCTTAGATTTGCCACTTCTTCGTCTCCAGCAGTGAATACAGTTCTCTGTTCACCTAGAGATACAATAAAGAACTCATCATCTCGTACAATGTCAAGTACTTCTTTGTCTCTAGAAAATCTAACTGATGGTTGTGCCCCTATGTCGTCGTCAGCATGTGATGAACTTAGTCTAATATTAGACATATCACATTGCCGATGTAGGGTTTACCATTACTTGCCCAGTGAAAATCTTTGTTTTTGCACCAGAAAAGTTATTAGTGATCAGCACATCATACTCGTATCTACCAGAGGTTATGATACCAGTTTGTGCAGGTGTCATGGATAAAGTTACCTGACCGTCAGCAGGTGTAGATCCATATGTTACAGCAAATCCTATCGAACCTGCTGCTGCAGCATGCTTCCTCATCTTCGCACTAAAACTAAATCCAGTGAGATTCAATGCGGAGTTATCTTGCTTCTTCACATCAAATGTTGAAGAGAAAGTTGCCCCTTTTTCTATTTGAATATTGACTGATGGAACTGCCATGATATTATTTATTCTGTTTAGTAATTAGTTGCTTCAATATCTCTATCTCACCTTTCAATCTATCTATTTCATCTTTCTGCGATAGTCGTGAATTCTTATCGTTCATGTAGCGTTGGTACGCTGCATTATCCATGTTCACTATCGCTGTCGTCTGTACATCCCTCATCAGTGACGGATGATTTTCTACCTTGATCTTTTTTGATTGGGTATGTTTCATCGAGTGTTCCTTCCAATACTTCGTATGCTAGTGCCCATGCGTTGATCATGATTTTTTGATGATGTTAGGTGGTTTACCAGGTTCTTGTATATATGGTCTATATCCAGGTTGAGACTCGATTTCTTTTTTTACTTTTTTAAGGGTGACACCGATGTGTGTGAGACCCTCTTTGAATTCTATAAAAGATTTCATTTTTTAGGATAAAGTGATTGAATTTTTTTACGTCTGAGTTCCTTCTCTTTACGTTTTGCCTCCACCTTCTCATCCCACCATTTTACAGGCCACTTATTAATTTTAAGTGCATCATTAAATAATTTTTTTTTAGGTAGACGGAGTTTCATACTTATATTATACCACTTTTGTAGGAAGTTGGTATTTTTTAACCATTTTCCTTTCTACTTCATCGGCTGTCTTTTTAGCGATGTCGTTTTTATCTTGTGGTTTCAACTTTGTTCTTGTGATGAGATCCAAGGCAGTATTCATGCCGATCTGTTCCATAAATTGTTTGAATGTTTTCATTAGGCTACTGCGATTGCTCTAAAGTCTAGAAGTTCTGGTGCTTGTGCTTGGTTTGTTGATGAGAAGACAACTTTTACTTGGAATCCTGTAAATGGTGGTAAACCATTCTTTGTGAATTCATAGTCTAAGAACTGATCATCCAAACTAGGAACTACATTCCTATCAGGTCTACCAGTATTATTTTTCTCTGAAATAACAAATCCAGCAGAGTCTAAGTTCTCATAACCTGGCATCAATTCAAACACCTTATCTAGGGAATCATTGTCTGCTCTAAACAATCTATACAATACTCTGATGTCTGCAGCTGGTGGTCTAAACGCACCGAATATCACTTTGAGTGATGTAGCAGGGTTCTCCAACATAATCACTTTAGTTTGATATAACTGATTATGTGGATCATCAAGTTGATTAGATCTACTGCTTATAGCGTAGTTATCAATAGGACTATTGATCCTATTTGTTGATACATTGATAGAACTCTTGAATGCATCAATGACAGGTGATACGTTTTCATTATCTGTAGATAAATTCAAATCAATTGTCAATGATTTTTCACCAGGTAATGCTGTTAGTTGTTCTGCCTCATTTGCCTTAGAAGCAACCATACGGACTGAGGGGAATGTTGTATTATTTACAAGGGAGATACTTTCATAACCCTTATCTGCAAATGATGCCTCACTACCACTTACACTTGTGCCAGATGTAGTTCTCAAACTTGCATTGACAACTGTACCCTTAGGTATACTGTGTGCAATTGCAGGTGAAATAGTATCAAATAATACGTTTGTTGTTCCTTTACCTCTTGTTCCACCACCAGGTTTGTCCTTAGAGAATAAGGTAGAACCAGTGATCTTGACATGATATGAATCAAGAGTAACTTTATCTTCAATAGATGTGGATACATTTATCAAAGAGTGCTGCCTGTTTATCTTTCTAAGAGATACACCAGACAATTCATATTTCTGTACAGGTGTTCCTACTGGATAGGTTCTTGCAAACGTATCATCATTACCTCTGACTATAGTACCACTCAACTGGTTGGCACCAACAGATGTATACTGTATGATTTCATCACCTAGTAATGCAAAACCAGGATTGCTGGCTGTTACTTGTGCTCCCTCAAAGAAATTGTATCCAGTACTACTTGCCACACTAACCACACTCGTGTCACTTACTCCATATGCAACAGTTGTTTTTGTTGGGACAGTATCACCAGTAATACCATTTATCTTGACTGTGTTATTTGCAGCATAGTTTCCATGATTAGCATGAGAAACCTTGAAGTGCAATCCATCATACTGATCAGTATTTGTTGTCACTGTCGATGGTATGATGTTGTTCACTGTAACACCATAACCTAACGAAGCGTCATGATACTGTATTGGATTTGTTGTATCAAATGTGCCCTTACTATTGGTAAGAAGAAGTGAGTTTATACCAGTTGTAACACCAACAGTTAGACGTAGATTCTGTCCTAATCCCTTAGTGCCAAGAGAAGCAGTCAAAGTATCACCCACTTGATACCCAGTTCCAGTGCTACCATCTACCACTGTAACCTGAGTGATTTCACCACTAGAGACAGTGACAACACCTACAGCTCCTGATCCAGTTCCAGTAAGATTTACAAAAGTAACAGTATATGTTGAATCCTCATAACCTGCTCCACTATTCGTGATAGAAAGTGTACTGGTAGTTTCTCCAAGATGTCCAAGTTTTGCTGCCACAATACCTGATGCTCCCGTATTGGCATCTTGTTTGATCTCTGTACCAAGGTCTATGATACCATCAGCGATGGCAGATCCAAGACCTACTGTCACACGCTTTGAGAATGTTTCTATAGGATTTTCTGGAAGATTATTTCTATGATCAAAAGTATCTAACTGAGGATTATAGAATCTGGCTGTGCCTGAGTTCAGTGTAAATTTCGCCTTCCTTGCGACATACTTCATATCCTCCAACTGAGATGGAGTCCATGTTCCAGCTGTCTGACCCTTGAATAGCGAACCTAGTGATGGTTGTTTTGTTACTATAACTTTTCCAAGTTCAGTGTTTTCAGCTGTCGATATGTCAGCCTCACCCACTTGACAAATCCACTGATTGTATTCAGATGTTGCAGTTACTATAACAAAAGCATACTCTCCTCTAGGTAAGTAGATTGGAGATGGGAATGTAAATGTTGTTGGTACAGTAGCATCTGATGATACATTGACTTGATCAGGATTCAATATTACTTGTCCATTCTTGACAATGTTTCTTGATGGATATCCATTGACCACATTTACAACTCTAACATCTAATGGTATAGTGTCAGACTTAGTTGCAAAGAAGAAGTCTACTGATGTCATAAAGATACCAGGATTCTCTTCGACTTGGAATGTCTGTGCTAGTGGGTCATCATCTTCTTCAATAAAGTTGTTGATAACAGTATTTTGTATCCTTGTAACATTGTTTGTTACGTTAGTAATATTGAATATTATAGGTTCAGGTATTACAGGAGGTGCTGGTTCTGTTCTTTCAAGGGTAGTACTTGTTATCAATGTACCCTCAGAGAAGTGATCTGCTGCAGCTCTAGAGAAGTTCAAGCCAGGAAAACTATCCTGAGGTCTTAGACTAGAGAGTAATGCAGTGTTTGTGCCATTTTCAAATCTCTCTGTTGGAATATAGTATGATCCCAACACCGCACCAAGGTCATCAGTTATCAATCTGAGTTGATTTACTTCTGCCTCAGCTCCACTGGTTTCTCCAACCAATTTCATACCTACAAGTGCGAACCCAAAGAAGTTACCATCTGACTTCTGGTTCAGTGACTGTATATCAACGTTCAATACAGTTGTAGTTTCAGAGTATGCAGATGATAAACCCACGTTCGCTGCGTATGGATTATTGAGGAACGTGACAGTAGGATTGTTGAAAGGTCCGTCTTTATGGTTTGGTGATGCTAATCTAAATCTAAGATCCACACCCTGACTTGCATTCTGTGTAGATACTGAGATACCTCTTACTGTTTCACCTACTTGGAAAGCACCCTGTATAGGTGTTACCTCTAATAGTTTTGGTATGGTACGGATATTATTTTCAATCATATCCTCACCAGCAAATGAGTTGAAGTGATTTGTGCCAGGTTTTAGACGAGTAGCAGTGAATGCAATGTTCTGCTCTCTCATATTTGGTATCGCTTCTTCTTCTATGATTATGTCATTAGAGAATCCTATACCATCATCTTGCACCTCAAATACTCTTTCGGTAAAGATATCAGACTCTGGATTCAGAACGAGATTACCGTTCCAACTCCTCATCATGTATGGGTTTATATTTTCTACTCTTGTAGCAAAAGGTTGTGTTCTATCTAAGACCTCTTCATAATTCAAAGTGACAAGATCACCTGTCATCTTGATATTAGGTGAACCTAAATCGGTTGCGAATCGAGGGTCAACTGAAAGATCTGGGCTGCCATTAGTGCCCACAACACTAGCAGAACCAATAAGGAGATCGACACTATCAGAGTGTTTCCTTGGTGTGAGTTTACCTTCATTGATATCGTACTTGAGGAATGGGACTGTCTTGTCTGCAACAAGGAAATTCTGGAATGGATCTACAACAAAACCGTTTTTGAATCTATCAAGACCTGTAGTAGGATCTGTAATTACAAGACTTTCAGTTTTATTTTCTAGAAGAGATAGTGCTGTGACTTCTTCTATGGTTCTTATTCTCTCATCAAGGTCACCTATCTGCTTCATCGTGTAACGTTTGTTAGCACGGAAGTCAATTGTTACTTCACGTTTTGCATTATAAACATATGGTTGATAGGTTATCTTTGCCAATTCAAATGACTCAGATATACTCTCTGGTTCAACTGGTTTTACAGCAGGTGTTCCTTGCTGTATTGTGAATGTTGAGTCTCTATTCAAGAACAATCTATCTATCCTACCAAGGTAGTGATTGTAATCAAAAGTTATATTCTCATCAGTAACAAGAACTACAGGTGATTGTCCACCTCCACTAAAATCTCTTGAATCAAATTCAAATGGAGATCTACTACCACTGTATGCTGCCACTCTTGGTCTTAGATCAATAACGTCAGTATTTCTTATGTTATCAAAAGCAGGTACACCATCATAATTGTTTTTTGTATAACTATTGGCTGTAAGAATGTCACCAGAGTCTTCTGAGTTTATAATATAATGATCAAAGAAGACTGTGAGTCTACCTTGAGGTTCAGGGAACCCTTGCTTACGAACTATTCTACCATAATCATAATACTCGGATCTCTGTCCTGTATCAAGAATAAAATTACCTCTGATATTAGGATCACCTGATTCTACATTAGATAGTATCGCTCTTACACCACTCTCTTCAAACACCACTTCTTCATTCTCTACAAATGCTGAAGTATTCTTGAATAACACATCTACTTTAGTAGTTCCATTTCTTGCTAATACTTGTGCTGATGCACCAGAACTCTTTCCTACTCCAATCTCACCGACAATAACATCAGTGTTATTACCGTTAGGTCCGTTGAATGAACCTAATGTCATGTTAGGTACAACCGCATCACCTGTGCCAGATGATTCAAATACAGCTACTATGTTTACAACATCAGGAACATCTAGAGATATCTCTCTGTCTTGAACTCTCTTACCAAATACAGTGCTTGGTGTAAGACCATCACCGACACCTGTAGATATACCTGAGTTTGTTCTACTTGATCCAGTAATTATTTTTTTCGCTTCTCTGACAAGAGTCTTTTGTTTTGATTTTACTTTTGATTTCTGTTGTGTGCTATGTACAACTACACTAGATTGAGAAGCAGTCAGACCTGATAATGTGACACCTTTACCACCACCTGTAATAACAACTTGGTCTGATGTAAGATCTTCTACAGTTCCGTCAGAGTATACGACTGTATATCTTTCTTCATCAAATGGTGCATACACTACGTCTGTACCAGTCAATGATGGCAAGTCCATCTGACCACTACCGTCTGTGCTTTGACCTGTGTTTTCTACTCTTGTTTGTAATAGTGATTCAGTAAGATCTAAAGATTCTATATTTTTGTTTGCTAATTCAGAGTATAAAAATCCACTTGTAGAGTTTCTCAATTTACCAGATACAATCTTGAGGTCACTTACAGTTACTGCAGCAGTAGGAAGTGCTTTATGACATATACCTGAGATTGTGTTTGGTGCTGCTGTAATAGTTATATTATTATTAGTAGGACTTATAACACTTACAACGTTGAATGTGATATCAGTTTGACTAGCACGTTTGTATGCTACTACATCCCCAACTTTGAAACTCGATACCCAACCAGGTGTACCACTGGTGACCACTGATGTACCACCAGATGCAGCTGCAATTGTAAATGATCTTCCTGTAAAATCTTTCTTAGTTTCCAATACAACATCAGCAGAGAATGTTCTACCACCTGCTGTAGATCTAATTGATTTAACATCACTTAGGTCATAGTCAGTTACGGATGTGATAACTCTACCATTTAGTTCGCCATTTATTAATATCTGCTCATCTTGTAAGAAAGAACCTGAAACTTGATTCAATTGCAATACAGTATTGCTTGAAAGGGCACTACGTAAGAAACCTCTTGCACCACTATTTCTACCTTCTATCACAGCAGGTAAAGCAATAGAGTGTGCTTGATTTATAGTAATTTGAGTGTCTGTTTGTATGTCAAAAAGGAATATTTCAAATACACTAGAGTTACCTGTGTAGGCTGCATTCTGTAGTTTATAATCGTATACTCTTGCCCTACCAATAGAACTACCAGCAGCTGATGATTTAGTTGAACCTAATCTTGCACTACGTAAGTCAAGATAGTCTGATGTAGAAGCAGATAGATTTATTCTTGCAGAACTAAGAACATTATTCAATCTTAGTCTGTTCCCTGCTTGGAAAGGAACTGCAGAAGACTCAACTAATCTTGTTGTTCTAGGTTTCTCTACATCAATATAGTTTGATCCTACTGTTTTAGTTTCATATCCTTTTACGTATGCTTTACCTGGACCTACTCTTATATTCAATAAATCTTTTGATGGTACATTACCCTCATCTGTTTTGTTCTCAGGGAAGAATGTGCCAAATACAGAGTGTCTATCATTCAAACACTCTTTTGCTTCTAAATCAAACTTAGTGACATAATAATCACCACTTTCGTCATATGTTCTTCTCGCAAATTCTTTTGCTAACTCGCCATATAATGTCGTCTCAACAATTTTCTTTGATTCACCTGCATCAAGTCTTTGCAACTCAATAAAGCTTTCATCTTGGAAATCATCTAACTGTTTTTTAATTAGAGATAAACTAATCTTGAGCCTATCAGCACCAGGAGCAGTGTAATTGGAGAATCCAGCAGCATTATCATATAAACTATTATCATCAACAGCAGTTACAATCTCCTCTTTGACATTGAATCCTACCCTGTATGATGGTAAATTATTATATTGATCAAGTATAAGTGTTTCAGGTAATACTTCTACAAATACACCTCTAGCAAAAAATACACCTCGTGTAATTGTAAATGCTGAACCAATAGATGTCGCATTAGAGTTTATTGCAGTTGCAAAGTCAGAACCATTTGCAATGGTTGTTACACCATAGTTTATGTCTGCTAATGTAGTAAGTGTCTCACCATCTAAAAATTGTTCAGACAAATAATCATCAGAACTCTTTTCATACTTGACAAATAATGTAGTATTATTAGTTTCAGAATTAGATGAAGATAATACCTTTACTACCTTCGCTGTGATACCAGAATTTTTTCCTTTTATACTGACACCAACCAACTTATCATAATATAACTCTACAGGAACACCGAAAAATGTAGACTCTATTTTGATAGAAGTGTATTGGTTATCATATTTGAACACACCAGGAATCACCATAGATCCCTCTTTGAAGATGTGTTTACCAAACTTCTCTACCTGATTTTGCAGAATAGATTGGAGTGTGGTTAGTTCTCTTGCTTGTATTGGACTGCCAGGTTTGAAAAGAACTCGATTGAAGTTCTTTGATGAATCAAAATCATCAAAATATGGACTGACGTTTAGGTTGGTGTTCTGTGGCATCGTTAGAATTCTAAGATGATTTTAATATCTTCTCGTTGGTTTGTCGCTCTAGTTACTTCAGGTCTTTGGTCAACGTAGATTATATTACCAGAGTATTTTTTGATCTCTGGGTTTGCCAATCCATTATTATATGTTTGTCCAAAGTAGTATGTTCTTGAATTCACTGTAGTTGAAACTCCCGTGAAACCTGTATCTATAGATAAGGTTTCTGTTCCTCCTGTGGTAGTGACAATAATATTTGTATTGCCTCCACTTGCAGGGTTCGCAGTAAATCTATTTAGTTTGTATCCATAGGTCGGTTTATTATCCAAACTGTCATTGGTAGCAAGGGATCTGTCTTGCCAATACTGTAATGATTTTGTGACTGGATCATATCCTATGATTTGACCTACAGCAGTGGAACCAACTCCCACTGTCTGTGTGACCTGACCATCTACTGCAACTGACATACTGGTCGTCGCTGCACCCACTAACCTTATACCATATACACCTGATGCAGATGAGGAAGTAAGTAAATTTGTACTACCAAATTGCTGTGGGTTTTCTATGATACCTATTCTTGCGAACTGGTTACCAGTCGGAAAGTCTGGGTTTGTGACATCACTGTTCTCTATACGAGAATATACAAGTACTTTATTAGCACCTAGTTCTCTGTATATGTCTGCACCGTGACCGCCTGGTGGTGGCACAATGACAGAGAATGAAGCACCACTTCCTGTAACTACATCATCTAGATCAAGAGTTCCAAAAGAATATCCACTACCACCATTCGTCACCTGAACAGCAGAGGGTTTACCGTTGATGAATGTAACAGATGCCAGACCATCAGATCCATCTCCTCTTATAGGAACAGCGTTCTTCGTACCATTGAACTGATATGTCGCATTCGTGACATCTTCAATCACAACACTTTCTATCTTACCATCTACAGCAGCGTTTCTTACATCTGCCACTGCTGTGTTAGTTTTCCAGTTTTGTGGAACTGGTATAAACTCAGCACTATCAAATTTTATAATATCACTTGGTTTTATAGTATAAAGATACTTCCAAACATAACCATCACTCTCTAACCTTGGTTGCAAATCTGTATGTGTTGGTTCTTCAAGAGATATAACACCACCTCCACTGTTGGATGGTGATGCACCATTGTAGATGCACTCATAGACTCTGAAGTCTGAGTTCATTACATAGAAGTTTGCTTTATACAAACTTGAAGAACTGGTCTGTGGACTCAACTTATCAATACTATAGTCTGGACGATACATTTCATATATCGTACCTGTTGTCCATGTAATCTTTTTGATTACTCTCAACACGTCGGATGAGGTTATTTTCTTAGCAGATATTAGAGAATCGTATACGTTATCATGCTCGTCAAAATTGTCAATAGGGGCAGGAGTTGCTGTGTTCCAATCTGATGCAACTTCAGTTGCATTAGGTAACCCTATGAAGACATAATAACTGTTGTCAGTCGTCGAAATTCCACTAACGAAATTCGTCGCATTCAATACTCTTATCTGATCAGTGATGATCGCTGGCATTATTTTGAAACTAAATTAGTTCGTAATTGTTATTTATGTGTAATCCAGTGACAATTTCGTTGCCCTTTGGATTTGAGGAGCAGTTGATAATCCAGTTAGACCATTCATGGCATTCACAGTAAACGCCATACCTACAGCTCCTGATGTAAATTTGGCGTATGAATAGGCACCATAGAAGTTACCTGCACCTGAACTTAGTCCAGTTACATTCACTCCATGATTTGATGCAATCTCAGTAAATACTCTGATTGTTGAACCTGCACCTACTCTTTCAATATTACTTACTTGGAATACACCATCAACTGCAATAGTAGTCATACCAACAGTCGTTGAACCATCAAGTGACATAGCAGTCACACCTGATCCAATATTTGATCTACTTACAAGGAAGAAGTCACCTGTTCCTATACCAGTCTCAGTAAATCCACCGAATGCATTATCTCTTAGTACTGAGTTTTCTGGTATAGAGAACTCAAACTGGAGACCTGTTGTAGTAGCACCTACACCAACAATGACTCCTTGGTCACCTTCTAAAGTCACTTCTTCTAATGATCTATAAGGATAAGTAAATCCTGTTGCACCAAATCCACTATTGTCCTTATCTGCATCTACAATTTTTATAGAAAATTCAGTGGTATTTGGGTCTTCAGTTTTTGTAAATCCAATTATACCTGATTGTCCATACATCACAGTAGATGTCGTACCCACACCAGCTATGATTCTTGTTGCAGGTAAAATTCTACCAGCATACAATCCTCTTGCCTTACTTACTTTTACACCATCAACAATTTTGTCATCTTCTTGTTTTCTCCATGTCACAGGTCTAAGAGGTTCCTTAGCTGCTGTGATTCCTTGTCCTTTATAAATGGTGGTTTGTAACGTGTCTCTAAACACCACCTCTCTGATGGTTCTAGGACCTTGTTTCAGTATAGATCTATCTTTTGATGGACTATCTATCGTTATAGTATCACCCTTCAAAATAGTTTCAACTGCCTCTGCATTTATTATGTCAGCGTCAGTTCCTCTATAAAATAGAACTTGTAATGTTGCACCTGTAGGTGGTGCTTCTGTAAATTTCAGTTGTGAACCACCGTCAAACTTATATGCTTTACCAGGTTTTTGTAATACATCATTGATGAATATTAGTAATACATCATCAAGACTAATAGGACTACCTGCAGTCTTCTCTATACTAATAGGTTCTTCATTTTCTCTTAGAGTAAACTGTGTTTTACTACTATTAAATTCACTAGAGAAATCATCAAGTATTTGGAACTTACCTAGAACCCATCCTGAGAACTGATCATCACTTGTTGATGTTACAGTAAATATAGCAGGTTGGAAGTTAGTACCTGCACTGAAGTTTGTAGGTATCCCTGCTATTGTAAGTTCTTCACCAACTGTAAATCCATATCCTACATTGGTTAGAACAGGTTCCGATACACTGTCACCCACACCGATTGTAATTGATACTGACGCTCCTATACCAGTGCTACCACTTATAAGTTTTATATCATCATAAGCATATGGTGAGTCAAATTCTAACAGTGGAACATTTGTGTGTGTATAACCAACACCTGGCGTTCCATCCATAAAGACTTTTTTTATTCTACCATCTTGCACAGAGAATGTACCTGCAGCAGCAGTTGTAGGATTACCACCTATGACTCTTACCTTGAATTGTGTGCCCTCTGATCTATATCCACCACCAGTGAATCCCATCGCTACAGTTATAGTACCAAAACCTGATACTACTGCAGTTCCAAAACCAGTTTGTAGTTGTTGATATCCAAATCCTTGAGAATTACCAATACCAGATATAATACCTTTTCTAGGCAATCTATTCGCATTGACATCAGATGTGCTATAAGTTTCTGTTTGACCAGATATGTCATTACCAGAAAATGTTATTGAAGTGATGCCAGAGTTTTCATCATAATTGTAATCAATATCAGGTTTCTGGAATGTGTTATTGATTAATATAACACCAAAATCAGTATTGATACCAGTGATATTTGACCCGTTACTTGTCAGTGTAAAGGTTTTTCCAACACCTGTAAATCCACTTGATATGTCATCTAGTACAAAGTTACCTCTGTAATCAGATCTCATGAATGCTCTACCCTGAAATTCACTACCATCCACCACATCAGCAACTAGGAGATTATGTGTACCAATACCAGCAGATGTAAGTGTGATACCAACACCTGTCAAAGCTTCAGGTTTTGTTCTTGCAAATGAGAAATCGTTATTACCGTTTTTGATTATGAAATAATCATTGTTACCTACAAGAGGAGCAGGTGGTGTTCTTGATCTTAGTTTTACTTGTGTACCAGTGCTGAATACCTCAGTCAACGCTGAAAATCTACTTGCAGATACATTTACTGCACCAGATTGAATTCCTACCTTCTGCCTCGTACCACCAAACGGTGTATCAGCAAAGTGTATTCTATTTTTTCTTATGTTATAATCTCCTCTTACCAAATTCACTGGGTCATTGACTAAGTGTGCTTCCTCCTGTGTACCCATCCATGCACGATCCACAAGAACATTATCAGACATAGTACCAAATCCTATGACTTGTATTCGCATAATTTCATCACCCATTTTGATAATGTCATATTGCTTGAATTTGTGAACATCCGCAAATCTTGCCTCACGATTGAACATCGTGCTTGTCAGTGTTGTTGATACGTTCGTATTTGTAAGAAGAGGTGATTGTATTACATTATCAATAGTGATAATACACTTAGTATCAAGTTTTTGTGTGGTGAAACTTTGCGTAGTTCCAACACCGACTGTTGTCAATCCTATATGATCACCAGATATTGCTAAGTCTCTGGTAGCAGCAACCTTGAATTTATTCTCATCTAATTTTATAACAAATACACTTGATGGTAGAGTGGTATCAGCACCAATACCAGGACTATTATGATCTATTCCAATAGGTCTGCCACCAAATGACTCGTATGTCAATTCTTCACCAGAGGTATAGAAGTGATTCTCTACAACAAAAGTATCCTTACCGATTAGGATATCTGATGATGATCCAGCGTCAAACTCATGAGAAAATAATTGGTCACCCTTGTGTGTCAACCTAAAAGAACTTGAAAAGCTCTCACTAGCAGTATTGAATTGTTTATTGATTGATCCTAATTGAAATGTCATTAGTACGTTACGGTTTCGTTGTTTGCGACCATATCTGGTTTATCAATTTTGATTTCATGAGTTCTTATCGTATATGCTTTATTTGCAATGGGTAAGAATTTTAATTGAGTACTTGTACTTGTAATATGTATGATAGTATTTGTCATATTTCGTTTCATAGTATCATCTGTGTACAGGTTATTATATGTGTTATACGTTGCATTACCACCGTATGAGTTTGAACCAACTATGAACACAGAATACTCATCATCAGTTGTGTTGTGTATCTCAACATGGAATCTACATGTTGTATAGTTTGCATATGCTTTCTCTGATATAATCTGTTGACTTGGTGATCCATTGGCAGGTAATTGTATAAATGAACTGTCTAACATAGTGTCACCAATATGATATTCATCAACAATACCAGAATTACCATGTGTTTGTGCCACACCCACTGCCCTAGTAAGAGATGATACTGTCACTGCCATACCTACAGGAGGTGTGTGCTGTAACTTCAATACGTTACTGACATTGTTCAATGAGAATGTACCTATATCTGTATCAGCATCCATATTACCAGTGTTAGTAAATATCACATTGTCAGTTCCATCAATCAACCATAAGAATTCATCAATTTCTTTCTCGCCATTAGGTCCTCTTGCTGATACTAGGATACTTCCAGACTTATACATGCTGGCATCTATTTCATCAACATCTTGTAGTGTATTACTTACTGCAAGTGACTTAGTTATACCCTTGTATTCCATCAATCCAAAAGAAGTAGATGCTACACCCACACCGTTTGTAATAATCTCTTTATGGAAGGTAATGTCATACTCTAATGCTGAGTTGGTTGGAATGTATAGAACACTGGCAAGAGGTCCGTTCACTTCTGCTGAAAATTCACCTAAGTCGTCATCATCAGATAGTTCTGAATATGTGTTGAGGTATGCTGTTGTGCCATCATGGAAGACAACGAACTCTGAATACTGAGTAGCATTGAATGCTATACCAGATGCCACATCAAGGACAACTTGAGCATAATATTTGATAGCACTAATACCATCACCTGCAGGTCCTCCTGTCAACATGTCAAATGTATCAAGTTCAACTGACCTAATAAGGTTTGGATCTGAATAGAACTGAGGACTGATGTCATCCAGTTCTAATACACGGTTTGTCTTACATATTAGACCATCACCAAATCTACCAGATAAGAATTGAACTTCGTCACTTATATTCTCATCAAGGTTAGTATTTTCACTTACAAGATCAAAGTTATGTGTGTCAAGTAATGATGCTTGTGAATCAATAACCACAACATTACCAGCCCCTGATGATATACCTGCAGGTTGTGAACTGGTAGTAGGTACAGAGTTGATAAGATGATCAGAGTGTTTTTTGAAACCTGCTATGTGAGCGAGAGAGTCAACTGGTTCACTCCAACTATTGATACCTACAAAACTCTTGAGTGAGTATGCAAAGTTTTGATAGTAATCATTGTCTTGAACTCTTTGATAGAAATCATTGAGTTTACCTGTATCTCTTTCCCAACCAAATGCCTTCTCATATGAAGTATCAAGAGTAAAGTATCCTTCATATGCCTGTGATGATTCAATTGTACCACCTGCTTTGGAGAACTTACCAGTAACAACATCACCTGTATTGAATCCAACTAGAGAATCAACTCTTAGTATATTTCTTGTTTTTCCTTTACCTATTATAACTCTTGACTCTTGTCCTGATGATGAGACAACTGGTTCACCATTCAAGAATGAACTTTCAATCAAATTGACCTCAAATTTAGCAAGATCTTTGTCTTTTACTACGACACCATACTTTGCGAGATCATGAGTGCCAGGATCTTTATCAACTTCATAAGTCAATGTTGCTTGGTTGACATTACCAAATGCTGTATTGACACCAGTTAGTGTGAATGACTGATATCCATAGTCAGCAGAGTTGTATCCATTACCTGTAGCAACACCTGTATTCTCCACAAACACCTTATCACCAACTTCAAATGGTAGCGGTGTGGCTGTGTTGAATCCTCCTAGAGGAGTTTGTAGTCTTAGTGTTACATTTGGGTCAGAATAAGTACAACTTATAATACCAATACCATTAGTATTATTGACAGCAAATAATTCAACATCACCTGAACTTAGATTACCACCAGCAAATATAACTTTGACATTTGATACAGATCCACCTATGAGTTCTGCTTCAAATTCTGCATTTTCATTTATTGTATCTGTTTTACTATTGTAAACAACAAAGTCAGGTGGTGAAAGATAATTCCTACCTGTTGATGTGATTCCTACACTATCTACAGCAAAGTTATCCTTCAAGAACAATACTTGTGGTACTGCTGCCTGTGGTTGTAAGGTCAAATCAGATGGATAATCATATCCAGTATCAACTAATTCCACATCATCCAATTTACCAACATTAGAACCAAATGCTTTGAGGTTAGCAGATGATCCAGTTGTGGATGCTACTGAAACCTGAGGGATATCTGTGTAATTTGATCCACCACCCTGCAACAATACTCTTACAACACCACCTCTGACGTTTGGTGAATTTGTTCTGTAAGAAATCTGCGACTCACTTGTATATCCTACCTTTTCAGGTACAGTGAATAAGTTGAAATTGAAGGTATCACTGGTTTTTGATAAGATAGTATGTTTACCTGTAAATTTACTCGGATTTACAAATATCTTAGAAAAATCTTTTATCTCTTTATTGACTTCAATTGTTTTTGTATTCTGTAGTGGTAAAAACTTATAATACAATACATCTGGTACACGATCAGTGAAGTTGATCGTTGTCACAGAACCAGCATTGCCAGGTATACCTGTATTGACTATTTCTATAGCAGATTTACCTGTTCCTACAAAAGGTTTTTTATAATCTGGATCTAAGAAGAATGATAATCTTGTATTTTCTAAAGATGTATCTGCTGTGTTTATTTCTAGTGTATCACCTCTTATAAGTGATATTGGTGGATTGACTGAAGATCCTATACTTACATATCTAGACCCAGAATCATATTGTGCAGTGACAGAACTGGTTGCAGATGATACAACAGTCAAATCAAGAGTGTCATTCTCTTCAAATGTATGATTTGGAGAAGACGCTGTAACGCTAATAATTCTTAGTGTGCCTGTGACAACATCTCTCTTAGTTTTTAAGAAGTGTGTATTTCCAATTGATACATTACCCATAAACATCACTCTATCAAGGTCAGAACCGATGCCTGTTTGTGTAGTCACAATACCAACAAGATTATTATCAATAACCTGTACGTACACTTCAGGTGGTAATGGTCTAATGAGTGATGTTGACACTCTCTTCATTGCATCTGTTTGATATCCTATAGATGTACCTGCACCAGGACTATACTCTACTTTGTCACCTGTTTTGAATGGATGACGTGGCATATAGATTGATCTTGTCGGTATGAATATATCCTTTGTTTCATTCCCAAAGAATGATACTAATTGATGCCCACCTCTTCCAGCTACTGTGACTGTAGTGCCAATTCCAACACCAAATGTATTTCCTGTACCAACCACTGACTCAGCACTGAAGTAATAAGAAACATCTTCATCAGTAGTCAGATTGATTGGTTTATCTGATTCATATGTAAATTCACTTTCTATTCTGGTAATAGTAGACCCAAATGTATGTGCAGCACCTGCTGTACCATGCTGTGCTCTTAGTAATTCCAGCCTATTATTCTTTACGTCAAAATTTATTATCTTGAGTTGTTCGTTATCAATCTGTACAGTGTCATTGATCTTGAACTTATATCCTTTTATAACATCTGGTATCCAATCAGTAATCAGAACACTCGTGGTGAGTCCTATGTTACCCATAGAAACACCAAGACCAGTGCTCACTTCTTTTAGGTTGATTTGTACATTACGTGCAGCAAGATTAGAGTGAGTGGTTGTCGATATACCTATAATCTCAACATAAGAATTATCAGCAATGCCTATAGGTCCTGTGTGAATACCTGTAATTTCACTTGAATCAGCAACGAGAACTATATCTTCTATTTCAGTGATTGTAGAAGTAAGTGTAGTAATACCAACCCCTTCAACTTGATTTACTTTACCTATAGCACCAAAACCACCAGTAAGGTTATTGTCAAATACTAACTTGTCACCAACATTATAATTTTTACCTGCAGTGACAATATCAATTCTATCAATACTACCTTTACTTGTCTTCTCAACTTTAGAGTTTATAAGTGTGTTCCTATTCGCTTGTGCGACATACTCATACTCAATAATATTATAAGGTTCAGTATTTCTTACAAGATTTAGAGAGATTAAATCTAAGTCTTGATTTGCCTCATATGCATTATTGAATGTCTGTAGTTTAGAGTGGTATGTATCACCAACAATATATGGGAAAACTGGTGTCCTAGAGTTGTTGAATGGACTGGTAGGGTTGATAACCTCTATCTCTTCAAGAGTTGTATAGTATGCATACACACCATTTGGATATTCGGGTGTAGGAGCAAATCTACCATTATGTTCATCAAGATCACCTGTTCCTTCTACGTATGTGAAGTCTTCTACAAAGAATCCAGCAGGGTAAATGCTAATATTAGGTCCGTCAACTCTTGAACTCGCTAACTTACGATAACTTGATTCAATATACTTTTTCTTACCATCCACTACAGCGAAAGGTCCGTATATTGGGTTGCCATCATACGCCCAACCAAGAATAGGTGAGTGATCTTGTCCTAAGTCACCTAAGAAGTTTCTTAGATTTCGTGGTACGTAATAATTTACATATGGATTACCCAAATCAAAATCTCTTGGTGTCTCTAAGAATCCATCATCTTCTTTTACATCACCAAACTTAGCATATCTCTCTACTTGGTTGATAGTCCACTTCTTGACCTCACTTGAGAAGATAGCACCTTGGCCTGGTGTTTTTGCTGTGGCCGTTGTTTGTTGTTGAGTATATCCAGCACCCTTTTCTATCATATCAATACTGGTTATAGTACCATTTGATATATTTGCTCTTGCTTTTGCACCTATACCATCACCTGTAATGATTATATCTGTATTGAAGAAGTTCTCACCTCCATGCTTGATGATGATTTGATCAACCCGTCCATTTACAATGAATGGTTGTAAGAATGCCTTGTCTCCAATAGTAGGTTCTATTACTGGTTTGAAGTTATCGTTGATAACTGTTGAACCAAAGTTACTACCCTTCTGATTTACATGAACAGAAACAATTTTTCCTCTTATGACAGGAGTAGCAGTGGTGATATCTGAAGTATCAGATTCATCTCTTTTTCTACCACTTATATCAATTGATATTGGAGGATCTTGGAAAATGTGCTCACCTAATCCATCATCAGTCAAACTTATGAATGATGTGAGATCCTTATTGTCAGATAATTTGAAAGAATTGTCATCTATCTTATCAACAAAGTATTGACTATTATTTGTGAGTCCACCTATAGCAGATTCAGTAGAAGAATACTTGACAGTCTCAGAATTACTAAATCCATGAGATTTTATATTGATAGTATCAGTGAATGTATTGATACCAGTGCTTGTATGCACTTCTCTGTTCTTAAAGAATCCAGAATCTTCAACTAATATCTTATCAACTTTCAGTCTTCTATCTACAGTTCTAAGTCTTTGTATACCACCACCATTTGTAGTAATTGGAATCGTACCTATACCAGCAAGAGCATCTTCTTTATTATCTGCTAGTGAAATTATAGTACTAGCATTATTTTTTACAACGAAGTATGGTGCAGTATCAACTAATGTACCTGGTGTTACACCTATACCTATGGGGGTACTACCATTAGTTTCGTAAATTACTTGTTCACCAGCGATCAAATTATGAGGAGAAGAGAATACAAATCTATCAGTAGAAGTATTCACAACACCACCTGTAGAAGTTGAGTCAAACTCTACAACTTGATTGACAAACTTCATCTTTGCCTTGACTATGGCTGTAGAATTGTTACCACCAATAACTTTTACTGTTGGTGTTTCTTCATAATCAGAACCTTCATTATCAATTAATATTTCTTGTAGTGTACCCTCTACCTGTGCTATCACAGACGCACCTATACCATTGTGACCATCCTGACTGACAGTCAATCTAGGAGGACTGACAATATCAAAGTCTGAACCTGTATTCAATACCTCTACACTCTCTAAAGGTCCAAAATATACAACGTCCGATGACTTATACGAATATGCTTCTACACCATTAGCGAATAATCCAACACCACCCTGCACTGTCTTATCTTTTACATCACCAAATTCAGGTTCACTAAACTTTCTTATTATCTTTTGTGCACCAAGGTCAGTACCAAAGAGTGAGTCAGGTGTTAGTGTATGTGATGTCTGAGAACCAATATCATTACCTATAAACGCTGTTATAAACTGTCCTCTTCTTACGTTCTCTCCAGTAAATGCCAGTTTGACAGTGCTACTATCAACTCTCTTGACATAATAAGACTCACCCTCATTGAGATTGGTAAGTGTGCCTATACCTGAAGATGAATACGCTACGAGATCACCATCATAGAAGTCATGATCAGGAACATTTATCTCAACCGTAGTGGTATTGACACCAACATTGGTAAAAGAACGTATTCTCTTCTGTGGATCAATAGTCCAATGAGGTAAACTATTAGAAGCAACATGTACAGAATTGCCATCGTTATACGTGTTCTGTACGTCAGCTGTTCTATTTTTTTGTATTTTTAATTTTCTTCTTATCTTATATTTCTTTGTTGTATCAAGTGTAGGCACACTGACTGATATAGAATCATCTTGATCTTCGTCGAATACGAAAGTTATAGTACCATTCAACTTGTTATCTGGATCAACTTGATCGATAACCTCTATCTCATCACCAACATAGAGAGAGAAGTTTGCTGCTGCTAGTTTGAAGTTATAACTGTTAGCACTCTTTAGTGTATATCTCTCAATGGCGTAGGTAGATGATGTATTATAAATCCATGTACTAAACTTTAGGTCATTCTCTATTCTTCCCAGCTGTTTTATATTCAGTTCGGATTCTTCTTGCTGATTGATTGCAGATCCTACAAATTTGTTGAGAACCCCCAATACATTGAATCTAACAGGTAGTCCTAGATCACCTTCCTCATATGAAGTTGCAATTAGACCAGATCTTACAGTTGAACCAATACCACATGGTGATGTGAGTGTTGATATACCTGTAAACTGAGTGAGTGACTTCCCAGAATATGATATCAGTCTATCTTCAAACTCAATATATCCAGTAGCACCAAATCCTACAGTTGAATCTACATCTATTACTGATGATCCAGTGGTTGCTGATCTCGTAATAAATGTTTTACCTACTTGTTGAAACTTACCTATGATAGTTCCTTTTGATAGTGCGATCTTATAATATGTCTTGCCACCAAAGACTGCTTTCTCTACACCTGTGATAGATCCACTTGTTTCTAATGGTGTGGTCTTCTGTATAATACTTTCACCAGTTATCTTGAGTGGATCACCATCTACCAACTCACATATCAGCACCTCATTGACTCTGTACTCAGCATCTGATGGACTTATGATATATTTTGATGGTTGAATCATCTCAACCTTCTCACCATACAGTGCACCAAATAATATCTTGAACGCTTCCTCTGTACCCTTAGACTTATAGAAATCTTTTGATTGTCTTATAAAATTAGATTGATCAAGATTCTCATCAAGTTTTCTCTCAGCAAATCCTGACAATACTTGCTTTTTGAGTTTCTTCATAAACTCTTGCAAGAAAACATTACTCAAATTGTGGACTTTAGCATCCACACCATGTGTTCCTACACCAGTATTTGTGAATGTAAGATATTCTGGTTGATTAGTTCTATTATTATTTTCAATACCACTGAAACCTCTGATACAACCCTCAAATGATGTTGAACCTATGCCTGTGTATGAAATT